>Ga0073934_10011731_pt1 | contig 10508 bp, 4 predicted proteins | sample LarsenN4metaG_FD_76834 | JGI IMG/M metagenome (GOLD analysis project Ga0073934, IMG submission 76834) | Hot spring sediment bacterial and archeal communities from British Columbia, Canada, to study Microbial Dark Matter (Phase II) - Larsen... ... | reverse complement strand
GCAGCAATGACGAATTCAAAGCCCTGGTTGACGATGCCCACGCCCGCGGCATCAAGATCTTTATGGATATTATCACCAACCACACCGCCGATGTAATCCAGCTTGAAGGGAATGCCGGCTACCGTAACAAGACCAACTTCCCCTATCTCGACGCCAACGGCCAGCCTTTTGACGATTCGGACTTCGCTTATTACGGCCAGCCTGATTACGATTTCCCGCCAATTAATGAAAACTCTTTCCCCTACAAACCGATCGTGCCGGCAGACGAGCTAAACGCCAAAAACCCAGCCTGGCTGAACGACCCCTTCCTTTACCATAACCGGGGCGACAGCGGTTTTGTCGGCGAGAACTCGCTGTACGGCGATTTCTTTGGCCTCGATGATTTGTGGACCGAGCGCAGAGAAGTGGTCGAAGGGATGATCGACATCTATAAATATTGGATCGAGGCGTACGGCGTTGACGGTTTCCGGATCGATACGACCAAGCACGTCAATATGGAATTCTGGCAAAAATTTGGGCCGGACATTCTCGCGGCGGCCCAGGCCGAAAATATCGACCACTTTTTTGCCTTTGGCGAGGTTTTTGACCAGCAATATGGCCAGTCCTTCCTGAGCGAATTTTCGACCCACGGCCAATTGCAAGCGACCATCGACTTTGCTTTCCAGTTGGCGGCCCAGGATTTTGCCTCACGGAGTGGGGCCACCGATAATCTCAGGGATTTCTTTGAAAAAGATGATTATTATATCGACGCCGACAGCAACGCCTACAGCCAGCCGATCTTCCTGGGTAACCACGATATGGGGCGGATTGGCTTCTTTTTAAGGGAGGATAACCCTGGAGCCGCCGACAGCGAACTGTTGGACCGCTCGAAGATGGCCCACGCCCTGATGTTCTTTGCCCGTGGCCAGCCAGTCATCTATTACGGCGATGAACAGGGCTTTGTCGGTGATGGCGGCGATAAGTTGGCCCGCCAGGATATGTTCCCCAGCCAGGTGGCCGAATACAATGATGACGATCTCATCGGCGCCGACGAAACGACGGCTGACGACAACTTTGACCCAACCCATCCAATCTACCAGGCCCTGGCCGATTATGCTCAGGTCTACCAGGAGCATGTCGCGCTGCGGCGCGGCGCTCAAATCCACCGCTACAGTACCGCTGGGCCGGGCGTCTACGCCTTTTCCCGGATCGAACGGGCTGAAAAGATCGAGTATATCGTGGCCTTTAATAACGCCGAGAGCGCCGGCCAGGCGAATGTCCAGACCTTTTACGGTCCGGGAACATCATTTGAGCTGGTAACGTTTGCCGGGTCGGGGAGCCCGGCCTCGGAGCTGACGACCGACGCCAATGGCCAGTTTACGTTGGCCGTGCCGGCGTTGGGCTTTGTCATCTATAAAGCCGGCGGGCCAATACCGCCCAGCTCTGCCGCACCGACCATCCATATTAGCAACCTGCAAAACGGGCAGACGGTCGACTTGGCCGTGGAGAACCAGGATGGGCACGATGTCATTCAACGTCTTGAGGTCGCCGCCGAGTTGGGCGCGGTTAACCTCTTGGCCGAAGTGACCTTTGCTGTCAGCGTCAACGATGGCCCATATGAACCGATTGGTACGGATGACAATCCACCTTACCGTGTCTTCTATAACGTCAGTTCGCTGCCGGAGGGCGCGACCCTCTCTTTCAAAGCCATCGTCGACGATCTATCGGGCCATTTGAATGCGGCCAAGGTTACCGGCATTACGCCCCATATCGAAACCCCGCCGCCTCCATCCGGGGCAGCGCCTTATGCCGTCATCCACTACTTGCGGCCGGATGGCGATTATGGCGATCATACTACCGGGGATTTCAATGACTTCTGGGGCCTGCATTTGTGGGGCGACATTACCGAGACGATTGACTGGACCGCGCCCAAGCCCTTCCTGGGACAGGATGATTATGGCCGCTTTGCCTGGGTCAAACTTGCGCCTAATGCCAGTAATGTCGGCTTTATTGTCCACAAAGGCGACCTGAAGGACGGTACGGATGCCGACCGCTTCTTCGACCCCAGCGCCGATGGCCCGGAGATTTGGCTTAAGGCCGGCGACCCCAACTTCTATACTTCTCAGGCCGAGGCCCAGGGCTTTGTCACCATTCATTACCACCGGCCGGACGGCGTATATGATGGCTGGGGACTTCATCTCTGGGGTGACGCGATTGCCGACGGCGTCGGTACAACCTGGGACAGCCCGCGCCCGTTTGATGGAGTCGATGACTTCGGCGCGTTTTGGGAGGTTCCCATCAAGGATGTCTCGCAGCCGGTCAACTTTATCATCCACAAAGGCGACGAGAAAGACCCCGGCCCCGACCAGAGCATGTTGCCGGCCGAGAGCGCCAGCGCCTGGGTCGTCTCGGGGGATGCTACCGTCTACAAGCAGCAGGGCGCGGCCCAGGATTTTGCCGTTATCCATTACCACCGGGATGATGGCGACTATGGCGACCCGACCAGCAGCAACTTCCAGGATTTCTGGGGGTTGCACACCTGGGAGGGCGCTGAAGACCCAGGCTGGACCACGCCCCGTAAACCGGACGGACAGGATACCTTTGGCATCTTTTTCAAGGCGCCGCTCTTTGATAACGCCGAGCGGGTCAACTATATTTTGCACCGGGGCGATACCAAAGATCCCGGCCCTGATCAATCGCTGGTCTTTTCCCGCTGGGGCTATGAAGTCTGGCAATTGACCGGTGAAGGTCCAGACCCGGACCAACCTCATTATGTGCTGCCGGTGACCCAGACCGGGGGCGGTGGGGGTGATATCGCCCAGCAAAAGGCTCATTGGGTTTCGGCCGATACGATTGCCTGGGATGTCTCCGGTGGTCCCGCTAACGCTTACAGCCTGCATTATAGCCCTGATGGCGGTTTGGCGGTGGCGAATGGCGCCATTACCGGCGGCGCGTCGCTTCCCCTTAGTTATGACCCGGCCGGCTTCAGTCCGGCGATCCTGGCTAAGTTTCCCCATCTGTCCGGCTTTGCCGCCCTAAAGATTAATGCCTCAGACCTGGCCCTGGTCCCCGATATCTTGAAGGGACAGATTGCCGTCGCCGCCAGCAGCAACGGCAACCTGGTCGATGCCACCGGCCTGCAAATCCCCGGCGTTCTGGACGACCTGTATACCTACACCGGCGACCTGGGGATCACCTGGGCGGGTGACCAGCCAACCCTGCGGCTCTGGGCGCCAACGGCCAAGTCGGTCACGCTCCATCTGTTCAACGATTCCGACCCGGCTACGACGAGCACAACCTATCCGGTGACCCTCGACCCGGCCAGCGGCGTCTGGTCCATCACCGGTGAGGCGGCCTGGAAGGGGCAATATTACCTGTATGAGGTCGAGGTTTTTGTCCACGCCACCGGCCAGGTCGAACATAATTTGGTGACCGACCCCTATTCGCTCAGTCTAGCCATGAACAGCGCCCGCAGCCAGATCGTTGACCTGAACGATCCGGCCCTGGCCCCAAGCGGTTGGGCTTCGCTGGCCAAGCCGGACCTGGACGCGCCGGAGGATATCGTGATTTATGAACTTCACGTCCGCGACTTTTCAGCCAATGATGAAACGGTACCGATGGCCTGGCGCGGAACCTTTAAGGCCTTTACCGAGGCCGGCTCGAACGGGATGGCGCACCTCCGGGCGCTGGCCCAGGCCGGGCTGACCCATATTCACCTGCTGCCGGTCTTTGACATTGCCACGATCAACGAGAATAAGCTTGAATGGCAGAACCCGCCCGCGCCGGTTCTGGCCACTTATCCGCCTGACTCGGAGGAGCAGCAGGCCGCTGTCATGGCCCTGGCCGACCTCGACGGGTTCAATTGGGGCTATGATCCGTGGCACTACACCACTCCCGAAGGCAGCTACGCAACCGACCCGGACGGCCCCACCCGGCTGGTTGAATTCCGCGAAATGGTGCAGGCGCTCAACCAGGCCGGCCTACGGGTCATTATGGATGTGGTCTATAACCATACCAATGCCTCCGGCCAGGATCCGAAATCGGTCTTAGACCGGATTGTGCCCGGTTATTATCATCGCCTGGACGAAACCGGTCAGGTCACGACCAGCACCTGCTGCCAGAACACGGCCAGCGAGCACAACATGATGGAAAAGCTCATGATCGACTCGGTGCTGACCTGGGCCAGGCAGTACAAGGTTGATGGTTTCCGCTTTGACCTGATGGGCCACCACTCTAAGCAGAATATGCTCAACCTGCGCGCGGCCCTTGACTCGCTGACCCTGGCCGATGATGGCGTTGATGGCTCAAAGATTTACGTCTATGGCGAGGGCTGGAACTTTGGCGAGGTGGCCAACAACGTCCGCTTCGAACAAGCCACTCAGCTCAATCTGAAAAACAGCGGCCTCGGTACCTTTAACGACCGGCTGCGTGACGCCGTGCGTGGCGGCGGCCCCTTTGACGGCGGGGATGACCTGATCAGAAACCAGGGCGTTATCAACGGTCTCTACTATGATCCTAACAGCCTCAATTCGGGCAGCGACGCCGAAAGGGCCAAACTGTTCCTGTCGGCCGATCAGATCAGGGTAGGGTTGGCCGGCAACCTGGCCGACTACCAGTTTGAAGATCGTAACGGCAATCTGGTCGAAGGCTCGGATATTGATTACAATGGCTCGCCGGCCGGCTACACCGGCGATCCCCAGGAGCATATCGTTTACGTGGAAGCCCACGATAACCAAACCTTGTTCGACAACAGCCAGTACAAGCACCCGGTCGATACCGCCATGGCCGAGCGGGTGCAGGCCCAGAACCTGGGGCTTGACTTCACCCTCCTGTCCCAGGGTGTACCTTTCCTTCACGCCGGCCAGGATATGCTTCGCTCCAAGTCGCTGGACCGGAATAGCTACAACTCCGGCGACTGGTTCAACAAGCTGGATTTCAGTTACCAATCGAACAATTGGGGCGTTGGCCTGCCCCCGGCAGAGGCCAATCAGGCCGACTGGCCGCAGATGCAGCCGTTATTGGCCAACCCTGACCTGAAGCCGGGTCAAGGTGATATCGAGGCGGCCGTCGCTCACGCCCAAGAGATGCTGGCCATCCGCCGGAGTTCCAAACTGTTCCGGCTGGAGAGCGCGGCTGAGGTCCAGGAACGGCTCAAGTTCTACAATACCGGCCCCGATCAGTTACCGGGCCTGATCGTCATGAGCCTGTCCGATAAGGTCGAGCCCGATCTGGACCCGCTGAATGAGCTGATCGTGGCGCTGTTCAATGCCAACGACGAAACCCAAACGATCACTCTGCCTGACCTGGCCGGGCTGTCTCTGAGCCTCCATCCGGAGCAGGCCGGTTCGGACGGCAGCTTTGACAGCAGCTCAGGCCAATTTTCGATCCCGGCCCGCACGACCCTGGTCTTTGTCGAGTCGGCCTTGCAGCAGCAGGCGCCGACGGTCATCACGGACACCTTTGCTTTTACGCCGGCCGAGATTTATGAAGACCTGCCGGTCACCTTAAGCGTAAATTTCACCGATCCTGATGCGAACGAAAGCCATACGGCCAGTGTGGATTGGGGCGACGGTAACGCGCCGGTCACGGCCACCGTGGTCGAGGCCGGCGGGTCCGGCGTCATTTCCGCCAGCCATACCTACCCGACGCCGGGCAACTATCCGGTTATGGTGACGGTGACCGATCAGAATGGCAAAGTTGGTACGGGTTCAACCGTGGCGACAGTACTGTATGGCTTTTTACGCTACTGCGTTTTCGCCGGCGATGGCGAGCGCCACCTGGTGATAGGTCAGCAAGCCGATGTGACCTGTGGTCTGGGCAGCAATGGCCAGATCGACGTCAGGCAGAAGAGTAAAGTGACCGGCGATGTTGCCAGTGTCCAGAGTGGGATTGAACTTGATGAGGAGGTTCATGTTGATGGTAATCTATTTGCCGGCGGCGATGTTAAGCTGAAGAAAAATGCGTTGGTTACAGGTAACGTCACCGCTGCGGAAGAAGTTCGTCTTGACAACGGGGCCGTGGTAAATGGTACCATCAGCCAGGATACGGGCGTCCCGCCGCTTGGCCCCATTACGTCGATTGCGTTCGAGATAGCGGCCGGTGCAGAGAATATTACCGTAAAGCAGAATAGTAGCGCTACCCTTGGCCCTGGCCAGTATGGCGACCTTCTGGTGAGGCAGGCGGCCACCCTTCAACTCAGCGCCGGCCATTACGCCTTCAGAAGCTTCAAGATCGAAAAGAGCGCTAACCTCAATGTGGATGTGGCTAATGGGCCGGTTGTGATCGATGTAGTCAAAGAGGTTGATTTTAAGCAAAGCGTCCAAATGACCGGCGCCGGTGGGGCTGAGAATATTCTCTTCCGGGTGCAGGGCCGGCAGGTCAACTTGGGCCAAAATGGCGTTTATTTAGGCGCCTTTTTAGCCCCCTACGCCGTGATCGAACTGTCCCAAGAAGCGTCGCTGAATGGAGCGCTCTATGGAAATAGAGTCGAAGTCAAGCAGAAAGGGCAGATTACCGGCGCGCCGGCGCGAGAGCTGTTTGTATCTCTATTTATGGATGAGGTTTCCGGCGCGGTGGCGGTGCAAGAATTCTCTCCCAGCACCACCGAGCCTAAAGTCATTTTCTTGCCGACGATTATTCGGGGCGAGGACGACGAATGAGCTGTATGCCCCTATGACAGACAACAACTCGTTCCCAAACAGACGCGCAGCGTGGGAACGAGTTGTTGCTTCTTTTCAATAGATGATGGATGGCTTATTGCCCCTGAGCCATTTCGCTACCGGTATCGTCTGCCTCCTGTACGCCCTGGACCTGCTCGGCGCTGACCACGGGCGCCTGGTTGTCCCAGGCATTACGCACATACGAGAGGATGGCCGCAATTTGCCGGCCGGACAGCGCCCCTTCAAAACTCGGCATCAGCTCCCGGCCATGCAAGACGGTATAGATCGCCGGGAAGGGATCTTCGGTCAGAACGAAAGGGTTGCCGTTAAGCGCGGGGAAGGTGTTTAATATGCCTTCCCCATTCGCCTGGTGGCAGGGCGCGCAATTGGCGGTATAAAGTTCCCGGCCCTGATTGATCAGTTCCACCCCGGCTACGGGGGTGATGATGACGGCCACAACAGGCGCGGCGTCTGGGTGTTGGTCTGCTTTGCCCTCGGCCCGATTGACGGGCGGGCCGGCCTCCAGCACCAGAACCTGGACTCCGGCCTGGGCTAATTTCCAGGCGACCAGCATGCCGGCCACGCCTGCCCCGACAATAACAACGTGGGCTTTCAAAGACTCTGCCACTGGGTTTCTTTCTCCTTGGTGATTAGTTGACATTACTCGTTTTCTTCCTGGGATAGGCTAACCTCATGCAGAGGCGGCATTGGCCCGATCTCAGGTCTTTCGGCCCAAAAGCCGGAATAAGGACCACAAATGGTCAAAGGCTTGGTAAAATTGAGCGCCTGCCAGGCCAGCGCCTCTGTTGTCGTGGCCACGACCTGTTCGCCATCCTGCTCGTAGGCGCCGGTGTACCAATACTCGATGATCTTATCGGCCAGGGTACGGGCGCCTTCTTGGTCAAAGATGGCTTGATCCAATCCCTGGGGTAACGTTATTCCCTGAAAGCCGGCCTGCTTGTACAGTTCAGCCAGGCTGGCCTCCGTTTCGGCGTTTTGCAGGCTTTGCAGATAGACCCGGCCCAAAACAGGGTTCAGGTCGGTAAAGCCGGTCAGTACCGCCGAGAGGACCATAAACTGGTCCAGGCCAAACTCACCCTCCTGAGAAGCGGTTGCGTCTTCGGAGGTAGGAGGCTGAGGGCTGGCCATCACCAGGGCCGGGGTGGGGGTGGCGCCAGGAGCAATTTCCTGCGCTGTCTGCTCCTGGCTCAGCCCGCACCCGGCTAATAGGCCCCCGGCGCACAGGGCGGATAAGCCCTGGATAAACTGCCTCCGGCTGAGTTTGCGTTCAGATCGATTTTCTGTTGGGGGAGCAGCCGATGCTTCAATTGACATAGACCTTTTACCTTTTTTTATTATTCGGTAACCGCCGTTTGAGCGCCTTCCGGGATTTGATCTTCGGTTACCAGCCGCCATAATTCACCCGGCGGGTTATCGACCGGAGCGGGACCGCCATAGTTACAGTTGCAGGAGGTGACATACAGGTTGCCGGCTTCATCCTCCCCTGCGCCGGTTAACTGCAAGTTGGTATCGAGAAACTGGGCATAGGCCCAATTACCGCCCTCATCCCGGGTCAGCCCCCAGATGATCCCCGTACAGTAATCACCGCTGAAGTAAACCCCGTTCAGCTCCGGGAACTCTTGACCGCGGTAGATGCCCAGCCCGATGATGGCGCAACCGCCATGCTCCTCGTGGCTGTATTCGGCCACGGGTAAGACACCCACCTGGGCGCACGTCTCAGCTTCGATGGGGAAGCAGTGGGATCCCATGAGGAAGTCCCAGCCATAGTTTTCGCCGCCCTGGCTATCGGCCGGCTGGAAGTTGATCTCCTCCCAATGGTTTTGGCCGACATCGGGGTGGTAAAGGTCACCGGTCTGGCTGTCAAAGCTGAACTTCCAGGGGTTGCGCAGGCCGTAAGCCCAAATCTCAGGCCGGGCTTCGCTGTGAATCTGCGCAAATTCCTCTTCGGTAATGCCAAAGAGCTGGACCAATTGCGGCGAGCGGGCTGAGGCGAACGGATTGTCCTGCGGGATGCCATAGGGCTGGCCATCGGTATTGTTAACGTCGATCCGCAGGATCTTGCCCAGGAGCGTGCTCAAATCCTGCCCGGCTTCGAGGGGGTCGCCTTCCCAGCCCCCATCGCCGCTGCCGATATAGAGATAGCCATCCGGGCCAAAGGCCAGTTCGCCGCCGTTATGGTTGGCCCAGGGCTGCTCGATCTGCATAATGACTCTGGCGCTCTCCGGGTCGGCGGCATTGGGGTTATCGGCCGAAACCTGGTACTCAACGATCATGGAGTCGCCATTGCGCAGGAGTTCGGCAAAATGAACAAAGAAGCGGCCGTTCTGAGCAAATTCGGGATGGAACTCCACATCATACAGCCCCTGTTCCAGGAAAGCGGCCATCACCTGTTCGCTGATGTCCAAAAATGGCTCTTCGACAAGTTGGCCATCCGGCTGGACAATCCGAATGACGCCGTGGCGTTCGACTACAAATAGGCGGCCTGAACCATCGCGGGCGCTGACAACGTTGACCGGATCGATGAGGCCCTCGGCCACCTTGACCAGTTGGATCCCAACCTCAACCGGGAACTCAGCGCCGGGCGTGACAGGCTGGGCCATCTGGCCGGACTGCGCTGATTCGGCCGGCTCTGCCGTGTCCCCTTGATCTGCCGCCGGTTCGGCCTCCTCCATTTGCTCCGCTGTTGGTTCGGCTGTGGCCTCCTGGGCTAAGCCCTCGGCCGCGGCCGGTCTCAATTTTAAGTTGGCGCCTGTTACTACCCCGGCCGTAAATAGGGCCAGGGCCAAAAAAAGCGTCAAAATCGTGGGAACCAATAATGTTTTGTTATACACAACTAACCTCCTTAAAAACTAATATACTCTGAGCAAAGCTCGATTGTTTAGGACCAACTACTATTCAACTGCTTCTACCTCGGATAAGAGCGTTTCAGGGATTTCCTGCACCTGCTCAATGCTAACGGTAGAAGCGTTGTTCCCCCAAGCGTTGCGAACATAGGATAGAATGGCGGCAATTCACTCAAACCCTGAAACTAATCCCCCCAACCAGCCGTCGAGCTCATGATCATCCCGTCTGAGTTCGTATAGATAAGCAGCCATATCCCGCGCATCCTGGCCGGTCACACCCATATTGGGCATGGCCGTTCCCGGTTCAATCGCTTGAGGATACTGGATCCAGCGGATTAGATTGGCCGGGGTGTTCGATAGTAACCCGGCGATATAATGGCGGTCAGCCCAATCGTTGAGCGGCGGCCCAACCGTGGCCTCTGCGTCTTTTACCCCCGGAATTGCGCCCCGGGGTCATTCCCGGCGCCCGCATGCGGAGGATGGCGATGATGATTTCGACGCCGGCGGCAATGGCCGCGACCTCAGCCACGCCCAGGGCCAGCACCCAAAAGTCTACCCGCAGGCCCGGCGAAAATTCGGGACCGCTGAGCGGCGGGTAGGCAAACCAGCCGACATCTGGAACCGTCCCCAGCAGGAAGCTGGCGTAGAAGAGGGCGCCGCCCATCACAAAGGTAAAGTAGCTGAAGGCGCCCAGGCGGGGGAAGGGCATCTCACGATTGCCGAGCATGAACGGCAGGATATAGATGGCGAACCCTTCCATCATCGGCACCACGACCAGGTACATCATGGTCGAACCGTGCATGGTAAACAGGCCGTTAAAGGTCTGCGGGCCAACAAAATCATTCTCCGGAACGATCAACTGCCAGCGGATAAACAAAGCGTTGATCCCGCCGAGCAGGAAGAAGATGAAGGCTGTCCCGATAATCCGGCCGGCGACCGCATCATTTTGGATGGCCTTAAACCAGCCCAGTAATCCAGGTGGGTCGGCCCACTGTCGCTCCAGGGG
>Ga0073934_10011730_pt1 | contig 10508 bp, 10 predicted proteins | sample LarsenN4metaG_FD_76834 | JGI IMG/M metagenome (GOLD analysis project Ga0073934, IMG submission 76834) | Hot spring sediment bacterial and archeal communities from British Columbia, Canada, to study Microbial Dark Matter (Phase II) - Larsen... ... | reverse complement strand
CATTCAAGCCTTATTCTACCTATCCAGCTACAGATAGAGATATTGCCTTCTTTGCACCAATTAAGGTGACAGTTGCCGAAATTGAAAAAGCAATTACTAAAGCAGGTAAAGATTTACTCGAATCTGTAGAACTGTTTGATGAATATCGTGGCGAACACGTACCGCAAGGACAACGGAGTTTAGCATTCCGCCTCATTTATCGAGCCAGCGATCGCACTCTCACTGATGCAGAAGTTGAACCCGTGCATCAAAAAGTCCGTGATACATTGGTCGAAAAATTTGGTGTTGCTCTGAGAAGTTAATTATTAGTTGTTAGTTGTTAGATGTTAGTTGTTTGGATCATCTCAGTCAAATCCAAACAACAATCAACAACCAACAATCAACAATCAACAACCAACTATCAACAAATATGACTAAATACATCATGTGGGGGACTTACTGTGAAGATGTCCTCGAAAAACGCGCCTCTTATCGTCAAGCTCATCTAGATGGATTAGCAAAACAAAAAGAATCTGGTGTACTAATTACTATTGGCCCCACCAAAGATTTAACAAAAGTTTTTGGTATTTACGAAGCCGACAACGAAGATATTGTGCGTCAATTAGTAGAAAATGACCCCTATTGGCAAAACGGAATTTGGACTGAATACTCTATCAAAGAGTGGATTCAGGCGTTTTAAATATTAAGGCAAAAGGTAGTAGACAGCGGTGTATTCCCAAAAATGCAGAAGCTTGGGTGAACAAATTCTCTCTAAAATTCTTCTACTACCTCACTTTTTTGTACGGTTATCATGAAAGATTTCTCATGCAAAAAAATTTGCTATTGCCTAGACTAAAAATGTGGTCAAACAAAACTGTCTCAACTTTGACTGTTTTTTATCATTGATGTTTAGTTGAGAAGGTAGGTCTATGAACAAGATTTTTAAACGCACAGTTTTACCCGGTTTACTAGCTACAAGTTTAGTTGGTGCAACCTTTGTACCAGCTAAACCCGCCGCTGCTGATGAATACATACTACAAGATATCGGTATTGGAGCCGGTGCTGGCGTAGTCTCTGGCGCTATTAGAGGACGGGGTTCTGTCGTCAACAATGCTATCAAAGGTGCGGCGTCTGGTGCTGCTGTCAACGCCGTTCATGGTACTAGACGTCAGTACAAAAACCGTCAAAACCGTAATGTGGTTCAAGATGTGGGAGTAGGCGCAGCTGCGGGTGCAGTAACTGGTACAATCCTTCGTGGTAACACCAGACATGTTCTTGGTGATGCAATTGATGGTGCAGCCGCAGGTGGAGCAATCAATGTCCTCACCAATGGCAAAAGGCAGTAATTCAAAAATTACATGCCTAAATTAGGGGCGCACGACTATGCGCCCTCGTAAAAGTCCTGTGTTTTATGCAAAGGAAAACTCTACATCAAATTTAGTGTTAGTTTTCTTCTGCTGCTGGTAGAGGGAATCTTTCACCAGCTAAATATGCATCTAAATTTTGTTGGAAGTAAAGCCAAGAAGTCATGTCTTCGACATCTAAAAAGGATTTCGGAGCTTTTTTGTATAGAGGAACACGAGTATTGATTTCGTCTTTGAGTAGTTGCGGTAATTCGTCGAAGCCTTTTACCTTGCTACCATAAGCACTGTAGATAAGATAACCTGAGCGATCGCCCATTTTCATCCAAGGTAGCCATTGGCCAATCCTATCCCAACTTAGTCTCAGTTGAGAAACTGAAGGTAATTCCAAATTGAATAAATCTGTAGTGGGAACAGTAATTTTAAATAACTCTGCGGCTTGATAAGTAGGTTGGGGACTATATTCGGCTAATTTTGTATTTTCTACTAAGGGGTTGGGATAAGTAGGAAAGATATCAAATACAAAAGTTGTACTCTCATCATCTACCTGGGCTGGAAACTTGCCTTTAAAATGACCTTGCACTGGGTTATTCGCAACGTGCATGACTGGAACTGTTTCCCCTGTCCAGGGATTATCCCATCTATGCAAAATCTCTTCTGTTTCGGGGTTGAGGTAATAAGTCAATTCTCTAGAGGTAAAATCCCAGCAACCCGCCTCAGTGGGGATACATCTGCTTACACTCATACCAACCATTTTAAATAAGAGTGTGCGTTTTTCACCTGGAACAAAAGCGTATATCTTACCTGTCCAGCTTAAAAAGCTTGATTCAGCAGGATCAAGTGAAGAGCGAGTTTTCACCCAGTATGAGGCTTCTAATTCTTGATTTTGGGCAACCATTTTGTGGCTCCTGACTACTTATTAAACAATACCTTTTTAGGTGAAGGTTTTGTTTCAGCACACTTTTGGGTAAAACTTGAGTGTTTTTCAACGCAGAGAGAAGTTTGAGCTAGGGCTTGGGGCGTACTCTACGAGAAGCCGCCCTACGGGCGTCTACAAAGCAGCGTCCCGGAGGGAACTTCAAAGCTTCGGTGGGGACGCAAAGGAATACGCAGAGGGTCGCAAAGTTTTCAGAACTTAACTAAGTTTTTGTGTAATATTTTACTCAGTTAGTTCGAGGTACTCAAGTTAATATCAATATATTGTGAATTAAAACTATAGCAAAAATCATGTTTTTAGAATCGTAGACGCCCCCAAGGGCGGCTTCCCGTAGGGTACACTCATGGAACACAGATACACACCGATAATCTATCTGTGTTCATCCGTGTTCATCGGTGTTCGTTAATCAAATCAAACTCTGGACACTTGCCAAAAACCCTTATATTGCTTCTTCAATTCACATTGGCGTAACTATGTTTTAAAAAATGACCGCTGATTTACACAGATACACACTGATAGATACAAATAAATTTACCGGGATGTGGTTGTGTTATCTGTTGGTGTTGTTCAAATAAATACTTTGTTTTATACGCTTTCTCTCCTTCCTTCTTGATTGTCAAAATAACGAAACAGAAAAATCCCAATCGGTAGAAAACTATTAATGGCGATTAGCCGCACAACATGACCCGCTGTCACGATTTCTACATTATGATCTAATGTCAAGGCAACTAAGATAATTTCCGCAGATCCTCCAGGTGCTGTCACCAACAGACAAGTTAGCCAATCCCAAGACGTTAATTGCATGGCAAGTAAAGTAGCGGCTACCCCAGCAGCAAGAGTCATCGCAACTGAAATGATGGCGTATCCTATAGTTCGTTTTTGGAAGGTAGGTTTTTCACCCCAATACTCACCGATAGTAATTCCCAGCAACATTTGACCTAGTAACTTAATTACAAGTGGTGGGGTAAAAGAGATATCATCTATAAAAGGTAGCCAATTGAGAATTGGATTAAATGCCATTCCTACTAATAATGAAGCAAAAAAAGGGGCAGCAGGAACTTTCAGGAATTTCGCTATATAAACTGCTAAGGTGCTGATTACCAACACCAAGAAGAGTAACTCAAAAGAGTATGGCTCAATAGCAGAGGATATTGGTGGTTGAACTGAGGTATTATTTGTGACTCTAGCAATTAAGGGTATGAGAAAAACTACGCTTGTTATCCGGAGTGCTTGTACTAATGCCACCAAAGTGACATTTTTATTGTAATCTGCTGCGATAGCTGACATTACCCCCACACCGCCAGGAACTGTAGCTAGCATTGCTGTCAAAAGATTGGTTTTGCTCAAACGGGAATAAATGTAGCCAATGCAACCTCCACACAGTAGTAAAAACAACGTGAGGCAAACAAAAACTGGAGCACTAGCACTAATATTGGCTAAATTAGCATGGGCATTAGAAGCACCGATAGTTATGCCCACTAATATCATTCCAATCTCTCTAGCAGTCCGGTTAGGTTTGGGCAAATAATTATAAAAAATTCGGGATGTCTGGAATATCGCCGCACCAGAAATAATTCCGCCAAAGATCCAAGCAATGCCACCAAAATTGAAGTGAAACAGAGCAAAACCAAAGGGTATAGCCAAAAGTAGCTCTGCACTCAGGATCTGGAGTTGCTTGATCAATTGCTGTTGTTGGCTAACAATAGGATTCGTTGTCGTACTATCCTCCTGATGAGGAACAACAATTAAATTTTGATTCATTAAAAGGTGTTTCTTAAATCGACTAGTAACCAAACTAGCGCGATCGCACAACACATGCATCTGTGAAAATTGTTAATTGTTAGTGGTTAGTGGTTAATAATTATTTCTCTACTCCCCACTCCCTCTTCTACTTACTATATTTTTCCACGACAGCCGCTAACTGAACTGTAAAAGTGGAACCTTCGGAAGGTTTGCTTTTTACAGAAATAGAGCCACCACAGCCTCGTAGTAGTTGCTGTACAATTGTTAGACCTAAGCCTGCACCACCAGGATCTTCTGATAGTAGGGGACGCACACGATAAAAGCGGTCAAAAATTTTGGGAATTTCGCTTTCGCTAATACCAATACCACTATCACGAAATTCTAATTGAACATAATCGCCCTGAAGCCTTCCCCACACCCAAACTTGACCTCCATTGGGAGTGTATTTGATGCTATTAGAAAGTAGATGAATGACAATTTGCCTCAGTCCTCCACTAACACACCAAACAGCAGGGAGTTCTGTAGGTACGGTATAGGCTAGCATAATGCCTTTTTCTTGTGCTAGAGGCTGGTAGGTACTAACTACTCCAGGTACAATGTCTGCTAAGCATACTGCTTCTAAGTTCATTGCTTCTAAATTGCGCTCGATTTGTACCAGTTCCAATACACCATGAATGAGGGAATTTTGGCGATCGCATTGGGTGTTGAGCATTTGGGAGTAGCGCTGGCGCTGTGGATTTTTGAGGCTAGGCGAATTTAACAGACTTAAAGCAGTCTTCATATGCGTCAGAGGTGTACGCAGTTCATGACAGACATTGCTTAAGAATTCGTCTTTGAGTTGCAAACTCTTGTGTAGTGCTTGTTTTTGCCGTTCTATCTTGGCAATCCGTTTAGAAACAATTTGGCGGTTAATTTCATCTTGGCGTTGGAGTTGCTTTGTCAACAATCGACTCATCAATGCTGGTTCAGACACACCTGCACAAATCAAATGATCTGGTGCGATCGCCGAGTCTTCTGGCACTATTGCCTGTTTAATGCCATCCAATACCTGCTGGATGATCTTTGGTTCAAAAGTAGATATTGTTAATAAAGTTTTATGATTTTTAATAGCTCGTTCAGCTACTATTAAGCTGCAAAATTTTGCTGATAACACTATCAAAAAATATTCTCGCTGCCTCTGATTTGGCAAGAATTGCAGACCTTTTTGAGATGAGGAAAATGGTTTGATATTTTCTCTATCCACTCCCCCTATTTCTACCTCCCCAACATGACAATGATAAACAGATCCAGAATTACCTAATTGCTGTTGGTAATACTGAATTTCTGAATGCCAAATTTTTCCTGGTGGCAGCTTTACCCATAAAGTTGCGGGAATTTGCTGTTCTATTAGTAAGTCTATTTGTGACTTTAATAGTGATAGCAAAATAGCAGGAGTAACAGACGAAACTGGAGGAGGCGTTTGTACATCCAAAGCCAGCTGATATATTGATAGTTTCCGAACTAGAGAAACATTCATGAGTAAAGCAGATAAAGAAAATCTAGGAGATAGGAGATAGGGGATAGGAAATAGGGGATGGAGGATAGGGGATATTTTATACTGCTAACTTCCAAATTCTAAAACGTCGATTCAGTATTCAGAAATTCTCTTTATGGATGAGACAACAGACATGAGGAGACAAGCGAGAAAAATTTCTTCCTTCCCGTGTCTTCCTTGTCCCCTTTCTCCCCCTTATCTCCCTTATCTCTGATTCCACGATCCCCAATCTCCGACCCTAATATCTAGGCTTTAGCCCTTAGCCTTTCTTCTAATGCGTCGCGTGCGTGTTCTCTGTCATCAAAGTGGATTTTTTCGGTTCCGAGAATTTGGTAATCCTCGTGACCTTTACCAGCTAGCAAAACACCGTCTCCGGGTTGTGCTTCTAAAATAGCACTACGAATGGCAGTAGCGCGATCGCAGATTACTATTGGTTGAACTGTTTCCGGTATCCCTGCTAAGATGTCCTGCAAGATCCGCTCTGGATCTTCAGTACGAGGATTATCGGATGTTACGACTGCTACATCAGCTAGTTCAGCGGCTATTTTACCCATTTTTGGGCGCTTAGTCCTATCTCTATCTCCTCCGCAACCAAACACACAAATCATCTTACCAGGAATAAATGGACGCGAAGCTTTAAGCAAGTTCTCTAAGCTATCAGGAGTGTGAGCATAATCTACGATGACGCTGATGTCCTGTTGTGGATTCACCTGTACTCTTTCCATGCGACCGGGAACCCCCGGGAACTCTGGTATTGTAGATACCACCAATTCTAAATCTAAACCTAAGTGTAAAACTGCTCCTACCGCTGCCAAAAGATTTTCGAGATTATATTGACCGACTAGGGGTGAACGAAAAGTAGCATCACCTTCTGGTGTATGCAGTTTCCCGCTAACACCATTTGGTTCGTAACTTAAATCACTCATCCATAAGTCAGCAGTAGAATTGCTAACACTATAACTCCAAACTTGATCTGCATCTAAAGATGCAATTAATCGCTGTCCGTAGGCGTCATCGGCGTTAATTATTGCCCGCCCTTTGAGATAATCAGAATTAAATAGTAAAGCTTTTGCCGCAAAGTAATCTTCCATGTCGCGGTGGAAGTCAAGATGGTCTTGGGTAAGGTTACTAAATACCCCGACTTCAAACTTGCATCCCATGACTCGTCCTTGGGCCAAAGCGTGGGAACTAACTTCCATCACACCATACTCATTACCAGCGGCTATAGCTGTTGCTAGCTGGTGTTGTAGTTCGACTGCAAATGGTGTGGTATGAACAGCAGTTTGGGTAAACCCCGCCCAACGAGTATAGAGAGTACCCATTAAAGCTGTAGGTTTATTTGCTTGATTCAGAAAATATTCGATCAAATGGGTAGTTGTAGTTTTACCGTTTGTACCTGTGACACCCACCAATTTAAGTTTTTGCCCTGGATAGTCATAAAAAACTTGGGCGATTTGGGCGCAGGCTTTTATCATGTCTGTGGCGGTAATCACACAAGCCTCTGCTGTAGGAGGGTGTTTTTGTGCTGCATGAGGAGATATAATTGCCGCTACAGCGCCAGCTGCGATCGCGCTTTGCCAAAAGTCACCACCGTCAACCCGGGTTCCTGGCATACCAATAAACAAATCTCCTGGACTGGTAGCATGGGAATTTGTTGTTAATCCTGTTACCTCCCTATCCATTGCTGGATGTTGAGGTAAATGCAAAATCCCTTCTACAGTAGCTAATAACTCCCGCAGTTTCATGTTGTGAACCTCTTCAAAAAAGGGACTACAGACTAGGGAAAGAAATTTTAGATTTAGGATTTTGGATTGATCCAAAATCCTAAATTGCTAGCTTATAGCCTCTAGCTTCAAGTTCCTCACCCATAGCTTGCGCTTTATTCTGCACTATTTTCCCTTTTATACAAAGAGCTATAGATACTTCCGGAGTAAATTTTCCAACTGCTGCACTGATGCACGAGGAGAAGGACGGGGTATGAGTTGCATACTCTCTTGTGTATTGGTGGGATGGGTATCCTGTGCGCTATTTGATCGATGGGCTAAAAACAAGACAGGAACCTCGTATTGGTAAGCCCCAAACCAATCGTCACGGGTAGTAATATCTCGAATTTCTAGCTGTAGAGACGGAAAATTTCCCATCTCTACAATTTGTTCTAACTTTTCCTGTAATCCCTCACATAAATGGCATCCTGGTTTACTATATAAGATTAGTCGCATTTGTCTATACCAATTTTGACATTCCCAAGCAACAGACTTTTATTATTGTGCTTGCTAGAAGTAATTTTGCAAAATTCAAAAATCTTGATATTTTGGTTGCAACTAAAACACAGAGGAACGCAGAGTCAACAACAGAGGAACGCAGAGTATTTTTTCGCTACGAATCAATGAAACGCTGTAATTAGTTGGTAAGACTTTGGTTCGTGACTAGGGCTATTTTTATTCAGAGTCCGAGAAGAGATCAAGAATAAACAATAGATACTTTACTACTATCCAAATCATAACGAGCGCCAACAATTTTGAGCTTATTTTGACGAACAAGTCTAGATAAAATTGTTGAATTCTCTTGTAACTTGCTTGCTTGATATTTAATGTTGGCTATAACTGCATTATCTTGTAAATTTTTTGTAGTCAATTTTGCTGTTTCTACAGCTGGTTTGATACCTTCAATGATTAAGCCCATTCTGCCAGAAACGGGTTTATCTTGAAGCGCCTTTGCGACTGCACCGCATCTTTTGTGACCCAAAACTACAATTAGTTGGGAACCCAAAACTGCGGTAGCATACTCTAGGCTGCCTATAACCGTGTCACAGACAACATTACCAGCTACTCGCACTACAAATAAATCTCCCAATCCTTGATCGAAGATAATTTCTGTCGGAACTCGAGAATCTGCACAGCCCAATATAGCAGCAAAGGGATACTGGGCTTGAGCAATCATTCGTATACGTTCTAGCGATTGATCGGGGTATTGACGTTTTTGCTGTACAAAGCGTTGGTTTCCAGCAAGTAGACGTTTTAAAGCTTGTTCAGGACTAACTGGATTGCGATTGGCTGCTATGGCATCAGCCAAAGTTTTTTTGGGGGCGATCGCTTGTTTGACATTGGCAGAAAGGTCACAACCAGCAACACTGGCCATCATACCAACACTTCCCACTCCTGCCAGTTTCAGGAAATGACGACGTCCAACAAATCCATTAATTCGACTCATTCATTTAGCTCAATAATGGAATCTACCTGCTTCAAGCTTGATTTGTCCAGGAAGATAACAATTTTTCTAGCTTTTAAGAGTAGGCATTGCAACGATTTAAGAGTTATTTAATTTTCATTAAAAAAGGTGTAAAGGTATAAGGGTGTAAGAATGTAGAAAAATCAGTAGATTTAATTAAGTGCAAATACTGGAATCAAATTATGTATTTATTGAACTTCTTGAATTTTTCATTTTTTATTCGGAATTACTTCACAGTTATAGGATTGTAATTAACTGTAATTAACGCCAAAATCGGGATAGGCAAACATGTGGAAAATTCTTGAATACTGAAAACTATGCGAGTATTTCAAGAAACAAAAATCCAGGGTGCGTGTCTCATAACTCTATTACACTACTTAAGTAATCGTTCATGATCCGACAATCTGCTTTTGGCACAGCTTTAAGTATGCTTGTCCTTGCTGGTGGGTTAACAACCACTTCACTAGGCCACACTTCAACAAAAAATTTGCTCGCAAGTCAAGCGTTACTAAGTCCATCATCTCAGGTTGCATCTAATAGCCTGGGGCTTAAGCCCCAGGCTTTCAAAACCACTGATTTGGAAAAATCAGTTTTTGATCAAATTAATCGCTATCGAATTTCTCTGGGTCTAAAAAAACTAACTCTAAATGCGAATATCTCTAAACAAGCAAGAATTCATAGTCAAAATATGGCTAGAGGTAAAGTCCCATTTAGCCATCAAGGATTTGAAAAACGAGTAAATGCAATTCCTATTCGCTACACAAGTGCAGCCGAAAATGTTGCTTATAACCAAGGATATAGCGATCCAGCAGCAGAAGCTGTTAGTGGCTGGATTAAAAGTCCTGACCATCTGATCAATATTAAAGGCAATTACAATATGACTGGAATTGGTGTTGCGACTAATAGTAAAGGTGAAGTCTATTTGACACAAATTTTCATTCGGAATCGATAGATGGTTGGTTGTTGTTTGTTAATTGATTGCTACTAACTACTAACTAACAACTACAATAATGTAGTGTCTAACAGGATTTTTCTCCAGCAGACACTGCATTTATGATTGTAACAATTCATGGAATTACAAGATTTTCAAGTTTGCGATCGCGATCTGAGTGATACTACTCTATCCCATTATTTACAAGCTGAGGCGATCGCTGTTGATACAGAAACAATGGGATTAATACCGCAGCGCGATCGCTTATGCTTGGTACAACTGTGTAATAGCCAAGGACAAGTTACTGCCATCCGGATTGCTAAAGGACAAACCACAGCCCCTAACCTGAAAAAATTGCTAGAAGCGACCAATATCGTTAAGGTGTTTCACTTTGCCCGTTTCGATATCGCTACCTTACGTTACAATCTTGGCATTCACGTTAATCCAGTTTTTTGTACCAAAATAGCTAGTAAATTAGCCCGTACTTACACGCCACGTCATGGGTTGAAAGATCTGGTATTAGAACTAGAGCAAGTAGAATTAGATAAAAGTTCCCAAAGTTCGGATTGGGGAAACGCTGCTCAACTCACGGAAGCTCAACTCAGTTATGCTGCTAACGATGTGCGCTACTTACTCAAAGTTCAGCAGAAATTAATCGCGATGCTGGAACGAGAAGAACGTTTGCAATTAGCTCAAGAATGCTTTCAGTGTTTACCAACCATTGTTTCCCTGGATTTGTTGCAATTCAAGGATGTGTTTGAACATTAATCAAATAGTCAATTGTCAATTGTCCAT
>Ga0073934_10011729_pt1 | contig 10509 bp, 7 predicted proteins | sample LarsenN4metaG_FD_76834 | JGI IMG/M metagenome (GOLD analysis project Ga0073934, IMG submission 76834) | Hot spring sediment bacterial and archeal communities from British Columbia, Canada, to study Microbial Dark Matter (Phase II) - Larsen... ... | reverse complement strand
TTGTCCATGTGGTTGTAGAGCGGCTTGAGCGTGCCGTTCCAGGCGTCGCGCATGACCTCGTCGAAACGTCGTTCCTCGGCCTCGCCGGCGAAGAACGAGATGCCCATCGCCTGCGCGTCGCGCAGGTCCTGCGGCATCTCCGGCAGCATCGCGATGCAGCCGCTGATATGGAACCCGCCCATCACAACCGGGATGCCGGCGGCGCGGAACTGCCGCCCGAGGTCGAGAGCGCGTGGAAACTGGTTGGTTTGCACGCCCACCAGGCCGACAAACCCGCTGCCGGCGGCGCGGATCGAGCGGATCGCGCGCTTGACGTCGACGACGGTGTTGCATTCGTCGCAGGCGTCGATCTCGATGTCGACGTCGGGACCGAGAACGCGCTCCTCGGCGCAGGCGGCGAACAATCCGTAGGTATTGGCGAGGCTGTTGGAGGGGATGTAGGCGCGATACCATTGAATGACGTAGCCGTCCCGGTCGTAATGGGACGGTTTGATCAAGACGATCTTGAACTTGCGCGACATCGACCCTCGCCCGCGAGGCGCTCCCGTTGCGATTGTGGCATCGATGGGGGGCTGGTCGCAAGCTGCGATCCCCGGGCGGGCCCGGGCGGGTTCCATCCCGGGCCTCACCGGCGGCATTCCAGCCCGAGGCCGCAGGGTTCCCGCGCCGATCTTGCGATCGCCAGAGACCACCCCCAAAAGTTCGGGGGCCGGCTGGCTGAAGCCAGAATCCAGTTCAGGCATCGCCGCGCTCTTCCGCAATGATCGCGAGCAGGCCTTCGTGCTCAGGCGGGCGGCGGCGTGTGGCTGACCGCAACCGCAAGCGGCCCGCTGCGGTGCTTCTCTAGTCGCGCACCTTCACATAGCGTCCTGGCGCGTCCTCGATCGGCCGCAGCTTGCCGCCGCCCGGCTCGCGTGCCGGCACTTCGGCGGCGTCGTGTCCCCGGAGCCAGGCCAGCCAGTCCGGCCACCACGAGCCCGGATGCTCGGTGGCCTTTGTGCGCCACTTCTCGACATCGGCGCCCGACGGCTTCGCGCCGGTCCAGTACTGGTACTTCCGCTTGGCCGGTGGGTTCACGACGCCCGCGATGTGGCCCGATCCTGCCAGCACGAAGCGCACCGGTCCGCCGAGGAATTTCGATCCGTAGAATACCGATTTCGCCGGCGCGATGTGGTCCTCGCGCGTTGCGAGATTGTAGATCGGCACCTTCACCTTTTTGAGGTCGAGCCTGTGGCCTGCGATCTCCATCTCGCCGCGCGCAAGCTTGTTCTTGAGGTAGCAGTTGCGCAGGTAGAACGAATGGTTTGCCGCCGGCATCCGGGTCGCGTCCGCGTTCCAGTAGAGCAGGTCGAACGGTGGCGGGGTCTTGCCCTTGAAATAATTGTTGATGATGTAGGGCCAGATCAGGTCGTTCGAGCGCATGAGGTTGAAGGTGTTGGCCATCTTGGAGCCCTCCAGATAGCCGCGCTCGGCCATGTGTCGCTCCAACGCCGCGATCTGCTCCTCGTCGGCGAATACCTTGAGGTCGCCGGAATACTTGAAGTCCACCTGGCTCGCGAAGAACGTGGCCGACACGATCCGCTCGTCGTGCACCGCCGCCATGTGGGCGAGGGTGACCGCCAACAGCGTGCCGCCGACGCAATAGCCGACCGCATGCACCCGGTCCTCGCCGGTCGCCTCGCGGACCGCATCGAGCGCGGCGAGCGGCCCCTCGTACATGTAGTCCTCGAAGGTTTTCTTGGACAGATGCGCGTCGGGATTGACCCAGGAGATGACGAACACCGTCAGTCCCTGGTCCACGCACCACTTGACGAAGGATTTGTCGGGCGTCAGGTCGAGCACATAGAATTTGTTGATCCACGGCGGGACGATCAGCACCGGCACTTTCAGCACCTGCTCGGTGGCAGGCGTGTACTGGATGAGCTGCATCAGGTCGTTTTCGAAGATCACCTTGCCGGGCGTCGCAGCGAGATTGCGCCCGACCTCGAACTGCGAACTATCGGTCTGCCGGATGCGCAGTTCCCCGCCGCCGGCCTGGATATCCTCCGCCAGCATGTGCATGCCACGCGCAAGGTTTTCTCCCTTGGAGGCCAGCGTGTCGCGCAGCAGCTCCGGGTTGGTCAGCACGAAATTGGACGGCGCGACCGCATTGACGATCTGGCGCAGATAGAACTCGGCCTTCTGGCGGGTCAGCGGATCGAGACCTTTGGCGTCATGGACCAGCCGGTTCGAGAAGCGCGCGGTCAGGAGATAGGCCTGCTTCAGGAAATCGAAGAACTGGTTCGACGACCATTCCGGATCGGTGAATCGCTTGTCGCGCGCATCCGGCTCGGCCACCGGTTTTGGCTGCTCGCCCGCCATGCGGCGGGCGGCGTGCGCCCAAAGGTCGAGATAGCTCTGTCCGAGTGCCGACTGGAGTTCGAATGTCCGCGCCGGATCGGCCAGCCAGTATTCGGCGACCTGGCCGAGCGTCTTCACCATGTCGACAAACTCGGCATGATCGGATTCGACGCGGCCCTCTTCGCGCGGCTTGAGATAGGCGGCGAGCGCCTTGCCGCCTTCCTCGACCATGCGGGCAAGGTTCTTCGCCAGTTCCTCGAAATCGGTGGACTGGCACTTGCTGCGCTCCGGAGGGGTACTCACGTCAAGGCCTCGATCGACTGGTCCTGGCATGCCCGGACGGCGGGTAAGCAGGGCAACCTGCCGGCGATCACCATTGTCGCCGATTCCGCAGGCGCCGTCAGGCCGCCGTTAACCCTGGCATTCTAACCTTGGTTTGGTCATATTAATGCTATATGGCGTGCGCCGTGCGGTCGCGAAATAGGTCGTGATTTCACGCAGTTGGGGGGAGCCGGCGGGATCGAAGCGGGGCGATTGCGGATGCCCCGGCCGAGCAGCCGGCAATCGTTGATGATCCTGAACTCTCCAGCGCTGCGAATGGTTCGGGCTGCGGCGGCAGTGCTCCTGCTCGCTGCGTCGCTTGGTGCTTGCTCGTCGGTCGTCGACCATATTCCCGCCTCTCTGGGCGGCCTCCCCGAGGGGACGCCGCCGCGGCCTGCGACGCCGCCGCCGTATCCGGCAGTGCATGACATGCCGCCGGCGCGGCAAGATTCCGCCCTGAGCGAAGCTGAGACCAAGCGGCTGCGGGAGGACCTGAAGAGCACCCGCGGCCGCATTGCGCCGACGGCGGCGGACGCCACCGGCGGCACCGCCGCTGGCGGCGCCCGCAGCCCGTGATACAACTTGAACCGGTTGGCCGCCGCGGAATCGGCTCGCCGGCCGAGGATCGAAGGCCCATGGAAGACTTCCATCGCATTCGCCGCCTACCGCCCTATGTGTTCGAGCAGGTCAATCGCGCCAAGGCGGTGGCGCGCAATGCCGGCGCCGACATCATCGATCTCGGCATGGGCAATCCCGACCTGCCGGCGCCCGCCCACGTCATTGAGAAGCTGAAGGACACCGTCGGCCGTCCGCGCACGGACCGCTATTCCTCCTCGCGCGGAATTCCCGGGCTGCGCCGCGCCCAGGCGGCCTATTACGAGCGCCGCTTCGGGGTGAAGCTCAATCCGGAAACCCAGGTCATCACCACGCTGGGCTCCAAGGAAGGCTTTGCGAACGTGGCGCAGGCGATCACGGCACCCGGCGATGTGGTGCTGGTGCCGGACCCGAGCTATCCGATCCACGCCTTCGGATTCCTGATGGCCGGCGGTGTGTGCCGCTCCGTGCCGTCCGAGCCGACGCCGGATTTCTTCGCGACGCTCGAACGCGCGATCGTGCATTCGATCCCGAAGCCGCTCGCGGTCGTCGTCTGCTACCCGTCGAACCCGACCGCCTACACCGCCGATCTCGATTTCTACAGGGAGCTGGTGCCGTTCGCGAAGAAGCACGGCGTCTTCATCCTGTCCGATCTCGCCTATGCCGAGGTGTATTTCGACAACAATCCGCCGCCGTCGGTGCTCCAGGTGCCGGGCGCCATGGATATTGCGGTGGAATTCACCTCGATGTCGAAGACCTATTCGATGCCGGGCTGGCGCATCGGCTTTGCGGTCGGCAACGAGCGCATCATCGCCGCCCTCGGCCGCGTGAAATCCTATCTCGACTACGGCGCCTTCACGCCGATCCAGGTGGCGGCGACCGCGGCGTTGAATGGGCCCGACGACTGCATCCGCGAGATGCGCGACACCTACCGCCGCCGCCGTGACGTGCTGGTGGAAGGATTCGGGCGGGCCGGCTGGCACGTTCCGGCGCCACGGGCCTCGATGTTCGCCTGGGCGCCGATCCCCGAGCCGTTCCGCACGCTCGGCAGCGTGGAGTTCTCGACGCTGCTGGTGGAGAAAGCCGAAGTGGCGGTGTCGCCCGGCACCGGTTTCGGCGAGCGCGGCGAAGGCTATGTGCGCATTGCGCTGGTCGAGAACGAGCAGCGCATCCGCCAGGCCGCACGCAACATCAGACGCTTTCTTGAAACCGGGCCGGAAAAGTTGCACAACGTAGTTCCGCTCGCCAAGCGCGGCTGAACTGCAACGCCTTTCCGGACTGTCTCCATGGCTGAACCGTTGCGCGTAGGGCTTGCCGGATTGGGCACGGTCGGCTCAGCCGTTGCCGGCATGATCATGCGCACGCGCGACGCCATCGCCGAGCGCGCCGGCCGTGCCATCGATCTCGTCGCCTATTCCGCCAAGGATCCGCCGCGTGACGCGACGCTCGACCTATCGAACGTGCGGAAGGTCGACGATCCGGTGACGCTCGCGCGTGATGCAGCCGTCGACGTGTTCGTCGAGCTGATGGGCGGCGAGGGCAACCCCGCCAAGGCTTCGGTGGAGGCGGCGCTCGGCGTCGGCCGGCCGGTGGTCACCGCCAACAAGGCGCTGCTGGCCAGGCACGGCGTCGCGCTCGCCAAGCTAGCGGAGGCGAATAATACGACGCTGTCGTTCGAGGCGGCGGTCGCCGGCGGCATCCCGATCGTGAAGACGTTGAAGGAAGGGCTCGGGGGCAGCCGTCTCAACCGCATCTACGGTATCCTCAATGGCACCTGCAACTACATCCTCACCCGCATGCACAAGGAGCGCCTGTCGTTCGATGCCTGCCTGAAGGAGGCGCAGAAGCTCGGCTATGCGGAGGCCGATCCGACCTTCGACATTGGCGGTTTCGACACCGCGCACAAGATCGCAATCCTGACCAGCCTTGCGTTCGGCACCGAGGTCGATGCCGAAGCGGTGCACGTGGAAGGAATCCAGGCGATATCGCTGGCCGATCTCGAAGCTGCCGACGAGCTGGGCTATCGCGTCAAGCTGCTCGGCGTGGCGCAGCGCACGGACGCCGGCATCGAGCAGCGCGTGCATCCGACCATGGTGCCCAAAGGCAATGTCATCGCCGAGGTCGACGGCGTGCTCAACGCTGTTGCGATCGACGCCGACACCATGGGGCTGACGCTCATCGGCCCGGGCGCCGGTGGCGCCGCCACATCCTCGGCGGTGGTGGCGGACATCATGGACCTCGCGGCCGGACGCCGCGTGCCGTCGTTCGGTCGGCCGGCGACCCGGCTGGTGAAGGCGCCGCGGGCGACCATGCAACGTCACGAAGGCGGCTACTACATCCGCCTTTCCGCGGTCGACCGGCCGGGAACCGCCGCCACCATTGCGCGCCGCATGGCGGATGAGAACATTTCGCTTGAATCCATCATGCAGCGGGGCCGGGACCGGGTGCCGCATGGCGGCGAGGACCCCCGAAGCGCCGACAAGCCAGCGCCTGTGGCACTGATCACTTATGCTACAACCGAGGACGCCGTTCGCAGGGCGCTCTCGGCGATCGAGCAGGACGGCGTGGTGGTGGAGAAGCCACAGGTCATCCGGATCGAAAAGGGCTGACGCGAGGCAAGGCAATGGCGAATCCGTCGATCACCGTGCAGCCCGACCTGGTGCTGGAACGCATCCTGTCGATCGAAATCGTGCGTGTGACCGAGCGCGCTGCGGTATCGGCGGCGCGGCTGCGCGGTCATGGCAAGGAAAAAGGTTCCGACCAGGCGGCGGTCGACGCCATGCGGCGCGAGCTCAACAAGCTGCCGATCGACGGCACGGTGGTGATCGGTGAGGGCGAACTCGACGAGGCGCCGATGCTGTTCATCGGCGAGAAGGTCGGCAACAAGCACGGCCCAAAGGTCGACATCGCGGTCGATCCGCTGGAAGGCACCACGCTCTGCGCCAAGAACATGCCGGGCGCTATCGCGACGCTCGCGATGGCCGACGAAGGTACGCTGCTGCACGCGCCCGACGTCTACATGGAGAAGATCGCCATCGGCCCCGGCTATCCCAAAGGCGTGGTCGATCTCGATGCGCCGGCCGAGGAGAACATCCGCAACCTGGCCAAGGCCAAGGGTGTAAAGCCCGAGGAGATCACCGCGCTGCTGCTCGACCGGCCGCGCCATGCCGACCTGATCGCCGGCGTGCGTAAGGCCGGCGCTTCGGTGTCGCTCATCACCGACGGCGACGTCGCTGGCGTCATTCACACCGCCGATCCGGAGCACTCGGGCATCGACATCTATCTCGGCATCGGCGGCGCGCCGGAGGGCGTGCTGGCGGCTGCTGCGCTGCGCTGCATCGGCGGCCAGATGCAGTGCCGGCTGGTGCTGGATACCGAGGAACGGCGCGAGCGGGCCCACAAGATGGGCATCAAGGATTTCCGCAAGCGCTACGAGGTCGAAGACATGGTCCGTGGCGACTGCCTGTTCGCGGCAACCGGCGTGACCTCGGGCGCCATGCTCAAGGGCGTGCGCTTCCGCGGCGACATCATCGAGACCGAAACGGTGGTGATGCGCTCGGTTACCGGTACGGTGCGCTGGATACGCGCCGAACACCGTCAGCTCGAGAAATTCCACCTGGATTGACCGGCCTGGACCGGACCGGCGCAGATCGCGCTCAACGGGCGGCGGAGGTGCGCGCGGGCCGTCGCGCCGCTGCGCCGACGGAGGCTGTGGCACGATAGGCGTCGGCGAGGCCGGCGCCGAATTGCGGGTCGTGGCCGGCGGCGCCGAGATCCCGCGCGGTCGAGACGAGCAGATTGCGTACCGCCCGCGGGGTCAGTGCAGGCCGCTGTTCGATCAGCAGCGCGGCGATGCCGCTGACATGCGCCGCGGCAATTGAGGTGCCGGTCGACAGCTGATAGGCCCGGCCTGGCGCGGGCGCGACCACCTCGACGCCTGGCGCTGCCAGCGCCACATGCCGGCCGTGCACGGCGTGAGGGAACAGACGGTCCTGGGAATCCACCGCCGTCACTGCGATCACGTGCGGGTCGGCGGCAGGGTGCAGCGGCGGCGACTGCGGACCGAAGTTGCCGGCGGCGGCGATCAGCACGACGCCCTTGCGGCTTGCCGCAGCGAGGCTGCGGGCGATCTCCGGATCGTACGGTCCTGCGAAACTCATATTGATGACGCGGGCGCCGCGGCCGACCGCCCAGTCGATCCCCCGCAGGATGGAAAACGACGTGCTCTGATAGCCGGCGGGCGTCGCGGTGAAGGCGCGTACGGCCAGGATACGCGCGCTTGGCGAAATGCCCATCAGTTTGGCCTGGGCCGCGATGGCGCCGGCCATGGCCGTGCCGTGCGCCGCCGGCGGCTCGGGGATCCCCACCGCATCGAAGCTGCCCGCAATCGCATGCGCGATTTCGGGGTGCGCGGTGTCGATGCCGCTGTCGATGACGGCGACCAGCACGTTGTGCCCGGTCGCGAACCGGTGTGCCTCGGGGACCCGCAACTTGGTCAACGCGTACTGCGCCGCGCGGTCCGGCACTGCCACCCGCGCCTTTTGTTGCAGGGTGAATTGATAGTTCGGCTGCGCGATGCGAATGCTGGTGTCCGCCTCCAGCGCGCGCACCACGTCGGCGACCGAGCGCCGGTCCGTAATCCGCCAGCGGTGGAAGGTGGTGCCGGTGATGTTGAGGCGGTGGGCCTCGACGCGGGTCAGTCGATGCCGGCGCGCCAGCAGATCGAGCGCCCGTTCCGACAGCCCGGAGGGCAGCCCCAGCAGGACCTCATTGGCAATGAACCGGCGCTCGCCGGGCGGCGGGACGCGGCTGGCCTTCGCCAGGCCTTGCTTGGCGGCCTTGGTCTTGGGGAGGGCGCCCTTGACGCCCCTGACGGTGTCGCCGGCGCCGTCGAGCACGCGGCCCGGTGTGCGCAAGGCGCCGTCCATGGTGTTGGTGACGGTGTCGGTGCGCGGGACGGGGCTGGGGAGGCGGTCGGTTGCTGGCCCAACCGTAGTAGGCAATGGCGATCGCAGGTCGCCCGCGGGGGGCAGACTGGACGGAAAATCGGGCGGACGGCCTATCCCTGTGGAACCACCTACCGAAGGCGCGGACATGCCGCCAATCGAAGGCGCTGACGGCGTCCCCAGGCCGCGCAACTGGGCCAGCGCCTGCGCCGGTCCGAAAACCGACAGCAACACCGCCAGATAGCAAGCAAGAGTGCGACTATGACCCAGGACCGTCCCCCTGTTCCTTGCGGTCGACGCAGGTCGGCAAATCGGCGCCCGAATTCGGCGCTTTTTGTGGCGGGCTTGGATGTTATTCCCGCGACTTCGGTCAGGACAAAGGGCACTCGCCGCCCGGGACCGGAGCGTCAAAGCCGTTCAGCATGATCGCGACCATGGAGTAGAAGCCGAGCGCGGTGATCAACTCGATCAGCCGGTCGAGGCCGAGCGCGGCGAGCGCACGGTCGTAAGTCGCCTGCGACAGGGTCCGCGCCTCGTTCATCTCGGTGACGAGGTCGTAGACCAGTTGTTCGTTGTCATTGGTGAAGGTGGGCTTTTTACGCTGCCGGATGGCCTCGATCACGGCATCGCCGAGCCCGACCTCGCGGGCGTGCCGTTCGTGCGCAAACCACTCGTATTGTGCCGTGTAATGACGGGCGACGAGGAGCACCATCAGTTCGAACAGCCGCTGGTCGAGGCTGCACCGGCGTAGCGTGGTGCCGAGTCGGTCGGCAGCGTCGGCGATGGCCGGCTGGCGCAGCCAGATCGCGAACGGCCCGCGCACGACGCCGCCACGGCTTCCGGCGATGCGATCATGGATGGCCTTCTGCTCGGCCGTGAGAGTTTCGGGCTTGAGGTCTTCCACACGCATTTCCACCGCTCCTGATAGGCCATGGCGCCGCCGCACCGGTTTGCGGACAATGGCGTCTGATTCGCTCGCAAGGCATGCCGATGTTGTCCGTTTTGTCCAGTGCCCTCTTGCCCGCCGTGGCGTTTCCCGGCGAACGACGGCACTTTCTCGGCGTCGAGCGCTCGGCGACCGGGCGTGCTTGGCGCGGCCGGCTTGATGAGCGTGGCACGGCGCTGGCGCTGGCGATGGTGCAGCGTCATGCGATGCCCGATCTGCTGGCGCGCGTGCTTGCAGGCCGCGGTGTCGGCCTGGAGGAGGCCAAGGCCTATCTCGATCCGACGGTGCGGGCGCTGATGCCGGACCCTAGCCTGCTGTCGGGGATGGACGCGGCCGCCGCCCGCATCGCCGACGCGGTGGAGCGGCGCGAGACTATCGCAATCTTTGGCGACTACGACGTTGACGGTGCGACCGCGGCAGCGACGCTGGCGCGCTTCCTGCACCACGGCGGCGTCGTTCCCATCATCCACATCCCCGACCGCATCTTCGAAGGTTATGGGCCGAACGTCGACGCCATCCGCGCGCTAGCCGGGCGGGGTGCCACGCTGCTGGTGACCGTGGATTGCGGCAGCGTGAGCCATGAGCCGCTGGCGGAGGCCGCTCGGCTCGGCATGCAGACGATCGTGATCGACCATCACCTGGCCGACGAGACGCTGCCGCCGGCGCTCGCGGTGGTCAATCCGAACCGGCTCGACGACCTGTCGAAGCTCGGTCATCTCGCGGCGGTCGGCCTCGTGTTCATGACCGTGGTGGCGGCGAACCGGGAATTACGCCGCCGCAATTTCTGGAACGCAGAGCGGCCGGAGCCGGACCTGCTCGGCGCGCTCGATCTTGTCGCACTCGGTACCGTCGCCGACGTGGTCCCGCTGAAGGGCTTGAACCGCGCCTTCGTCGCCAAAGGGCTACTGGCGATGCGGCGGCGCGAGCGCCCCGGCCTGACGGCGCTGATGGATGTGGCGCGGCTGAACGGGCCGCCGGAGCCGTGGCATCTCGGTTTCCTCCTGGGACCACGCATCAATGCGGGCGGGCGCATCGGCCGTGCCTCGCTCGGGGTCGAATTGCTGCTCAGCGCCGATCCCACCGAATGCGCACGTATCGCCGCCGAGCTCGACCGTCTCAACAGCGAACGCCGCGCCATCGAGGTCGCGACCGTGGCACAGGCGGAAGCCGAGGCCATGGCCGCGCTTGGTATCGAAGAGAAGGGAGCCGCCGTTGTCACTGCGGCCGAAGGCTGGCACCCGGGGGTGGTGGGTCTGGTGGCGGCGCGGCTCAAGGAGCGGTTCGGCCGCCCGGCGTTCGCGATCGCGCTCGAGCCCGGCGGCATCGGCACGGGGTCCGGCCGCTCGATCACGGGCGTCGACC
>Ga0073934_10011728_pt1 | contig 10510 bp, 11 predicted proteins | sample LarsenN4metaG_FD_76834 | JGI IMG/M metagenome (GOLD analysis project Ga0073934, IMG submission 76834) | Hot spring sediment bacterial and archeal communities from British Columbia, Canada, to study Microbial Dark Matter (Phase II) - Larsen... ... | reverse complement strand
CATCGTCCGCGGCACGACGACGCCGCGCGTCATCCAGATGCTGCGCAAGGCGGGCGCGCGGGAGGTGCACATGCGCGTGACGTCGCCGCCGATCACGCATCCGTGCTTCTACGGCATCGACATGGGCACGCGCTGGGAACTGATCGCGTCGCAGAAGAAGGTCGAGGAGATCCGCGAGCACATCGGCGCGGACTCGCTCGGCTACCTGAGCGTCGACGGTCTCGTGAACGCCGTCCAGACCGCCGACAAGCGGCTGTGCCTGGCGTGCTTCACCGGCAAGTACCCGCGGCCGGTGCCGTTGCAGATGGACAAACTGGCGATGGAGCCCGCCGACGGCGCGCTCGACCGCCACGAGTCCGAATACACCCTGCCGCTGCGGCGCGTGTAGCCGTGCCGCTACCGTCCCACCTCTCCAGACAGGAGCCCGGCGCCGAACGAGACGCGTACGCGCGCGCCGGCGTCGACCTCTCGGCACGGAACGATCTCGTTGAGCGGATCAAATCGATCGCGACGGGCGCGAGCAGACCTGAGGTGATGGGCGGTGTCGGGGCGTTCTCGGCGCTGTTCAAGCTTGGAAAGTACCGGGAGCCCGTGCTCGCGTCGAGCACGGATGGCGTCGGCACGAAGCTGCGCATCGCCGCGCTCATGGGGCGCTACGACACGGTCGGGCAGGACCTCGTGAACCACTGCGTGAACGACATCCTCACGTCAGGCGCCGAGCCGCTTTTCTTCCTCGATTACCTGGGCTCGTCGGCCCTGCCGGACGACACGAAGGTGGCGCTGATCGGCGGGATGGCGGCTGCCTGCAAAGCGCACGATTGCGCGCTCATCGGCGGCGAGACGGCCGACATGCCGGACATCTACGCGCCGGGCGACTTCGACCTCGTCGGGTTCATCGTCGGCGTCGTCGAGCGGGAGCACGTGATCGACGGGTCGAAGGTGCGCGCCGGCGACGTGCTGCTGGCGCTGCCGTCGACCGGGCTGCACACAAACGGATACTCGCTGGTGCGCAGGATCTTCGGCATCGGCGTCGGCGGCGACGCAGCGGCCGAGCGCGAGGCGCTCGATCGGACGTATGCGCCGCTGGAGGAGCCGCTGGGGGAGGCTCTGCTGGCCGTGCACCGGCCGTATCTGCGCGAGCTGAAGCCGGTACTCACGCGGTTGCACGGCATTGCCCACATCACGGGCGGCGGTATCATCGACAACGTCCCCCGTATCCTGCCGGACGGGCTCGCCGCGCGCTTCGACGCCGGCTCGTGGCGCATTCCGCCGCTCTTCACGTTGATCCAGCGGGAAGGCGGCCTCACGGACGCGGAGATGTATCACACGTTCAACATGGGGCTCGGGATCGTGGTGGCGGTGGACGCGGCGGAGGCGGCTGCGATTGAGTCGCAGCTGCCCGATGCCATGCGTGTCGGGCGCATCATCGCCCAGCAGGACGAGCGAAGGGTGATCGTCGGCTGATATGCCCCTTCGCGCGATCCTTGCCCCCTTTGACAAGACCGGCCTCATCGACCTGGCGCGCGGTCTCGCCGGCCTGGACGTCGAGCTGTACGCGACGGGCAACACGTTCCGCATCCTGCGCGAAGCGGACGTGCCTGTGCGGCCGGTGAGCGACCTGACGCAGTTCCCGGAGATCCTCGACGGACGCGTGAAGACGCTGCACCCGGCCGTGCACGGCGGCATCCTGGCGCGCCGCGACAAGCCCGCGCACATGGCCGAGCTGGAGCGGCACGGCCTCGGGCCGATCGACATCGTCGTGGGTGGGCTGTACCCCTTCCGCGAGACCGTGTCGCGCCCCGACGTCACGCTCGATGACGCGCTCGAGAACATCGACATCGGCGGCCCGACGATGCTGCGCGCGGCGGCGAAGAACTTCCCGCACGTGATCCCCATCGTCGATCCCGCGGACTACAACGACCTGCTCGATGCGCTGCGCAACGACTCGGCGCCGCTGGAGTGGCGGCGGAAGCTGGCCGTGAAGACGTTTCAGCACGTGGCCTCGTACGACACGGCGATCGCCACGTGGCTGCGCGGCCCTGAGGACCCGTTCCCGGAACACTTGACGCTGGCGTACGAGCGGCACGGGCTGCTCCGCTACGGCGAGAACCCGCACCAGCAGGCGGCGCTCTACCGGAGCGCGGATCCGAGGCTCGTGCAGCCGCAGGGCGTGGTCAACGCGCACCAGCTCAACGGGAAGGCGCTGTCGTACGTCAACATCCTCGACGCCGACGCGGCGTATGTTGCGGCGTGCGACTTCGACGAGCCGACCGCCGTGATCGTCAAGCACATGACGCCGTGCGGCATCGCCAGCCGCGCGGACCTGGCAGAGGCGTTCGCGCTGGCGTTCGAAGCCGATCCGATCTCGGCGTTCGGCGGCATCATCGCCATCAACCGGCCGGTCGACGAGGCGCTGGCGGCGGCGATCCGCGGGACGAAGCACCCGACCAGCGGGCAGCGGCTGTTCGTGGAGATCATCGTCGCGCCGGAGTTCACGCCGGCGGCCGTCGAGTTGCTTGCGAAGTCGCGCGACCTGCGGATCCTCGAGGCGCCGCCCGTGGACATGCGGTCGCCCGCGTTCGAGCACCACGGGATCGTCGGGGGAATGCTCATACAGGAGATGGACCGGATGGCGGACGATCCTCCTGGGATGCGCGTGCTCTCGCGGCGCCAGCCCACTGAGGCGGAGCTGGCGGACATGCGCTACGCGTGGCGCTGCGTGAAGCATGTGAAGTCGAACGCCGTTGTACTGGTGAAGGATGCTGCGCTCGTCGGGATGGGAGCCGGGCAGCCGAACCGGGTGACGAGCGCCCGCCTCGCGGTGGAATCGGCCGGGGAGAGGGCGAAGGGGGCGGTGTCCGCCTCGGACGCGCTGATCCCCTTCCCGGACACCGTGGAGGTCTGCGCCCGGGCCGGCGTGACGGCGATCATACAGACAGGCGGATCAATCCGGGACGAGGACTCGGTCCGGGTGTGTGACGAGTACGGGATGGCCATGGTGGCGACGGGGGTGCGCCACTTCAGGCATTAGATTGTTGGAGGAAGCGAAGCGGGGCGCGCCAGAGCGCCGGGATTGGAACGCATATGGCCGTACAGCACGACTACAACATCATGCAGATCGAGGACGTGATCAACGGACTCGACCACCGCGATCACTCGCGGTTCCACCGCCTGTTCGAGGTGACGAGCACGATCGGGCGCCTGGTGCCGCCCGACGCGATGAAGCCGTGGATCGAGAAGCAGTTCGGCAGCGTCGAGGCGACCCTGGAGCAGAAGATCATCAAGGTGACGAACGTGGTCACGCTCGAGGGCGTGCTCTTCAACTGGTTGCGCTCGAGCCGGCCGATCTGGCGGCAGGAGCTGAACCTCGACGAGGAGCTCAAGAACGGGCACCAGGACCCGCTCGAAGACCCGTTCAACGGCACGCCGGAGGACCTCTTCGGGCGGGTGCGCGGGAAGTACTGCGTGACGGCGAGCAACATCGCCAAGTTCGACGGCTTCCACGGGCTGGTCGTGTTCAACGAGCGGCACCCGCTCCGCTTCACGCGGGAAATGTTGCACGACTACATCGACACCGGCGGGCGCTGGGGCGACCTCGCGCATGCCTCGGACCCCGATGCGAAGTACTACATGTTCCTCTGGAACTGCCTGTGGCGCGCCGGAGCGTCGCTGCTGCACGGCCACGCCCAGGTAATCATGGGGCGCGGGATGCACTACGCGGCCGTCGAGTATCTGCGCCGGTGCGCAGCCGTGTACCAGGCGCACAACCGGACGAACTACTTCAGCGACCTGTACCTGGCGCACGAGTCCATTGGCTGCGCCTTCGAGAAGGACGGTACGCGCGTCATCGCCAACATCGCGCCGAAGAAGGAGAACGAGGTGTTGCTGATGGCGCCGTTCGTCTCCGACTCGCTGAAGGACCGGATATACGAGACGCTGGAGTGTCTCCGAGACCGCATGGGCGTCAGCTCGTTCAACCTCGTGATGTACACGCCGCCGTGGTCGCAGACGCCCGAGAACTGGGAAGGGTTCCCGGTGATGGTGCGGATCGTGGACCGCGGCGACCCCAGCAGCCGGACGGCGGACTTCGGCGCGATGGAGCTGTACGCCGCGAGCGTGGTCTCGAGCGATCCGTTCCTGCTCGCGCGCAACCTTCGGGAGCACATCGGCGCCTAGCGCGTCCAGCCGCCGGACGCGTGTACAATCGGCCAATGCGGCTGCTGTCATTCCTGCTGGTGGTGGCTCTCGCTGTTGGCGCGACGGCGTGCGGTGGCGATAAGGCGTCCCGCGACTCCGATGACGACGACGCGGCCGCGCCGACTGCTACCACGCAATCCCCATCCGAAGATGACGGCGGGGCGGGGCCTGATGGCCCCCCCGGCTCCGGCGGGCTGGGTCCGCATCGACGGCGTGCGCACGGAGATCTGGCTGCCGTCCGGCTTCGAGGGCGGGGACGTCGAAGAAGATCTCCCGCTGATCGTTGAGAACCTGCGGCATCTGGGGAACGACTTCTCGCCGTTCGTGGAAGCCATCGAAGCGAACCCGGACTCGATTGATCTCATCGCCTATGATACGCAGTCGCTGGCCGGCGGCGTGTTCACGAACGTCGTCATCGCGGGCGAACGCGTGCCTTCGGCGATCGATGCAGGCGACTACCTCGAGATCCTGACGTCGCGGCTGCCCGATACCTTCGTCGTGCTCGACCAACGAGAGCTCGACGACGACACCGTCTTCGCCGACCTCCGGCTTGATCTCAGCGGCGCGGTAGTGATGCGCCAGCGGATCTATCTCACGAAGCGCGAGGGGATGATCTGGAGCGTGGGGTTCACCTCGAGTGAAGTGGAGTTCGACGATCGCCGCGGCGCGTTCGAGGTAGCCTTTTCCCGATTCCGCCTGAAATGACGAGGGGCGCCAGAGCGGCGCCCCTCGTTCTCTCCCACGCTACTGCCTAGCCGCGCGAGCGCGCACCGCCACGCTTCGCCGCAGAGGCGCGCTTCGTCGTCGCGCGGCCGCGCGATGCGGCCCCGCGCGACCGTGAAGCCGTCGAGCGGGAGCGCGTGCCTGTCGTGGCGCGCGAGCGGGTGCCCGTCGTCGCCCGGCCGGTCGTGCGGCTCTTGGACGCGGCGCCACGCGAGCGCGCGTTGGCTCGCGTGCGCGCGGTCGTGCGCGTTGTGCGGCCCGCGCGGCCGTTCCGGCGGGCGCGCGTGGTGGTGCGCCGCTTCGTGGCCGCGCGACGGCGAGTCGTGCCGCCGGCCTGCATCTGCTCCATCAGCTGCATCTTCCGTTCCTGGAGCTGGTTGCCGAGCCGTTCGAGGAGGTCGTTCCCGGACTCCGCCGCCTTCGGGAACATCTGCTGCTCCTCTTCCTGGATGTGGTGCTTCACGTTCTCGGCGAGCACCATGAACTTCGCGTCATAGGTCTTGGCCGTCGGCCGCATCGTCTTCATCTCCTCGATGAGGAGGTCCGCGACGTGATGCTCTTCCTCGGCCTCATTCATGATCTCCGCGTCCCCGAGCTGCTTGCGCAGCGCCGGATAGAAGATCTCTTCCTCGATGATCGCGTGGACCTCTAGCTCCATCAGCGCCTGGTCGACGAGCTTCTTCTTCTGGTCGCGGTCCTCGAGCTTTTCGAACTGGCGGAACATGTCTTTGACTTTGTCGTGGTCCTCGCGGAGCACCTGCAACGCATCGGGCATAGTTGATTCCTCCTTGATGAGCGGATAGGCACGCTGGCCAACGAAAGTGATGATGACACGCGTCTTGTCGCGCACGGGTAACGCCCTCTCCGTGCGCTGTTGCGAAGGCGTCTCATGTGAAGAACGCGTCGAGCGCGCGTACGCGTCGAGCGCGCGTACGCGTCGAGCACGCGTACGCGTCGAGCGCGCGTAATGCGCGCTCGCTGCTGATTGCCGGGCGAAGTCCCGCTCAGGTGATGTTGTCCTGGCTCACCTCGCCGCGCCACGCCCCCGTCTCGCGCCCGCGCTCCTCAATGAACGTCTTGAAGCGGTCGAGGTCGCCCTCGACCCTCCGGGAGACGAAGCCCATCGCATCGCCGACGGTCTCGACAAAGCCCTCGGGCTTGTACTCCATCTGGAGCATCACGCGCGTCGTGTCGTCGCTGATGCGGTGGAAGGTGACGACGCCCGCGTTCATGCTTCCCTCGCGGCTCGTCCAGGCGATGCGGTCGTCGGGCTTCTGCTCGGTGATGACGGCGTCCCACTCCTCGGTGCGGCCGGCGACATCGGCTACCCAGTGCAGGTGCGTGTCGTCGACCTGCCGCACCTCCTTGACGCCCTCCATGAAGCGCGGGAACTCCTCGAACTGCGTCCACTGGTTGTAGGCGGTGCGGACGGGGACGTGAACGTCGATGGACTTCTCGATAGTGGCCATATGGCACCTCCGTTCTTGCTGGTGTCAGCGTACGGTGAGCGCGCTGGAGCGCATGTTGCGTCGCGCATGCTGCGGGTGTCAGGCTGGTGGCGGTTGGCGTCCGCTTGCGGCTGCGATGGATCGGACACGGGAAAACCGCGCGCGGACGGCCTGCTGATACGAAACTGAAACGGGGATGCGTGGCTCTTGAACCCTTAGCCGGTGCGCGCCAGCGTAGGATCAGAACCGTTGCCAATCTTGGGTAAGGAGCAAATTCATGTCGGCTGAACCACTCGTCCTCGCCGTCGACGACGAAGCGGGCATTCTGAGACTGATCAAGCTGGAGCTATCGACGCAAGGATTCCGGGTGGTCACCGCCGAAAACGGCGAGCAGGCGCTGCGCATGGCGGAGGAGCACCGGCCCGACATCGTGCTGCTCGACATCGTCATGCCGGACATCACCGGGCTGGAGGTGATGCGCAAGCTGCGCGAGCGCACCAACATCCCGGTCATCCTGCTGACGGCGAAGGGGAGCGACGCCGACAAGGTGCGCGGCCTCGAGATGGGCGCCGACGACTACCTCGCAAAGCCGTTCAGCCCGGAAGAGCTGAGCGCCCGCGTGCGCGCCGTTCTGCGGCGCGCGCTCGGGTCGGCGGGCCTGGAGAACATCGTGCGCGCCGGCGACGTCGAGGTTGACCTCAACCGGCGCCTGGTCAAGCGCAAGGGCGAACTGGTGACGCTCACGCGCACCGAGTGGATGCTCCTGCAGCACCTGGCGGCGAACGCGGGCAAGATCATGCTCAACGCCGAATTGCTCAGCAAGGTGTGGGGCCCCGAGTACCGCGACGACCTCCAGTATCTGCGCGTGTGGGTGTCGCGGTTGCGACGGAAGCTGGAGGACGAGCCGAGCCAGCCCAAGCTAATCAAGACCTTCCAAGGCATCGGCTACATGTTCGACCTCGGCCTGGAGGAGGAGGGCGACGGTCAGGCCGCCGAGGAGGAAGAGATCGACATCGGGGTCGAAGCGTAGAGCGCCGGCCGGCCCCGCTTGTGAGAAGAGACGGCGCGCATGAAGCGGCCGTCTCTTCTTGTGCCTCCGGCGCGCGGCTTAGACGTCGTGCGCGTGGTCGCCGTGCGCCCGCCGCCCGCCCGGCAGCCAGTCGTAGCTGCTGGTGAGGAGGGCGAGGATGAGCATCCCGCCGACGAGGTACACCACGAATGCGATCAGCGACGCCGGCTCGAACACGCCCCCGGTGTCCTCGACCGCCTTGTTCGCGAGGTCAAACATGCCGAAGAACGGCTTCACCCAGAAATCGCTATGACGGTAGAGACGGTCGATGATCTCGCTGTCGCGGTTGGCGTCGAACAGCAGGGCCAGGAACCGCCCGCCCGTCAGCACGAGCACGGCCAGCCAGAACAGCGTGAATACCGTGACGATGACACTTCTCAGCATATGACTCCTCCTGCTTCAACGATGGCCGCTGCGGCCATCAACGGCGCGACTTCGCTGACTTGGTCTCGCCGCGCTCGGCGCGTTGTTTGTTGACGATGCGCGCGGCGACTTCCTTCTCGCGGCCCTTGTAGCGGCCTTCCTTCTTGAACTCGCGCTTGAGCTTCTCGTACTCGCGTTCGCGCTTTGGGCTTGCTCCGCGTGGCATGTGTTCCCTCCTTTCGGCACAGCGCTCCCGACACTATTGGACGCGCGGCGTTGCCGGCGGCCATCGGAGGGGAGGTGACAGATGTAAAACGTGTCTCAGTGCGGCGATGGAAATGCAACGCCCCGGCTCAGGAGCACGAACCGGGCGAGTTGCCGAAGGCGTCGTGAGCGTCAGCGGACGGTGCGCGTCATCGACGCCGCGTTCCCGTATGTGTCGTACGCGACCGCGCGGATCTGGTGGTACTGACCGTCAGAGGTGAACGCGAACGTATAGGGCGAGACGGTGTCGCGCAGCCGGAGGACGCCGTCCACGTAGAACTCCACGCGCGCGATGCCTGACGCGTCGGCGACCCACGCCCTGAAGTAGTACGTGGCGCCCGAGACCGTGTAGGTCGTCCAGATCTGCGGTGGTGTGGTATCGGCGGCGGCCGTTGGCGTAGCGGTCGCCGGGACGCGCGTCGGCGTGCGGGTCGGTGTGGCCGTTGCGGGGACGCGGGTCGGCGTCGGCGTGCTGGTTCCCGCATTCCAGCCGTCGTCGACCCCGCCGAACTCGGTCGTCCAGTACCAGCCGTACGGGCTGCCGGCGACGTATGCGCGCCCGATGCCGATGGCCCGGTAGTTCGCCCCGAGCATGTTGGCGTTGTGGCCGGAGCTGTTCCGCCACAGGTTGAACGCCTGCTGCGCCGTGGCGATGCCCGCCGCGATGTTCTCGCCCAGGTAGGTGTTGTAGCCGTAGCCGCAGTCTCGGATGCGCTGCACCCACGTGCGGCTCAGGTCGTCGTGGGCGAAGTAGCGGTTGACGCCCATGTCGTTCGACTTCCACTGCGCGGCGCGCGAGAGCGTGGACGAAGCGGCGAGCGGCGCGCGGCCGTTCTGCGCGCGGTACGGGTTGATCAGCGTGAGGAACGCCTGCTCCTCCACGTCGAGGGCGGGGTCGGCGGTGCAGTCGCCGGCCGCCACCGCCGGTTGCGGGCGCTCGCCACGGGCGACGGCGAAACCCGCAAGCGCGACCGCAAGCAGGAACGCGGGCGCGACGAGACGAAGCGTGATGCGCATCGGCGTGGACCCCTGACCGTGGGCTATCCCTCTCCCCATCTATCGGAGCGCGGCGCAGGGCCTGAACACTCAGGGCGTGACAATATCCCCGGTGTACACGGCTTCGAACGCGCTCCCGGGAACTCGTTTGAGCTGGTTCAGGTCTTCATCGTTCCAGCGCGCGTCGGTGGCGCCGCTGATGAACCAGCTCGAGCCGTTGTCGGCGACGATGAGGCCGTACGTCTTCAGCGCCTCGAGGATGACGCGCGCGTCGCCGGTGTACCCGCTGGTGTCGTAGTCGGCGCGGAGCCGCAGTCGCAGCCCCATCGGCGGCAGGTCGGGATCGTCGCTCGAGCTGGCCCAGTGCGTCGCCGGGTGGACGTAGCCGCGCTGCGTGCGCCCCACGGTGACGCGCAACGCGTGGCGGATCTCACCCGCCTTGACTTCGTCGAAGCGCGCGAGTCCGGGCAGGATCGGCAGCCCGGCGGCATCGGCCGACGTCCAGCCCACGGGGCGCAGCCTGTTCGAGCGCAGGTCAAACACGGCGCCGGAGCTCGCTTCCCATCCTGCGGCGGTTGGCTGCGCGTTAAACAGCTCGTAGAGCCTGCAGGAGCCCTGCTGCAGCGCCACAACGTGCCGGTCGCCGCCTGCTTCGATCGGGGCGTCGAGCGGGATCGGGTACGGGCCCGGGTCGCTCTCGTCGCCGTAGTCGGTGAAGGTCACCGGTACGGGCGGCTGCGTCTCGGGCACCACGATGTACGGGATGCCGTAGTCGGGGTTGGAGCCGAAGTCCGCGTGAAGGAAGCCGTTGCCGCCACTTGCGCTGATGCTCGCGATGAAGTTCGCGGAGTTCGGGTGCAGCGGCGCGTTGGCGATGTTCGTGTTCCAGGGATTGTCCGCCGGGAACACGGGGCAGCCGGCGATGACCGGCGACTTGCAGGCGGACGCCAGCGATGCGACGAGCGACGCCGCCGCGAGGAGCGAGCCCGCGGACATAAGCTTGCTGGGCCACACGACGCCACGGACGCGAAACGGCATGGACTCCCCCCGGTCAGCGCGTCCCACGCGCTACCTCAATCGTCGGGTGAGGGAGGAGGAGTCTGAAGCGCGACGCTACCAGGCGAGCTCGCCCATGGCGAGGACGATCCGGCGCTTACTCTCGGGATCGGCGTTGAAACGGCGGAGGCATGTCTCGCAGACGGCGCCATCGAGGTCGACGGGGCGCGCGGCACCGCGGCCGCAGACGCGGCAGGTGGGCGCGGAGTAGAGGGTCGCCCCTGGCCAACGGTTCACTCGGCCTGCTCCATGTACACTCCCCCGCGCCACCGCGAGCGGGGGCGGCAGTGAGCGCTCTTACGACCGTTGGCGGGGCGGAGCGATTCTACACCGGGGCCCCGCCCGTAAGGAAGGGGTTCGACGCCTCCGAACCGCGACGTTCGTCGTCAAGGTG
>Ga0073934_10011727_pt1 | contig 10510 bp, 8 predicted proteins | sample LarsenN4metaG_FD_76834 | JGI IMG/M metagenome (GOLD analysis project Ga0073934, IMG submission 76834) | Hot spring sediment bacterial and archeal communities from British Columbia, Canada, to study Microbial Dark Matter (Phase II) - Larsen... ... | reverse complement strand
GTCGGCCTTTCGCCAGCGCACGGCAACCCGGCCGCCGGGCGTTGTGTAATTGATGGCGTTATCCAGCAAATTGTCCACAATCGTTCGCAGGCCTTCCTCGTCGGCGAGACCGAATAGCGGCGAGGAGGGGCCTTCGGCAACCAGCGAAAGCCGTTTTGCTGCGGCGACGGTACGGTGCGCATCGATGCTGGCGGTGACGATCCGCGAGACGTCGGTGGGAGCCACGTCGAACGCGTGCTGTTCGCTGTCCATGCGGCCGAGGGCGAGCAGGTCGAGAATCAACGCATGCAAGCGGTCTGCCTGCTCCGCGATCCGTTCGACGAACTGCCGATTGCAGTCGGGATCGTCGAGCGCCCCTTCGAGCAGCGTATCGGCATACGCGGCAATCGAGCTGAGCGGCGTCTTCAGTTCGTGCGACACGTTCTGCACGAACTCCCTCCGCAAGCTCTCCAGCCGCCGCAGCTCGGTGACGTCGTGCAACACAATCACCGCCCCCGGGACCGGCAGGCCGGGAAGGGGCGACACCGTCGCCGAGACCGTCGACTGCGTTCGCGGCACGTCGAACTCCCAGCGTGGCGGCTGTTCTCCCGCCAGCGCATCGTGCACGAGATCCTGCAACTGGGGATGCCGCACTGCTTCCCAAATCGGCCGGCCGAACATGGTTGCCGGATTCAAATCGAGTAAATGAATGGCCGCGTTGTTGGCGAACAGAATGCACTCTTGGGCGTCGACGGCCATCACCCCTTCGAGCATCGCGCCCAGTACCGTTTCCAAGCGGGCGTGGCTGTGCTCCACGTGGCGGCGCTGCTCTTCGAGGTCGCGAATCCGCGCCGAAAGCTGCCGGCTCATCGAGTCGAACGCCACGGCCAGTGCCCCCAACTCGTTGCGGCTGCGCACGTCGACTTCACATGGCAGGTTTCCGGCGGCCATCTGCTGCGCCGCATGCGTGAGCCTCTCCAACGGGCCGATGAGTCGGCTGACCACGAGGTGCGTTGCGGCCCCTCCTGTCAGGGCGATTGCGGCTGCCGCAACCCACACCCACCCGTGCGACGGTCCGAACACCAGCGCCATGCCGACGGCCAGGGCGGCGTACACAGCAATGAGGCGTCGGAGGAGTTGGGATGAGAGCATGGTGTGGAGAGCGGTCTCGAACCCCGCGGGCGTGACACCGCCAACGTTTGCATCGACTGTGACCGCAGGTCTATGCTAACGACCGTCGAATCGGCCGCGGCCTGTGCGGCCCATGCCAGAATACCAACTCTTGAGGAAGATTCGATGAAGACGTTCTCTGCAATGGCTGTGGCGGCGGCGTGCCTGCTGTCGCAAGTGGTTTGCGGCGCCGACCCCGTGGATTTGAAGGTGGGCGACCCCGCGCCGAAGTTCGAGGCGCTCGACGACACCGGCAAGCTGTGGAAGTCGGAAGACCACGTCGGCAAGAAGATCGTGGTGGTGTATTTCTACCCCGCCGACTGCACGGGGGGCTGCACGGCGCAGGCCAAGGCCTATCGCGACGACCTGCCCACGCTGAAGGAAAAGGGCGTCGAAGTGGTGGGGGTCAGCGGCGACACCGTTCGCAATCACCAGCTCTTCAAGCAGAAGGAGAATCTAAACTTCCCGCTGCTCGCCGACACAGAGGGCAAAGTGGCACAGGCATTCGGCGTCGAGTTCACACCGGGCGAAAAGTCCGTGAAGGCCACTATCAACGACAAGGAAGAGACGCTGGTGCGGGCGCTCACCACGAAGCGATGGACGTTCGTCATTGACAAGGACGGAAAGATTGCCTCCAAGAACACGATGGTTGTCGCCAAGGACGACAGCAAGGCAATCCTGGAACTGGTTGCCAGGCTGAAGAAGTAACATCGGTTCCGCAGACAGTTGAAAATGCGGGACGGCATCGGCTGAGTCGTCCTGCATTTTTTGGAACTCGCTTTTCAACGGTTCGCATCTGCCCGGCGAGATCGCAGGAACGCCTGCAATGTCTCCTCGCGCTCAAAGATCGCGGCGAGGTCGCTTCCCAAATCGGCAAACAGGCGCCGCAATTCGTCGATAACGTCTATTGACGCCGTCGGGCCCACCAGCGGCAGCCGTTGTCGCCACCGCAGCGAGTCGACGAGCGACGAGCGGACGAAGTCGTAGACGTCGATCGCGGCCGGGCTTTGCACGCCGACCGACAGCGACACCGATTCCGCGCCGGCTTCCGTCCGATGCCAGTAACCCGCAGGAATGTACAGCCAGTCCCCCGCGACGAGCCGGCATTCCAACGCCGGCATGATCTCCCGCCTGTAGTCCTGATTCGCGGGAATCGCCTCCATCAGCGGCCACGGGTTGACGGTGTTCTTCCGCAACCACCAGCATTTTTCGCCTTGGGTCTGCAGGATGAAGACTTCTTCCGCGTCGTAGTGCCAGCCAAAACCCGGTTGACCTGCCGGCGTCCAATACAGATGGATGTCGACGGCGCCACCGAGCGACCGGCGGAAGGAATCGGCCAGTTCCTGCAGTCCGCCATCGTGACGTTGCGCATGTCGAACCCCGATCGTGTAACCCGCGTCGACAAGTTCGTGCAGTTGGTCGCGGCTGGCGGGTCGGTCACCCTCCCATCGCGTCCCGCCGCGACCGATCAGAACGTCGGCAGACGACTCCAGCGCCAACCGCTCGGCTGCCGATCGGTCGTAGTCCCGCAGCGTCTCGCAGCCGCCCGCGCTGCAGAAGGGCATTTTCAGATAGTGCCGCTCGAAAAACTCGCGCGACCGTCCGGCCAGTAAAACGTCGAGAATGGCAGACTCCGAAGCCATCGGATGTTCCGTGCTCTCTAATTATCCGGGCGCATGGTGGTCAGCCATCTGCCGATCCAGTGCCTCAGCCAACTCTTGGAGAGGGCGGCTGATGTCCACGGGATAGGCCGGCTCTGCGGTTTCGAGCCGACGCAATGGCTGCGGCAACGCGGCCAGTTGGGCGGCGGTGCGCTGACGCATCGTCGACAGTGGCTCCGGCTGCTGCACGCGGCGTCCCTGCTGCATCACCGGAACCAGCAGCGGTTTGCCCGGCTCCGGTGCGGATTCCAACGTCACACAATCCCTGGCGAATTGACCATCCGCGTCGAATTGGCGGTACACCTGCTTCCGACCCGGCCAGGTCGCCTTCCCTTCCGATTTCTTACGGCGTGGTTGGCCGGCATACTCCTCGAGCTTGTAAGCGCAGTCGAGGTAGGGGGCATCGGCCGAGACATCGACGCGCGTCCCGACACCGAAGCCGTCGATGGGGGCGTGTGCTCTGACAATCGCGGCGAGCTTGTCTTCGTCCAGGTTGCCGCTGGCGAAGATGATCGCGTCGTGCAGTCCGCCGTGGTCGAGAATCTGCCGCACTTTGCGGGCATGCTCGGTCAGGTCGCCGCTGTCCAGGCGCACGCCGCGAATGGTGATGCCTTGCTGTTTCAAGCGGGGGCCGAGTGCAACGACCTTTCGGGCCGCGATCTCGGTGTCGTAGGTATCGATCAGCAGCACGACGTCGCGGGCGTTGGCCGTGGCGAATTCGGCAAACGCCACCGTTTCATCGTTGTGTGCCTGGACGAACGAATGGGCCATAGTCCCGGAGAGGGGGATGTCCCACAGCGCGCCGGCCGCCACAGTGGCGGTGGAATCGAACCCGGCAAGATAGGTGGCGCGGGCGGCGAACAGACCGGCCTCGGCACCATGAGACCGCCGCATCCCGAAGTCCACCAGTTGCTTGCCCGGTGCCGCCAGCACGCAGCGAGCCGCTTTCGATGCAATGAGCGTCTGGAACTGCAACAGGTTGATGATCCGCGACTCCGCCAGTTGCGCCTCGGGCAGGGGTGCCGTCACGCGAAGAATCGGTTCGTGTGGAAAGAACACAGTCCCTTCGGGCATGGCATGGACATCGCCCGTGAATCGCAGCGTCGTCAATGACTCAAGAAAATCGGGCTGAAAACGTCCCGATTCGGCCAGCCAGTTCAGCTCATCGGCCTCGAACCGCAATGTCTCGAGGTATTCCAGCACCTGGTCCAGACCCGCCGCGATGAGAAAGTTTCGCCCCGCAGGCAACTTGCGGACGAAAAACTCGAAAACGGCGGCATCACGAAGTTGGTGCCGATGGTACGCCTGCAGCATCGTCAACTGATAGAGGTCGGTCAGCAATACGCTGGTGCGAGGAAGTTTCATCAGCGTGATCTTTCACAGCAGGACGGCGCCGAGCCGTTGCATCTCACGGAGCGCGGCATCACCGTCGCGGTCATCCACCGCGGCGATGGCGTCGGTCAACACAACGACTTCGAAACCGTTCCGCAGCGCATCGCAGACGTCGGCAAACACACAGTAGTCGGTCGCCAGCCCCCCGGCGAACAAGCGCCGCACTCGCCGCGCGCGGAGCCACGCCGCCAGATCCGATTCCGGAAACGCCGAATACTGTTCGTGATCGGAGGCAGTAGCCTTCGAGACGACGTGCACATCGGGCGGCAAATGCAGCGCATCGGCAAAGCCGGCCCCCGGCGTGCCGGCCACGCAATGGGGCGGCCAGCGCCCCCCGTGCGGAATGAACGAGCAGTGGTTCGGCGGGTGCCAATCGCGCGTGGCGACGATCGGCAGACCGCGCCGCTGGAATTCTGCAACATAGCGGTTGAGGACTGGCACGACTCGATTGCCCTGGGGCACCGCCAAGGCACCACCGGACAGGAAATCCCGCTGCACATCGATTACCAGCAGCGCGTCGCCGGACCTCGGCTCGTACTGCGCTTGGTCGGGAATCGCCGCTGGTTCGTATGTCACTGATCGGCTCCCAAGCCTGCCTCGGCGTCGCCCTTATTACTACTGTAGCAATTCCCGAGTTGCTGTCGTCGGTGCGGCTTCGCGCGCCGCCTGCGGAAGCCCTGTTCTTCGGCCCGTTTTGCCACGGCGTCGGGGCGGAACATGAGGCGCGGCACCAGGCCACCAGGCAAAGGCATGACCGCGAGATGGAGGACCAACTGGCGCGCGAAGGAATCCTGATCCGCAGCTCATCGCTGTGCGGAGTCGCGGAAGAGGCGCCCGGAGCCTACAAGGACGTGGGCGCTGTCGTCGACGCTGCCGATGCCGCCGCGGTCAGGTGCAGCGGTTTGTTAGCGGGCAATAGTTGTTCGGACGAATCCACCAATGTGGCTCACTTCCCGGAGAAGTCAGCGAGATGGAATTCATAGAACGTGCCACCGCCCAGATAGTGCTCTCTGCCCTCTGTGTTTTTGTAGTCGTCGATCTCCGCAACCGTGAAGTACGAGCGTGCGATCTGATCTCGTGCAATGGTGAACCGATAGACGACCGTTTCCTTGTTCTTCGCGGCATCCACTTGACATTCGACGATCAATCCAGAATCACCGGAGACTTTGAGGGTGGAACTGCGACGAACCTCAAGATCGGAATCTGGACCGAAAGAACGAGCCTTGGAAAGGTCGCGGGTGATCACGAACTGAACTGCACCGTCTTTCCTCTGATCGGTTGCAACGGAGAAACCGTGGCTTTCCTGGTTCTTGGGCGTAACGCGAGCGAGTTCTTTCAAGGCGAGCGCTTCTCCGGAAAGGAGCAGAACTACCACAGCCGACGCGATGAGTGTTTGGACCTTCATAGCAACCCCCTACGTGTTGGAAAACGTCCGACCTTTGCGGGCAAGGGGGCGGCATGCCCTCCTTACAAAGATAAGACGCCGGATGACGCCGTTTCGTTTCCCAAATCTCCATTCTGCCCGCTAACGGCCAAGCTAACCCGCTGGGAACAGGCCGGCGCGAGACACGTGGAATTCACGAAAGACTCAACTCGCTGGCCGGTACCCAGCCGGGTTGAGCGACTGGTTAGGCCAATCACCGGTACGCGTCGCCGCGATGGCGAATCGCCACGATGTCAACGATTCGTTGGGCGCCGTCAATGCCATAAATCACACGGTAATCGCCAATGCGCATCGGCCACAGATTCGTAGACCCCAGCAGTTTTCGGCAGCCGCGCGGGCGTGGCGTCGAGGCGAGTAATTCGATACGCCGCAAGATGCGCAAGCCGGGGGGACGCGGCAAATCGTCCAACTCGCGTCGAGCCGATCGCGCGAAGACGATTTGGTACTCAGTTCCGAGTTCGTCGCTTGCCAGGCTCCAGTCGCTCCTTCACCGACTCCAAAGATTCGCGCGGTTCATCCTCTCGGCTATTTGCCAACGCCCGGTCGTAAAAGTCCTCCCAGAGTTCCGCGTTTTTGCGCAAATCAATCACGACGGCAGTCTTCTAGCCTCGCTCGTCAACCAGAAACTGGATGCCTTTCACCATCGTTCCTCCAGCCCAGTGGGTTACATCGCGCTCCAAAGTTCGCTTAGCATGCTAACGACCAAAGTCCGGCGGGAACAGGCCGGCGCACACGACATTGATTTCAAGGACCGGCATGGCCCGCGGCTCCGGTGCAACGGATGGTTCGGCCTGGCATGGTTTCGCGATTGGAATGGCGTTGTTTCATGGTGCCGCCTCCAAGACGAGCACCCAGTCGTTCGTACCAGTGCCGTTGTCGCCGGGAGTGGTGAATTCTCGCAAACCACTGTTGGCAAATGGAGACCCATCGATCGCGCGGTACGTTCCATCAGTCGGGTTGTACCAGCGGGCCTGTGCGGCCCCGCTGAGCTTGGCCATGTTTACGGTAATCGTCCGGGCTCCTTTGCCGGTCGACGGGATGTAGACCATGACGAGGCTGCCATCGCCGGTGCGTGCGGCCGTCACGTAGTCGCCGCCAGCGGCCCCGTCGTCTTTACCAAAGGTGCCGTACCCCTTGGTGACGACGGCGTGGTCCTGATCCGGCACAAGGTCGTACCACGCCCGGCCCTCGAAGAGCTTTTTGACATGGACCATCTCGCGCGACCCCTGGGATTCCATCCCCCGGCGCCAGTCGTTGTGGTCCGCATATTTTTTGAAGCCCTTCCAGCCGAACATCCAGACGTAATGGCTCCCGAAAAAGTGGCCGGTCGCCCCTGAAAGCAGAGCCCAATACGCCTGGGCGCGGATCATTTGCGGCGATTCATTCGCCGCCGACGCATGCGATGGCACGCCGGTACCTTCGTAGTTTGCCTCGTTCAAGAACGTGGGCTTCGCATTCGTCCTGTTATACGCTCTCAGCGTTTGGATATAGGTGCGGTTTCCGCCATACGCGTTGTCCAGGCTCATGTGGGGAGCGAAAGCACTCTGATCCAGGGCCGTTGTGAAACGATACCAGTGGGCAGTCCAAAGGTGGTCTGGATCAACGGCTTTGATTCCTTGCAGGATCTCAAGCCAGTTCTTCTCCAGCGGTGATCCGGCTTCGGGCGTCGTATCTCCCCCCGCCTGCCAAATGATGTTGGCGAAGTTCTTGTAGCGATTGCCCACGTAACGCCCGTAGTTCCGGCACTTTGTGGGACCATTCGCATTGATCTCCTTCACAAATCCGTCCGCGCTGCTGGTGCCTTTGCTGCTCCAACCGGTGTAGCAGGGGTTCAGCACCACCAGGATTCCCTTTTGCTCTGCTTTCTGGATCACCCAGTCCGCATGGGCAAAGTACTTATCGTTCGGCGTGGAGAAGTCTCCCGGTGTCGTAAAGGGAGCGTCGCCGTACTTGTTCCTGGGTGCGTTGTCGGCATTCCGGTATTCGATGAGGTTGACGAGGATCGCGTTAAACCCCTTCCGTCGGCGGTTCTCCAGATACTCCTCGGTCTCCTCCTTCGTGAGCTGCACGATCAGCGACCAGGCCGTATCGCCGTGCAGCAGAAAAGGTCTTCCACGGGCATCGATCAGATAGCGACCGTTCTTCGAGACACGGACGGGAAAAGGCGACTCATTCGGTTCAGCCCGTGCAACGACCACCGCCGTGATCATGGAACAGACGACTGCGGCGAGGAACCACGAGCGCGTGTTGTTCTTCATCGAACCGAAGCTCCTCGACATGTGGCCAATGTCCATTCCGAGTGCGACCATGTTCTTGCCGAACGATAGAGATCAGCCGCCGAGCGTAAGCGAGGTCGGCTCCAGCGACTGGTTAGGTTTGTTGTAACTATATGTCCTGTAAGAGATTAACTGAAGCGTCTACTCTTCTTGGGATGAGATAGACCTTTAAAGAAACCATCCATTGTTGCTGGTCAGGTGTACTGATTGGTTGTGAACCTCTTCAATCGACAGGTTCGTAGGGAACCAATCGGGCAAGTCTCTCCGGCATTTCCTGAACTATTGGGCAGGTGACATCACCATAACTGGTGCGGAGCGGCTTCTCTGGCTGCCAGAAATGCATGAAGAAGGCAACCCGCAGATCCCCTGATTTGGGTGGATCTGACCCTCGCTCGACTAAAAGTGCTTCTCCATCAGGGGTGAGATATGCCTCCGCCCACGCCACTTGCCAGTTTGCCTCAGGAACACCTTCCTGAGGTTGGGTAAAATGGCTGACATCAAACCGGTCGTCACGATTACGCACTGTCACTTCGACTAGGACGATGGAGGATAATTGTTCCCAACACCGACGCTGAGCCTCTGCACGCTGCTGTTTCGACATTGGGTGTTCGTAGAGAGTCTCGAATTGCTTACGGAATAGCTCCTTCGTTACAGGAAGCCGGTACACTCCAAGAACTTCGACCTGCGATTTGCTCATTGATCTCGTCTATGCCTAACGACCAAGCTCACCGACCGCCGCCCGGACAATGATGTAATAGTGTCGGTGAGCGTCGAACAACCTGCTGCTCAGGCCGGAGCCGAGAGCGGGGCGGCGGTTCGTGTGGAGCGTTTTGTTCGGCCCGTCTATTTGGGAAGAGTGACAATAACAATTTGTCCTTCAAAAGTTCCCACAGCTAGCATGCCATCTCGCGAGATCGACATCGTTCGAGGGGAACCGGTATGTTCGGCAAGCATGCCTCGGTATTGACCGGTCATCGGTTCCCACCGATGCACCCGGAATTCAGCCTCATTGGATTCCTTCTTGAGGCCGACGGCCATGAGGGATTGGCCGTCCGGCGCAAAAGCAACACGAACGTTTGAGTGCGGACGAAAGGCGGAGAAACGCTGTTTCATCAAACCGCTGTCCACATCCCAAACACGAACGCTCCCCCCGTCTTCCTCGCCTGCTCCCCCGCTGGCCAACAGTTTTCCATCGGGAGAAAACGCCACGCAAGCGATGCCATGCCACGCCGCCCCGGTCAAAGTGGCCTTGAGTTGGCCCGTTTCCACGTCCCAAATTCGAATCAATTTGTCGATGCCGGCACTGGCGAGAGTTTTCCCGTCATTCGAAAAGACAACAGACTGGACGATATCCGTATGCGTTGTGCGGTTGAACCACTTGAGATGTTTTGTCGTCAGTTCCCAAACACAGACTTCGCCTCCGATGTGCGCCCCGGCCAGGACTTTTGCATCAACGAGTTTCGTGCCGGCCGCCAACCAGCGACCGTCTGGCGATACGGCGATCGACAAGGGGTCCGATGTCATTGGAACTCCCAGTCCGTCTAACGGTGCTCCGATCAATTGTCCTGCCTTCTGCCTTGTCGCTGGACCCCAAAGCAGAATTTCGCACTCGCCCTTCGGCCCGGTCCTCCAGCTCGCCGACGCAATAATGCTGCCATCGGGCCAATACGCCAAGCCGAGCAGCGCCGCGTCGGTTGTGTGAACAACCTCCTGCCGCTCGTCCGCAACCTGAAAAGTGAGCACACTGCGGTCTTGACCGCGTTTGTCCTTGCCCGGCTTTGTCAGAACGGCAAGTTTCGCTGAGTCAGGGCTCCACGAAATCTCGTCCACCGCCGCGGACACGTTGAATGTTGTGACAGAGACGTCTTGGTTCAGGCCAGCATTCGCAGTCGGCGAGACACGGACAATTTGAACTTGATTTCGAGGCCAGTAGCTCCAAACGAGAATCCCTCCCACCAACAGCGCGGCTGCGAAGGCTGTCGAGGAGCAATGGATACGGAGTTTGGTTTTCATGGCATTCCTTTCATTTTGATGGTTGTGTTTTGTTGTCAAAGCGTCTGGGCCGCCGAACGCTCGGCATCAGCGGCGGCGCGCAGCGCCGTCCGCTGCATGCCGTTGTTAGCCGCCTCTTGAGCGTCAACCATTGCCGGATCCGGCATTAGATCGGCGAAGTAGAACCCGTCGCGCTCCACGACCTCGCCCACCGCCGCGCGCAGCGGCTCGCGGAACATCGGCCCGGCGAGGACGCACGTGTGGAACTCACCGTTCTCGCCGCATGGATCAACACCTTGCGGCAGTTCGTCGAGGAATGCGTGATCAAACCTACGACCGGCGAACGAGCGCGAGAGCTTCTTCGGATCGACGCACGTGAGAACCGCCTCGACGCCGGCGTCGATCATGCGCCGCGCGAGCGGCTCGGTCGGCTCGTGCCAGATCGGAAAGAGCGGCTCGAGGCCGGAGCCTTCGAGCTGCTTGATCCGGTAGGCGCGGATGTCCTCCAGGAAGAGGTCTCCGAAGGCGACGTGCGTTGCGCCGCTCTTGAGCCCGTCTTCGATCGCCCCGCGCATCGCGCGCTCGTACACTTCGTT
>Ga0073934_10011726_pt1 | contig 10511 bp, 7 predicted proteins | sample LarsenN4metaG_FD_76834 | JGI IMG/M metagenome (GOLD analysis project Ga0073934, IMG submission 76834) | Hot spring sediment bacterial and archeal communities from British Columbia, Canada, to study Microbial Dark Matter (Phase II) - Larsen... ... | reverse complement strand
GATACTCGTTGCCGCGCTCTCGGAAGACGATGGACTCGTCGCCCTCCAGGGATGTGCGCAGTGCGGCGGAGACCTGTGCCACGGAGAGCCCATAGGCTGCCGCCTTGTCCCGGTCCACCTCGATTCGCTGCTCGGGCTTCCCGATGCGCGTGGAGATGTCGGGATTGAGCACTCCCGGCTCCTCCTTGAAGGCCTTGAGGACCTGGCTGCCAAGCCGCGTGAGCTGGGGTATGTCGTAGCCCAGAATGTCCACCTGGAGGGCGGCCCCGCCTCCACCGAATCCCGTCACAGCGGCGATCTTGATGGTGGCCCCCGGAACCTGCCCCACGCGCCGCCGCAGCTCGTCCGCCACCTGGGTGTCCGGGCGTTTGCGGAGCTTGGACTTGTCCACGAAGGGGTTGATGCTGTCGCCCAGCCCCATCTTGTCGCGCAGCTTCAGGCTCATGGTGAAGTACTGGGGCCCCACGTTCGCAAGCCCGCGGAAGCCGGCGGAGGTGGCGCCCACGGCCGTGAAGATGTTCTCAACGTCCTCCACCTGGGCCACCACATCCTCCACCTGCTTCGCCACGCGCACGGTGCGGTCGAGGGAAGTGCCGGCGGGCAGCTCGCCGATCACCGAAACCTGGCCCTGGTCCTGGTCCGGAGCGAACCGGAATAGCAGGAGCGGCCTGCCCGCCGCCGCGCCCAGCGCAAAGGCCAGGAACACCGCGGCCACACCCGCCCCAGTCACCATCAAGCCCAGGATGCGGTAGCGCCAGAGGAGGAGGATGCCGAACACGATGAAGAGCCCGGCAAGCGTGGGCAGCGCGCCCGCCATCGCCGTGCCCGCCACTGACGCGGCGATGGTGATGAAGATCAGGAACAGGAGACCGGTCCCCGTGTACACCACGACGCCGCGATAGCGCAGGGCCCGCTCCAGCACGGCCCGGTAGATCCGGTCCAGCCAGTGGTAGAAGGCGTTGATCACCCCGAAGATGCCCCCCTTGGGCTCCACGCCCTCGCCCGCGCGGTACCACCTGGAGGCCAGCATGGGAGTCAGGGTGAACGACATGAAGAGCGAGAAGAGGGTGGCGGTGGCCACGGTGATCCCGAAGGAGCGGAAGAACTGGCCGACGATTCCGCCCATGAAGGCGATGGGCAGGAAGACCACGCAGTCCACGAGCGTGATGGTGATGGCCGCAAGCCCGATCTCGCTCCGGCCGTTAATGGCCGCCTCGATGGGCTCCTCGCCGCGGGCCAGGTGCCGGTAGATGTTCTCCAGCACCACGATGGAGTCGTCCACGAGGATCCCGACCGCCAGCGACAGCGCCAGCATGGTCATGCCGTTCAGGGTGAACCCGAAGGCATACATGGGGAGGAACGTGGCCAGGATGGAGGTGGGAATCGCGATGGCCACGATGAACGTGCCGCGGATGTTGTGCAGGAACAGAAAGACGACCACCACCGCCAGGAACGACCCCAGGAAGAGGCTGGTCTTCACGTCCTCCACGGAGTTCTCCACGTTCACCGAGAGGTCCTGGTTGAGCACGAAGTCAATGTCCCTGGGCAGCTCCCTCTCCAGCCGGTCCACCTCCGCGCGCACGCCCCGGGCCACGTCCACGGTGTTGCCCTCGCTGGTCTTCTGGATGACGATGGCCACGGAGTCCTTGCGGTTGATGCGGCTCAGGTCGCGTCGCTCCTCCACCGTATCGCGCACATCCGCGATGTCGGCCACCTTCACCGTCTGGCCATTGGGCATGCGGACCCGCGTCTCGGCTATCTGGCGCGGATCGGTGAACTCGCCCACAACGCGAACGTTGTACTCGCGGTTGCCCTCCACAATGTGGCCCGCCGGGAAGTTCAGGTTGTTGGCCTTGATGAGCTGGACGAGCTCGTTGATGCTTACGCCATAGGCGTCCAGGCGCTCCTTGCGCACATCCACGCTGATCTCGCGAACGTCGCCGCCGGTGATGTTCACCGCGGCCACCCCGGGGATCTTGGAGAGGCGCGGCTTGATGATGTTGTCGGCGATGTCTCGGATGTCCCGGCTGGGCCGGTTGCCCGTGAGGCCATAGTAGACGACGGGCTGGGAGTTGGCGTCGAACTTGAGGATGACGGGCTCGCGCACATCCAGGGGCAGGGCCTCGCGGATGGCGGACACCTTCTCGCGCACGTCGGCCGCCGCGGTGTCGTCGTCCACGCCCAGATTGAACTCGATGCTGACCGCAGAAACCCCCTCCTGGGAGGAGGAGGTGATGGTCTTCACTCCGTTCACACTGGCGACGGCGTCCTCGATCTTCTTGGTGACCTGGCTCTCGATCTCTTCGGGACCCGCGCCGGGATAGGTCGTCATCACGGAGACGAACGGAAAGTCGACCTTGGGGTTCAGCTCCAGATTCATCTTCCCGACGGAGTTGAGCCCCAGGACGATGAGCGCCGAGACGACCATCAGGATGAAGACCGGCCGCCGGATGGATACGCTGGTTAGCCACATGGCAAGGGTTCCTGTGCGGATATGTGGGTATGAGGATGCGGGGGGCGCGGCGGCGCGAGCGCGCCTGCGCGCCTGTCCTGTGTCACGCGCTGGACCCGAGGGGCGCTCCCTGCTGGGTCCTGAGCTTGTGAGCCGTCCATGCTACTGCACGCGAACCGGATCGCCGTCGGAGAGTGCGTTCTGCCCGGCCACGATGACCTGTTCGCCGGGCCGCACGCCCGCCACCACCTCCACGCGCCCAGGGTCTGTGTAGCCCACCTGGACGGACCGCTCGCTCGCCTTGCCCGCCTGCGCCACGAAGAGGCGGGCCTTGCGGTCCACGGGATCGAAGATCACGGCATCCTTGGGCACGATGGTGGCACCGCGATGGGTGTCAATGAGAATGCTGCCGCGGCCGTACATCTCGGGGCGCAGGCGCGGATCCGCCGGGATGTCGATGCGCACAGGGAAGCTGCGCGCGGCCGACGCCACCGGAAAGACCTTGCTCACACGGCCTCGGAACTGGCGGCCGGCGATCGCGTCCACCGTGACGGTGGCGGACTGGCCCGGCCGCACGAGGGCGAACTGGCTCTCAGAGAGCACGGCCTGGAAGTAGACGGACCCCGGCGCCACGATGCGCATCACCGGGCCGCCGCCTCCCAGCTGGGCGCCCGGCTCGGCGATGCGGTCAGCCACATACCCGGTGATGGGCGAGGTGATGTAGGCGTTGCGGAGGCCCTCCTGGGCAATGCGCAGGGCCGCACGCGCCTGATCCACTCCGGCGCGGGCCTGGGCCACGCCCGCCTGAGCCGTCTTCAGGCCGGCCTCGGCGGCCTGGACGCTGGCCCGGGCGTTCTCCACGTCCTGTCGGCGCAGCTCCACGGTGGCCCGGTCCGCCTCTGCCTTGGCGAGGCTCTCGCGGGCCTGTTGCACGGCCAGCTCCGCGCGCCTGATCTCCTCAGGGCGCGCCCCCTCCCGGATGAGCGAGAGGGCCTGCTGGGCGCTGTTGTACTGGGCCTGGGCCGCCTCGAACGCGGCCTGGGCTTGGTCCAGCTGGCTTTGTGAGACGGCCTGCTCACGGTAGAGGTCCTGGCTTCGGCGCAGGTCCGCCCGGGCCTTCTCGTAGGTTGCCTTGGCGGACCGGACGTTCTCTTCCGCCTGTCGGCGCTCCTGTTCGCGTGCCCCCTGCTTGACGACGGAGAGGGCCTCCTGGGCGGACTGGAGCCCCGCTCGCGCCACCTCCACCGCCGTTGCGGAGGTCCTGTCGGTCCACCTCAGGGTGACCTCGGCGTTGCGGAGCTGGTTGCGGGCCTGGGTCACGGCGATCCGGGCCTGCTGAAGCGCGGCGCGCGCCTGCTGCTCCCGGGTGAATGCCGCGTCAAGGCTTGCCTGAGCCTGCTGCACGCCCGCCTGGGGATCGGTGGAATCCATTGTGGCGACCACCTGCCCCGCGCGCACGGGATCGCCCTCCCGCACGAACACAGCGGCGACCCGGCCGGGCGCCCGCGTGCCCACGGTGACGTCCTGAAGGGCGACCAGGCTGCCGGTCACGTCCACCGTGCGGCTGATGTCGCCGCTGGCCGCCGGCGCAACGGTCACCGCCACGGCGGCCGCACCCGAGGCGGCCGCCTCGGAGTTGGCCGCGGCGGGCTGGCGGCCGCAGCCAGCGGCCAGAGCAGCGGCGACGGCCAGCCCGGCCATCCCCGCCGCGCGGACGCGGCGGCTCTGCCGCCTCCAGGTCCAAACGACCACCTCGCTCACAGAACAGGCCTCCTTCTCTGCCGGGCGGGAGCGCCCGGCCCCTGCCACATCCATGGGTCCACGGCATGCGGTGCTTTTCATTTGATGGGCCTTGGCTGGGGCAGTCCGGGCCGCGCCGTGCCGTCATAGGCGTATCGGCCCACCGCCCGGTCCAGCCGCGCCCGGGCGTTCTGCAGGTCGTAGCGGGCGTTCACGTGGTTCGTCTGCGCCTGCGTGAGCGCCGTCTGGGCGTCGCTGATCTCCAGAAGGGGAGAGCCGCCGGGTGTCAGCGTGACCCCTGCACGGAAGCGCACCTGTGCCAGCCGGTACTGCTCCTGCGCCTGCTCCAGCGCCGCACTGGTCACGTTCAGCCGGTCCTGCGCCTCAACGACCGCCAGGTAGGCCTGGCGGACCTCCAGGGCGACCGTGTCCAGCGCGGCCTGCTTGTTCACCCTCGCAGATGCCACGTCCGCGCGGGCCTGCTGGGTCCTGGCGCGGCTGGCCCCGGCGTCGAAAAGGGGGATGGTGACGCGGGCCACAGCCTGCCAGCTCTGCTCCTTGGGATCGAACCCGCCCTGGTCGGGAGTGAACTGGAAGTTCCAGCCTAGGCCGAAGGATGGGAGGACGCTTCGCAGGGCGAGGAAGACCCCTCTTTCCGCCGCACGAATCTGGGCCTCGGCCTGCAAGATCTCCGGCCGGTTCTCGTAGGCCTCGCTCACGGAGGCGTTGAACTCCCTCTGGGGTTCCGCGGCCTCGCTCGCCTCCACGGCCTCGATGGGGGTGTTCTGGTCCAGGGAGAGCAGGTTGTTCAGAGCCGCGATGGCCAGGCTCACCCGGTTGCGGGCTGCGATGAGGCTCTGCTGGGCATTGGCCACCTCCGTCTGGGCGCGCAGAACGTCGAAGCGCGTGCCGGTCCCGGCCCGCAGGTAAGCCTCAGTGGTGGCCTGTCTGTCCTGGGCGTTCTTCAGGGCCTGCTCTGCCACGGCCACGAACGCCTTGCTCCGGAGCACATCGAAATAGGCGTTCTTCACGTCCAGCACCGTCTGGTTCCGGGTGCGGTTGTAGTCCAGCCGCGCGACGATCTCCTGGAACTGGCTCTGCTGGACGGCGGCGCGGATCTGGCCCGTGATGTCGATGGGCAGGCTTGCTGCGACCCCCACAGAGCGCTGGTTCTGACGCACGATGGGAATCGTCTGCGGCTGGCCCGTGGGCCCCGGGAAGGTGATCTCGGAGCCCTCATCCAGCCGGGTGAAGGCAAAGTCGCCCGTCAGCGTGGGGTTGAAGCCTGCGCGCGCCTCGTTTACGCGCCCCCGAGCCCTGTTGACGGCCTCTGCCGCGAGCCGAAGGGGCTTGCTGTTCTGCAACGCGATCTGGACGGCCTGATCCAGGGTGAGGGTGCGCGCAGGCGGGCTGGAGCCGGGGATGGTGCTGGGCCCGTCCGGCGCCTGCTTCTGAGCCGTGGTCTGGGCGCCCGCCGCCCCGGCGAGGGCGATGAGCAGGAGCACTGCCCGGGATCTTCTTGAGAGGGAAGACACGCCTGTCCTCCTGGTGTGCGCTCGACGCGCACTTTGTGAAATAATACGCAATCTTTTCGCGAACCCGGGCCCCCGCCTGGGCCGCTTCGACCACCAAGGGAAGCCGACCCGCCCGCAACTGCTCCCGCGCGCCAGATGAGCCGTCCAGGTCGGGCCGGCGCCGGAACCGTCCTGCACAAGGCAGGACCCGCGCCTGCATGCGGGCAGCACCGTGCACGGGCGGGGACCCCGTCCGCAACAAGCCTAGGGCGCCACTCCTCGCATGACCACGTCCACCGCCCGGGCCATGTGCTCCACGAGGTCCGCCCACTCGGCGGGTGGCAGGGTGCCCCAGAGCAGGAAGACGCTATAGGCGCTCCCCATGAGCAGGCCCGCTGCCAGATCGGGGTCGGCATCGGCCCGGATCTCCCCGGCGGACTGGCGGTGCCTCAGGAAGTCCACCAGTGTCTGGTGACTGGCCTCTATCTGGGCCATGTGCTGGGCGGTCAACTCCGGATTGCGCTGCATCTCCGCGGCCAGCATCCGCGCCACGGGCCCGTGGGCGTAGAGCGTGTTCAGGAACTCCGTGACGATGCGCCGGAGCATCTCGTCCAGCGGCACGCCGGCAGCTTCCGCCAGCAGCCGATCCAGATGCGCCTGCCATGACCGCTCCCGGCAGCAGGCCTGAAGCAGCTGCTCCCTGCCTTCGAAGTAGTGGTAAAGGAGCCCCTCGGTGACGCCCGCGGCGCGGGCGATGTCGCGCATGGAGGCGCCAGCGAACCCCTTGTCCGAGAAGACCTGCAGAGCTGCATCCAGAATCAGTTCGCGCCGCTCCTCCGCCTGAAGTCGCCTGGGACCTGGTGTGCTTGGCATTGCCCGCCGCTTGTTAAACGTTTACTCAATTGTACCCGGAACGGTTTCGCGGTTTGGGGGTCGCGGGGTGTGACAGATTCCACACTCCGCCGGGCCGGACCGGTCCCTCGGCGTGTTCCGGTGCCCGCGCAATCCCGCGTGGGCGCGGCGCGGCACGGCAGCGTGCCATAATCTATCGGGAAGGGCGGTGAGCACGGCCGGGGTTGCGCAGCAAGCCCGCCGTGCGCCGGAACCTACACGGGCACCGCCGGCGGGAACGGATCCATGCTAGCGCGCACGGCCGGAATTGTGGAGCGCATCGAGTCGGAGCGCCCCGGCCTGCAGGAGCTGAGGGTTCGCACGGATTCCGGTGTGCGGCGGGCCATCAACTACACCGGCCTGAACCGGCGTCTGGAAGCGGGCGACCGGGTGGTTCTCAACACGTGGGCCGTGGAGCTGGGCCTGGGCACGGGCGGCGCGGACTTTGTGGTGGAAGAAGGCCGCGCCGCCCTGGAGGAGCCCGCCGGCCACGTCCTGAAACTGCGCTACACTCCCCTTCAGTTCCCCGTGCTGGCTGCGGAGGCGCCGGAGAGTCCCCACCATCGGGCGCTGCGCAACTTCCGCACCCTGTCCGGCACCCCGGTCGTCTGCGCCGAGCTGCACAGCCAAGTGCCCGCCGTGGCCGCCGCGGTCAAATGGGAGTGTCCCCGGGCGCGGGTGGCCTATGTGATGACCGACGGCGCAGCGCTCCCCATGGCCTATAGCCGACTCGTGCCCCGCATGAAGGAGTGCGGACTCCTGGACGCCACGGTCACCGCGGGACAGGCATTCGGGGGCGACTTCGAGGCGGTGAATCTGTACTCCGGCCTCGCGGTCGCCAGGCAGGCTGCTGGGGCGGATGCCATCATCGTGTGCCAGGGTCCGGGAAACACGGGCACCCAGACCGAGCTGGGATTCTCCGGGCTGGACCAGGGGATCGCTCTGAACGCCGCTGCCTCGCTGGACGGCACTCCCATCGCCGTGGTCCGCATGAGTCTCGCGGACCCGCGGGCCCGTCACCGGGGAATCAGCCACCACACACTGACAGTCCTTGACCGGGTGGCGCTCGCCCCGGCGTTCGTGCCGATCCCCCGACTCACGGGGGAGGCCTTCCGGCTGCTGCGCGCGACCCTGGACCGGCGCGGCCTGCTGGAGAGGCACGAGTTCATCACAGTGGACGCGGAGCAGGGGTTTCAGGCGCTTGCGCGCGCAGGCATCCAGGTCACCACCATGGGCCGGCCGCTGGAGCAGGAGCGGGAGTTCTTCCTGTCGGCAGCCGCGGCCGGCCTCGTGGCCGGCCAGTGGGTGGCGGGCACCCTCATGGAACACGTGGAGAGGATCACAGACCATGACCGGCAGCACGACTGTGGCCACTGAGTACATCTATCGTGGACGGGTCGTGACCCTCAGGATTGACACGCTCCGGCTAAGGGATGGCCGGGAGGTGCGCCGGGAGATCGTCGAGCACCGGGGCGCCGTGGCCGTGGTGCCCCGCCTGGACGACGGCACCGTGCTGCTGGTGCGCCAGTATCGCCAGGCCGTGGGCGAGTGGCTGCTGGAGGTGCCAGCGGGGACGCTGGAGCCCGGCGAGGATCCCGATGCCTGCGCGGCCAGGGAGCTGCAGGAGGAAATCGGCTGGCGTGCCGGCCGGCTCCAGCGCATGTTCCGGCAGTACCTGGCACCCGGATACTCCAGCGAGGTGCTCCACGCCTACGTGGCCGACCAGCTGGAGGCCGCCCAGGCCCACACGGAACCGGACGAGGAGATCGAGGTCGTGCCGGTCTCCACGCGGGAGATCGAGCCCATGATCCTGGATGGGCGCATCAGCGACGCCAAGAGCATCGCCGCCCTCCTTGTGGCGCTGCGCGTCTGGAGGATGTAACGCCAAGGCCGGCGAGGCCGTAGGAAGGGCAGACAGAGCTCTTCCGAGGTGCCCCGATGCGCGTCCGCGCCTTCACCCTGGTCGAAGTGCTGGTGGCCACAGCCATCGTCGCCCTGCTGGCGGCGGTCCTCTTTCCCGTGCTCGCCTCCGCCAGGGCGGCCGCCCGGCGCACCGCCTGCATCGGCAATTTGCGGCAGATCGGCCTGGCGCTGGGGATGTACCGGCAGGACTGGGAGGAGTTCCCGCCCCTGCTGTCCCGGGTCAACGAATCCTATGTGCGGGAGCCACGGGTGTTCGTCTGTCCGTCAGATCCGGAGCGAGGGCTTCGCGAGGGGACGGTGCGGCTGGAGGGCACACTCTATCTTCCCACGGGAGTGAGCTATGACTATGTTCCCCGCTGGAGGCTTGCCCAGGAGCTGGGATGGTGGAATCCGCCTCCCGCCCTCGGGCCGGGGAAGTGGGAGGACCTCACCCCGATCGCCCAGTGCTAGTGGCACTGGGCCCGGCGGTTCAATCCGGACCTGGACGAGAACGAGAAGGGTGCCCGGGGATGGCAGCTCGTGCTCACGGCGGGCGGCTCGGTCCGCCGGCTTCGGGCGGAGATTCCACCCGCCCAATTCACTCCCGACCTGCTCCGGTGAGTGCCGGCGCGCGCTGTCCACGCGAGTGCACGCCGTGGCGGGTCGCCGGAGCTAGGGCTTGAGCTGGAAGCGCTCCACCCTGTCTCCTGGCTGGATCTTGTCCAGCACGTCGATTCCCTTGGTCACGCGGCCGAATACGCAGTAGTCTCCGTCCAGCTGGTGGTTGTTGCCCAGGTTGATAAAGAACTGACTGTCTGCCGTATCGCTCTGGGGAGACGAGAGGGCCATGGAGACGGTGAACGCCACGTGCTTGAGGGCGTTCTTCTCGAACGGGATGTTCTGCCCTGAGCCGTTCTGGCCAATGGTGGGCTCGCTCAATCCCGCAGTCTTGGTCTTGGGATCGCCCAGCTGCACCACGAATCCAGGCTCCACACGGTGGACGAGGATTCCCTTGTAGAATCCGGAGTGGATGAGCTGGATGAACCGGGCCACAGTCTTGGGCGCCGCGCTGGGGTAGAGCTCCATCTCCAGCTCGCCCAGCGACTCGAACCGGAGCACCGCGGTGCGCACACCCTCGCGAGGCGGATTGAAGGGCTCGGGCGCACGGTCCGCCTTGGGAGTCTTCTGCTTCTCCTGGGCCTCCCGGCGCGCCCATTCCCGTGCCATGGGGTCGGGCGTGAGGTCCTTGCGCTCCGTCACCAGCATGGAGAGGCCCACCCCCGCCACGGCGATTCCGAGGACCATCAAGACGTATCGCATCCCACGCTCCGAGCAATTGTTGCTTGTTCGGCCGCTCGCGCGGCTGCAGAGCGATTCTACACACCCTCCCGGCGTGTTGTCAATTCGCGCTCTATCCCGCACCCTGCGCGCAACGGGCGCTGACGGGCTGGCAGGAAGCACGGCGGGGGAGAGGGGAATAGCTTCCGGTTGCGGGCGCGGGCTCCAGGGGTGATCCTGCGGACGCGGTCAGGGAGGGCGCACATGTTTGCGGCGGGGATCATTGCCGCGGGGCTGATGGCGCAGGGGACGCCCCAGGCGGGAGGGTTCGAGCCCAGGGTGATCTGTCGGGACGCGGGAGCGGGCGGCTACCAGGCCTTTCCCGACGTGGCGCGCCTGGGGAATGGCGACCTGCTGTGCGTGTTCTACGCCGGCTTCGGCCACGTCTCCCTTCCAAGCGACCGGCTGCCTCGGGGCGGCCGAGTCTGCGCCATCCGATCCCGGGACGCCGGGAAGACCTGGGAGGAGCCCACACTCGTGGCCGACACTCCGCTCGATGACCGGGACCCCTCCGTGGCCCAGCTGCCCGACGGCCGCCTCCTCTGCACGTTCTTCACCTACGCGCCGCCGAGGATCGCGGTGATGACCGTGGAGTCCAGGGACTTGGGGCGCACGTGGGATGCCCAGCCGCGGCTCGTGCGGGAGGGGTTCGCCTGCTCCACTCCGGTGCGGGT
>Ga0073934_10011725_pt1 | contig 10514 bp, 8 predicted proteins | sample LarsenN4metaG_FD_76834 | JGI IMG/M metagenome (GOLD analysis project Ga0073934, IMG submission 76834) | Hot spring sediment bacterial and archeal communities from British Columbia, Canada, to study Microbial Dark Matter (Phase II) - Larsen... ... | reverse complement strand
GCACGGCGGACATCATCGGCGGCAATTCGGGCAGCCCGGTGGTGAACAAGGCCGGCGAGGTGGTGGGAATCATCTTCGACGGGAACATCCAGTCGCTGGTGCTCGACTTCGCCTACACGGACGAGCAGGCCCGCGCCGTGAGCGTACACTCCGCGGCGATCCAGGAAGCACTCCGCAGCGTGTACGATGCCGGCGCGCTGGCGGATGAACTGGGGAAATGATCCACAACCATTGAGCCGCAACCTGCAGGGGAGTGCTGTGCATCTACACCGTCATGGCGCAGAACGCTCCCCGGTGGGTGGCGGCGAAACTTGATTACCGCTGCGCGGCCTGCGGCCACTCGTACTCGTCGAACCACACCTGAGCCGGCGCCTCCGCAAATACGGCTTCGTAGCGCGTCTGCCCGATGCCGCCGAGCCGCCTGGCGAGGTCGCGATAACCCGTACGGCGGTAGTCCCACGCCTTCGCGCGGCCTACCTGCTCCAGCCAGTCGCACAAGTGCACGACGCACAGATCGTGGAGGTCTTGGTCGCTGACGGCAATCAACTGCCCGCTGAAACGGTCCAGCAACTGGTAGGGGCCGGACGGTTTCAGAATCTCCCGGTCGAAATGCCGGCGGTCGATGGCGCAGTTCAGCCACGCAATCCGTTCGGCCCGCTCGCCGATCAATTCGCGCACTTCGTGCCGGCGATCGAGCGGCAGCGTGAACCGCCGAAACAGCTCGGTGCCGTAGATGGAGTGAAACAATCCGACGCGGGCGAGTTCCTCGTCACAGCCCCACTCCTTCAGGTCGTTGTACACGCCGATGGCGTGGGCCAGGTAGGTCTTCGTCGAATGCGAAATCTCATTGGCGCCAACGCGCTGAAAGTAATCGGTGAGGTCTTTGAATGTGGCCACGTCAGTTTCCCTTTCGGCGCTGCTACATGGCCCCCCAATGGGGAAACACCTTAAACAGGGCAACGGCGGCGGCCGCGCCGGCAGCGGGAATCAGTACGGTCGTCACGAAGATGGGATAATACGCTCGGGCATGCGTTTCACCGCAGATGTTGCGGATCAGCATCACCAGGTAGCCGTTTGCGGGCAGCGAGTCCAGTGTGCCGGACGAAATCGCCACGACGCGGTGCAGTGCGCGGGGCATGACGCCGAGCTGGTCGACGTAAATCGGCTTGATGATCGGCAAGGCAATCCCCTGCCCTCCCGATGCCGAACCGGCGATGGCGGAGATCACTGCCACCGCAATCGCGGCGCCAATCAGCGGATCGCCCGGCAGATGCGTGACCCAGCGGACAACGATCTGAAACGACGGCAAGTCTTTCATCGCCGCACCAAAGCCGACAACTGCGCTCGTGGATCCGACGGCGAGCAGACCGTTGATGAAGCCGTCGCCGAAGCAGCCCCACACGTTCGTCAACTGTCGTCGGAAGACGGCTACCCCCGTCATCACGCCGAGAAAGATCGACAGCGTGCCGTCTTCGGGAAATCCGGCCAGCACCGTCTGCACGGGAGAAGGTTCGTCGGTCGCCACGAACACTCTGCGGGCGAGCCAGTGAAAGAGGCTCGGCAGCACGTTGAGCGAGAGCAGCGTGACGACCAACGGCGCGAGCGACGCAATGAACTTCGGCCCGTGCTGAACGTTCGACGGGTCAGCAGCGCGGTCGCCCCCGCGAGGCTCGAAGCAGCCGCCGTTCGCCACATCGCGGCGGATGGCCCGTTCCAGGTACCATTGCCCCGCGACAAACATCAGCACTGCCACGACCAGGCTCACGGGCCAGCCGGCGCGGGCATCGGTGAGCGGCCGTCCGGTTGCCTCATCGACGAGGTATTGGATAGGGATGAGGTTCTGAATCTCGGGAGAACCGGCCGAGGTCATGGTAAATGTAATCGAGCCGAACGCGATCGCTGCCGGAATGAAGCGGCGGGGAAGATTGGCATCGCGGAACAAATGGACGGCGATCGGATAGACCGAGAAACCGACGACGAACAGCGACACTCCGCCATAGGTGAGCAGCGCGCAGGCCAGCACGACAGCCAGACACGCTCGATGCGTTCCCAGCACGCGGCCGACGCCGTGAGCCACGGTGACCGCGGCGCCCGATTCATCCATCAGCTTTCCGAAGACCGCACCCAACGCAAAGATGAGATAAAACCGGCGGACGTAGTCGGCAAAGCCCGCCATGTAGGCACCGTTCATCCGGGCGACGGGATCGAAGCCGCTGAACACCGCCGCCAGCAGCGCGCATAGCGGTGCCACGACGAAAATGCTCTTCCCGCGCACAATCAGCACCATCAGCAGCGCCAGGCATCCCACGAGCACGGCCAGGTGGTAGGCGTCGCTTCCCATAGTGCCGGCAAACCTACCGCAAGGACTGCGGCGACGCTAGCATCCGGCTGACAAGTGGTGAGTGATGAAACTCAGAGAATCCTTCGAACGTGGGAACAAAGTCGTGACCCATGCAGCCCTCGCCCAATTTCAGATCCCGTCCACGGTCCTCATCGGCGGCGGCGCGCGGCGCGAGGTTCCGGCGCAACTGCAGCGGCTTGGCGTGAAGCGCGTGTTGCTCGTCACAGACACCGGCATGGTCCAGCTCGGCCCCGCGACGGAGATTACGAAACTCCTCAAGGACGCCGGTTTGACGGTCACCGTGTTCGACGGCGTGCAGCCTGACCCCATCGATCGCAACGTGGCCGATGGCTTGGCGCTCTATCGGACGGAGTGCTGCGACGGCATTGTCGCAGTCGGCGGCGGTTCTCCCATCGATGCTGCGAAGGCAATCAGCGCCCTGACGGCAAATTCGCCGCCGCTGTCGCAGTATGCCGGGTATCACAAACTGCCGCGCGCGGGAGCGCCACTCATCGCCATTCCAACTACGGCGGGAACGGGAAGCGAAGTGACCAAAGTCGCAGTCATCACCGACACCGAACGCGACGTAAAGATGATGATCCTCAGCCCCAACCTGCTGCCGGTGGTCGCCATCGTTGACTACGAGCTGACGCTGACGATGCCGGCGGCGCTCACGGCGGCCGTGGGCGTCGACACGCTCACACACGGCATCGAGGCCTACGTCTCGCGCAAAGCCAGCGGCATGACGGATCCGCTCGCGCTCTCGTGCATTCAACTCGTGGCTCGGCATCTGCGCACGGCATTTTGCGAACCGAACAATCGGCCGGCGCGCGAGGGGATGATGCTTGCCGCATGTCAGGGAGGCATGGCGTTCGCCAACAGCAGCGTGTGTCTGGTGCACGGAATGAGCCGGCCGATTGGCGCGCTGTTCCACGTGCCGCACGGCCTGTCGAACGCAGTGCTGCTGCCGACCGTGACGAAGTTTTCGTACGCTGCCGCGGTCGAGCGCTATGCGACCGTGTCGCGGCTGCTGGGTTGCTGTCCGCCTGAAGCAACCGATGCCGCCGCTGCGGCCGCCCTCGTGCCCGGGTTGGAACAGCTCAATCGAGATCTCCATGTGCCAAGGCTGCGGACTTGCTGCGGCGACGACGAGCCCCGATTTTTCGCGCTGATTCCGAAGATGGCTGCCGACGCGCTGGCGTCCGGCAGTCCACAAAACAACCCACGCGTGCCGACGGAAGAGGAGATTCACGCGCTGTATCGCGAGGCGTGGTGACGTCACTGTCGCCATTCGCGAAGCAAAAGAGACGGGGCGCTACATTCCGCAGTAGTCGATGATCCGCGAGATTTCCGTGCGAAGCTGCGGCCGCGGCACGATGCGGTCGATGAACCCGTGCGCGAGGAGGAACTCGCTCGTCTGGAAGCCGGGCGGCAATTCGCCCTTCACCGTCGCCTGGATCACGCGCGGGCCCGCAAAACCCACCAGCGCCTTTGGCTCCGCGAGAATGATGTCCCCCAGAGAGGCAAAGCTTGCCGCCACGCCGCCCATCGTGGGGTTCGTAAGGACCGAAATGAACAACCCGCCGGCACGCTGGTAGCGGGCCAGCGCCGCGGATACCTTGCCCATCTGCATCAGCGACAAAATGCCCTCGTGCATGCGGGCGCCGCCGCCGGAACCGCTCACGATGACCAGGGGCAGCATCAGTTCGGTGGCCCGCTCGACGGCCCGTGTCAGCTTTTCGCCCACCGCGGATCCCATGCTGCCCATAATGAAGCCGGAATCGGTGAGGCCAAAGACCAGCGAGCGACCGCGCATGTAGCCGCGACCCACAATGCAGGCGTCGCGCAGCCCGGTCTTCTTCTGTTCGACGACCAGGCGTTCGCGGTACGGCTTGGAGTCCACAAATTCGAGCGGATCGACCGACACGATACCCGGCCACCACTCCTCGAAGCTGTCCTCGTCCAGCAGTTGCTTGATCCGCGTTTGCGCAGGAACGTAAAAGTGGTGGCCGCAATCCGGACAGAGACCGAGGTTCTTCTCCACCTGCCCTTTGTAGACGGTGTTCTTGCACGAGTCGCAGCGAATCCACAAGCCGGCCGGCACACCACGCTTGCTGGGCCGCTGCGGAGAGTTGTCGGCGTCGCTTGTGGAACCGCTGCTCATGGGAGAAATCACGAGTTCTTAACCAGGTTTTCCATTTCACGCAGCGCAGCCGCGTAGTCGCTCTGGTCGAAGATCGCGCTGCCGGTGACGAACCAATTCGCGCCGGACCTTGCCGCTTCCTGGATCGTCGCTGGCCCAATGCCGCCATCAATCGAAATCGCGGTCTTCGGCGACACCATTCCGCGCAGTTGCCGGACTTTTGGCAAGACTTCCGGCAGGAACTTCTGGCCGCCGAAGCCAGGTTCCACGCTCATCACCAGCACGACATCGCATTGGGGCAGCACGTCGGCAATGCGCTCCACCGGTGTCTTTGGGTTGATCGCCACTCCCGCCAGCACCCCTGCGGCACGAATGCGCTGCAGGATCGCGAACGGCTCGGACACCGCTTCCACGTGCACGGTAACCGCGTCGCAGCCCGCCTGCACAAAGTCGTCCAGGTATGCACCCGGCTCGGCCACCATCAGGTGCGCGTCGAAGAAGAGGTTCGTGCGCTTCCGCGCCGAGGCGATGAGCATCGCGCCGTAGGACAGGTTGGGCACGAAGTGGCCGTCCATTACGTCCCAGTGCAGCGTCCGAGCGCCCGCGGCTTCCAGACGCGAAATCTCTCCGTCCAAATCGGCGAAGTCGCACTTCAGCATCGACGGTGCGATGAGCGGGGCGCTGCGATCGAGCGTGCGCTGCGGCATCAGTGGGTCCAAGAAGCCCAGGGATGGCTATCCCTGGGGCTCTTGCAGTTCAGTTTGTCGGAAGAAAAGGCCCGGGGATGGCCATCCCTGGGCGTCCTCTTTTAGAGAGCCCTCAACCGATCTTTGCGACCTTGGCAATCAGGTCGGCGGTGCGGTTCGAGTAGCCGAACTCGTTGTCGTACCAACTGAGGATCTTTACCATGCGCTTCTGCATCACCATCGTCCACTCTGCATGGAAGATCGAGCTGGCCGGGTTGCCGATGATGTCGCTCGACACAATGGGATCGGTGCAGTATTCGAGGATACCCTTGAGCGGGCCTTCGGCTGCGGCCTTCACCGCCCCATTGACGTCCTCAGCGGTGACGTCCTTCTCCACTTCGACAACGAGGTCGACAATGCTGCCGCACGGCACGGGCACGCGCAGCGAGATGCCGGTGAGCTTGCCGTTAAGCGCCGGCAGCACTTCACCCACGGCCTTCGCAGCGCCGGTGGTGGTGGGGATGATGTTCACCGCCGCCGCCCGAGAGCGGTAGATATTGTCGTGCAACTGGTCCGACACGCGCTGGTCGTTGGTGTAGGCGTGGCATGTGGTCATCAGCCCGCGGGCGATGCCGAAGTTCTCCTGCAGCACCTTGGCGACCGGCGCCAGACAGTTGGTGGTGCAACTGGCGTTGGAGATGCACTTGTGTTCGGCCGTCAACTGTGAGTCGTTCACGCCCATCACGACGGTCAGGTCCGGCTTATCCTTGGCCGGGGCGGAGAGAATGACCTTGCGGGCGCCGGCAGCGATGTGGCTGTCGTAACCCGGCTTGCCGTCCTTCGCTCGACCGGTGAAGAAACCAGTGGACTCCAGCGCAATCTCTACGCCAAGGTCTTTCCACGGCAGCTTACTGGGATCCTTCTCGGCACAGACTTTGACCTTCTTCCCATTGACGATGAGCGAATCGCCTTCATAGGACACCGTGCCGGGGAAGCGTCCCTGCACGCTGTCGTACTTGAGGAGCATCGCCAGGGAATCGGGCTTGCCCAGATCGTTGATGGCGACCACTTCAAACTCGCTGGGGCGGGCGGCCATAGCACGGAAGGCCACCCGACCGATTCGACCAAACCCATTGATACCGACGCGGACCGCAGCCACGAGACCATCTCCTTGCAGACACTTACGCCCTTCGAGGGGATTGCCCGGCGGGCAAAGCCGATCACAAGTCTTGATCGGCACAAGAGTTCAGCCCAAAGAGCGGAAGGATTATAGGGCGAGGCGGTCGCCTCCTCAAGGAACACGAGCCTTCGGTCCATGGTTTGGCCCGCGTACCAACGGATGGCGCGACGCTGCGAAAAAAGTCATTGTCTGGACCGCCAGCGACGAACACCCCAAACTTCGCATTCTTCCCAATCGTGCCGTCACAATCAGTATGACCGTTTCAAATTGCCCGTTTTGGGACTGATTCGGCCAAGTTGACTCGTCCTACCAACCGATACAGGTGCTAAATCCGTCAAAGTCGGTCCACCTCCGTATTGCGCGGCGGCTGGTCTGCGGCGGACCGGAGACTTCGCCGGCTCAGGAAAGCGAACATGCCCCGGTGGTGCAGGCTCATCTGGCTGTTCTCGTTGGCGTCCGCGCTGCCGCCCGCCGCGTGGGCGCAGTCGGAGCAAGGCATCGCTCCGGCTGGCTGGCATACCTATGGGCCCGGCTTCGCCCGCGCCTCCGTTCGAGCGGGAGCAGCGCCGGTTGCCACCGGACCTGTGAACACGGTCTTCGAGCAACTCCCCGACGACACCGGCTGGCTGTACGATTCCCCGCCGCTGGAACGCATCCTGAAGGAGACGTTCCGCCATTCGTACTTCCAACTGGAGTACTTGAACTGGAGCATCTCGGACCCCGGCAGCAATGTGCTGAGCGGACCGACGAACTACCCCACGTTTCAATATCCCCCCGATCTCGTCCGCAATCCTGCAAACCCCGCGCAGTTCATTCCGACCTCGATCTTTTCGGACGGCGCCGACCCCACGCCCACCACCACCACGCAGACCCAAACGTTTCCGACCACGGACGTGAACGGCGGCGCCCAGCGCAGCTCGCTGCCGCCGGTCTATCACATCACCAACCCTGCGTTTGTGGTGGATCAGACAGCCCTGCCGCCGATGTACATCGCAACGCAGCCCACGACTCAAGGCGTGAGTTTGAACGACAACAACGGCATCCGCGGCACGTTTGGTTTCGTGCTGCCGTGGGGTGAGTTCCAGGGCAGCGTGTTCGCGCTGCAGACAATGGGCCGGCGCTTTGCTCCGCAGGCCATCCTCTTCCTGGACGTGGCAGACATCGATGATGATGACGGCGATGGGATTATGGGAGACGCCAACACCACCGAGTATCTGCCCACGTTCGACGCGATTGCTCAGGCGATTCTGATCGACGGGCAGGTGCCCACGGTGCCGATCACGGTGACGCTGGGCGAGCAGCAGTCGCCGCAGAATCCCCAGTTGCCGACCCCAACCGACCCGAACAACCCGTTGGTTCCCAACCCACCGCTGACGCAACCGCTGCTGCGCGGCGACAACTTCCGCATCGTCTACGACCCGGTGCTCGACCCCGGCACAGGGCAGATCGTCAACACGAACGGCCTGGTCAATCCCGTCACGGGCAACCACCTGGTGCCGGTGTACGAGGCCGTGCTCAAGACACAAGTTTGGGGTGCGGAAGGGAACTACATCGTTCCGTACTGGGACGAGGGAAGCCTGGTGCAAATCCAGCCCTTGTTCGGCTTCCGGTACTTCAACTTTGAAGAAAGCCTGCGGCAATCGGGTCTTTACAAGTTCACCGCCCAGGATCCGAACACGAACGTCGTCACCAGCACCATCGAAAGCCGCGCCATTGGTTCCAGCACAATCAACAACCTGTACGGACCGCAGTTGGGTCTTCGTGCTGAGTTGGCGCATCAATGGTTCACCATCGGCGCCCAGCCGAAGGTGATGCTGGGCCTGAATCAGTACAAGGCGGACCTGAAAACCGAGAACATCCTGGGGCCGAACGACCGGGACCAGTTCATCACGGATCACGACGAGCGGTTCGGCGTTGTCGGCGATTTGCAGGTCTATTCGCGGGTCCACCTCACGTCGCACTTCTCGCTGTTCGCGGCGTACAACCTGCTGTGGGCCGGCCAGATCACCCGTCCCGAAGACAACATCGTCTACAATGCCCGCACGCTGCCGACGGTCATTCCTCCGGACGTCGCCGAGTCGGAGCTCGACCTCGAATCGGACTTCAAGCTCGACCCGCAATTCTCGGGCGCCCTGCTGCAGGGGCTGAGCGTGGGCGGCGAAGTGCGCTGGTGAAATTCGCGGCGCCAGATCGGCAAAAACTGCCGAGCGTCAGTCCAGCGCACCGCGACGACGAAAGCGCCGCGATGCCGTCAAATTCTGTGCGACCCGCAAATATTCTCCAGTCTGCGGCCTTTTTCTCCCAAGTTCGCTGCGCGGAATAACCGATACAGGTGGCATAGCCGTCAAAGTCGGCGTAATTGCGCACGCCGATGCACGACACCCGTGCCGGCCGGAGTCGTTCCCACTCGCGTGAGAAACTCCAGGAAGGTGAACATGTCCAGGTGGCGCACACTCGCCTCGATGCTGCTGCTGATGATGGGACTGCCCGTCAGCAGCCGCGCACAAAGCGACGGCTGGGGACCGCCGGACGCCGGAGTTTCCCAGGCCGGCTGGCATCACCCCCTTCCCGCCGTACCGTACGGCTATCCTGGACCGTACGACATGCCCTACGGCCCTCCGGGACCGTATTCCCGCGGGCCAGGCAGCACCACGTTCGAGCAGCTGCCGGACGACAGCGGCTGGCTCTACGATCAAAGTCCGCTCGAGCGGATTCTGAAAGACACCTTCCGACACGCTTACTTCCGCGCGGATTACCTGCTGTGGGACGTCAGCGATCCCGGCAATAACATCCTCGGCTCGCCGACGAACTTTGTGCTCGCGCTGCCCGATCCTACGGTCCCTTTCGTCGAAACCGATCCGGTCACCGGCGCCACCTTCCTCGTGGTGGCGCCGTCGCTGGAAGGCGTCAAGGTAAACCAGAACAACGGCATTCGCGGCACGGTGGGCTTCCTGACGCCCAACGCCGGGGCGTTCGAGGCCAGCGTGTTCGCTCTCCAGACCAGCACGTCGGTTCTGGGCGTTCCCGATGTCCGCGGGTTTACAACCATTCAGGTCGATCTCGACGGCGACGGCATTCCCGAAACGACGGTCGCCGACGCCAACGGCAACCCGATCAACGTCAGCACGAATACGATCGGCGCCGTCGCCCAGTCGACGTTGGTTGACGGACAGATACCGACCGGCGACAACTTCTTCCTGATCAACGATCTCGGTTATCGTGCCGCGTTGTCCACCAGCGTGTGGGGCGCTGAAGGCAACTGGCTGATGACCCCCGCCGATCCCGGCGCGGCGATGGTGGTCAGTCCTTTGCTCGGCTTCCGCTATTTGAATTTCCTGGAATCGCTGAATCAATCGGGCGATTACACGTTCACGTTCGTCGACCCGATCACCGGCGAACAGTTGACCCAACCGGGCAATCGCCGCATCGACTCCAGCGCGAACAACAACCTGTATGGACCGCAGATCGGACTGCGGGCCGAAATGGCCAACAAGTGGTTTTCGCTGGGCGTGCAACCAAAGGTCATGCTGGGCCTCAACAGCTACAAGACGACGCTGAACACGCAGGAGATTCTGGCCCCGGTAGATCTCGATACCGGCCTGGAACGCGATCCATCGCAGCACCTGGTGGATAAGCGGACCGTGTTTGGCGTGATTGGTGACCTGGAGGTTTACTCGCGGGTTCACTTCTCCGAACATCTGTCGCTGTACGTGGCCTACAACCTGATCTGGACCGGGCTCATCACGCGGCCCGCCGACAACATCGTTTACAACATCCAAAGCTCGCCGGCGCGGTCCGACTTCCGGCTCGAGCCGCAGCACTCCGGTGCCATCCTGCAGGGTCTGGCCGTCGGCGGTGAAGTGCGCTGGTGACATCTTCGTTTAGCCGCGACCCGAAGGGGAGCGCTCTGCATCCACGTCAGAACGCGCTCCCCGTTGGGTCGCGGCTAAACATCGCGCAGTTCAAGCCAGCCATTCGCGCATCACGCGGCCTTCCACATCGGTGAGACGGAAGTCGCGGCCCTGGAAACGGTACGTCAGCCGCTCGTGATCGATGCCGAACAGGTGCAAGAGCGTTGCATGGAAGTCGTGCACGTGCACCGGGTCGCGCGTGATGCCCCAGCCGATCTCGTCGGTCTCGCCGAACGTCAGGCCCCCCTTCACG
>Ga0073934_10011724_pt1 | contig 10515 bp, 9 predicted proteins | sample LarsenN4metaG_FD_76834 | JGI IMG/M metagenome (GOLD analysis project Ga0073934, IMG submission 76834) | Hot spring sediment bacterial and archeal communities from British Columbia, Canada, to study Microbial Dark Matter (Phase II) - Larsen... ... | reverse complement strand
CGAAACTCACACAGTTGGGCCGTACAGGTCCGCGTCTCATCGGCAGGGTAGAACACCAGAACCACGGGCCGTCCGCGCAGTGCGGAAAGACGCACCGCGTTGCCGGACTCGTCCGGCAACTCGAAGTCGGGCGCGACCGAACCTTCGGCTAGCGGTGCGGAAAATAGCCACTCAAAAGGCATCGGCTCTACTCGCTGATGAACGCCATCAGCTTGTCGCGGACTTGAGCGGCGCGCGGATCATCCCAGCAAATTACAAGCACGGTATCGTCTCCTGCAATCGTTCCCACGATCTCTGCCCAGTCCTGCTGATCCAGCGCGACGGCCAGCGAATTGGCGTTCCCCGGGGAAGTCTTCAACACCACCAGGTTCTGCGCCAGCCGCACATCGCTCAGAAACTCGGCCATGACCGTCTCCAGATCAGGCCCCGAAGTTTCCGGCAGGATCTCGCGATAGCCGTCGGCAGTCTTGGCTAAACCGATTTCCCGTATGTCTCGCGACAACGTGACCTGCGTCGTCTCGATGTTCAGCGCTCTTAGTTCCTTAGCAAGTTCCTCTTGTGTATGGATTCGCTTGCTGCGGATCAGCTTCAGAATCTGACCCTGACGGTAATTCTTGGTCATCCTTCGATCGCCTCCAGCCGCTGACGCGCCTCAAACAGCGCCTGCCGCACCGTCTCCGGAGCCGTGCCGCCCGGCGCGGTGCGGGTCTTCATCCCTTCCACCGGGTTGAGCAATCGCGCCATTTCCGGTTTGAACCGGTTGTCGAACGCGGCCAGCGACTCGGCATTCCAATCCGCCGGCTTCTTGCCGGATTGCACGCTTTCGAGCACCAACCCGCCAACGATCTTATGCGCCTGATGGAAGGGAACGCCGGAGCGAGCCAGTTCCTCGGCCAGGTCCGTCGCCACCAGCCAGCCTTCCGCTGCCGCCCGCCTTGGCGCATCGGGCCGCAGTTGCGTCGACTCAATGACAGTTAACGCCATCTCCAGGCAGCCCAGCAACTGATCCGCAGCGTCAAACAAGGGCTCTTTGTCTTCCTGCATATCGCGGTTGTACGTCATCGGTAAGCCCTTCATTGTGACGTACAGCGAGGTGAGGTCGCCAAAGACGCGGCCAGCCTTGCCGCGGATCAGTTCCAGCGAATCCGGGTTCTTCTTCTGCGGCATCAGGCTCGACCCGCTGGTGACGCCGTCGCCCAACTCAAGCCAGCCAAACTCATCGCTTGAGTAAAGGATCCAATCCTCGCTCAAACGGCTCAGGTGCAGCAGGATCACGGACGCCGTGTAGAGAAAGTCCAACGCGAAGTCACGGTCCGCCGAGACATCCATGCTGTTTCGCGTGATGCCCTCGAAGCCGAGTTCAGCGGCAATAGCTTCTCTGTCTACCGGAAAGCCGCTGCCCGCCAGCGCTCCAGAACCCAAGGGCATTTGATTCACGCGCCGGCGCGTTTCGGCCAGCCGCTGGGCATCGCGCAGGAACATCTCGAAATAGGCCAGGATATAGTGAGGCCACAGCACCGCCTGCGCACGCCGCATGTGCGTGTACCCAGGCACCACCGCATCCGCATATTGCTCGGCGATCGTCAGGAGCGCCCCAAGCATCTTGCGTAACCTGGCCGCGGCTTCGTCAATCGCCTCCCTCAGCCACAACCGCACATCGAGAGAAACCTGCTCATTACGGCTGCGTCCGGTGTGAATCTTGTCGGCAAGAACACCGGCGCGTGCCTTCAATTCGCGGATGACATAGGTATGGACGTCCTCATCGTTTGCTGTGGCCGCACCTTCGGCCGGAATCTCGGCCAGCGCGGCGCTTAGCTGCGCCGCCTCATCCTGCGTCAATATCCCGACACGCGCCAGCGCGCGCGCGTATGCTTGCGAGCCCGCAATGTCGGCATCGAACAGACGCCGGTCGAAATGCAGGGATCCTGAGAAACGCTCGAAAACCTCAGAGGGCCCCGATTGAAAACGTCCACCCCACAGCTTCACGCCTTGCCGCCCGCCTTTGATTGCTCGAGCAACGCCTGCACCTTGATCGGCAGTCCGATCAGGTTAATGAACCCGAGCGCGTCCTTCTGATCGTAGCTCGCGCCCATGGTGAAGCTCGCGATATCGAGCGAATACAGCGAGTATGGCGATTTGCGGCTGGCCGGCGCGAGGTTGCCCTTGTACAAGCTGAGCGTAACCTCGCCGGTGACCTTGCGGCTGGTGCTTTCAAAGAAGGCGTCCAGCGCCTCGCGCAATGGAGTGAACCACAGGCCGTTATAGACCATTTCTGCATAGTCCAGCGCGAGCTTCTGTTTGTAATGCAGGGTCTGGCGATCCAGAGTCAGCGCTTCCAACTCCTGGTGTGCATACATGATCAGTGTGCCGCCGGGAGTCTCGTAACAGCCGCGCGACTTCATACCGACAAACCGGTTCTCTACCAGGTCGATACGCCCGATACCGTGGCGCGCGCCGATGGCGTTAAGTTGTTCAAGCAGGTTGAGCGCCGACGTCTGATACTGGCCATTGATCGCCACGGGAATGCCGCCGTCAAAACCGATGCTGACTTTCTCGGCGTGGTCGGGAGCCTCCTTTGGGCTCCGTGTCAGCATCCAGATGTGGTCCGGTGCGGCATTGGCTGGATCTTCCAGTTCTCCGCCCTCATGCGAGATGTGCCAGATGTTGCGGTCGCGGCTGTAGATCTTGGTGGTTGACTGGGAAATCGGAACATTTCGCGAGTTCGCGTACTCGATGGCATCCTCGCGCGATTTGATATCCCACTCGCGCCACGGCGCGATCACCTGCAAATGCGGCGCCAGCGCCTTGTATGTCAGTTCGAACCGAACCTGATCGTTGCCTTTACCCGTGCATCCGTGCGCGACGCCATCGCAGCCTGTGGCCAGCGCCACTTCCACCTGCTTCTTGGCAAGCAACGGACGCGCAATCGACGTTCCAAGCAAATATTTGTGCTCGTACACCCCGCCGGAACGCACCAGGCGCCACAGGTACTCGCGTACGAACTCCTCACGCATGTCGGCGATGTGGACCTCCGCCGCTCCGGTCTTGCGTGCTTTCTCCTCAAGGCCGGTCAGTTCCTCCCCGCCCTGGCCGATGTCACCGCAAACCGCCACAATCTCGCAGCCGTAGTTTTCTTTCAGCCACGGAATAATGATCGAGGTATCCAGCCCGCCCGAGTAGGCGAGCGCCACTTTCTTCGGCTTATTCATAGATGCTGTCCCGCGCCGGGCAAGCCGGCTTTCTCCTTATTCGCTGAGCAGCGTCAGCAGTAACGCCTTCTGTACATGCAGCCGGTTTTCGGCTTGCTCAAATACTACCGAGGACGGCGACTCCATCACTTCATCCGTCACTTCCTCATCCCGGTGCGCCGGCAGGCAGTGCATAAATATCGCATCGCTTGCAGCCAGGCTCATCAACTCGCCGTTCACCTGGTAGGGAGCAAACAGGCGCGCCCTTTCCATCGCTTCGTGCTCTTGGCCCATGGAAGCCCAAACGTCCGTATACACCGCCGAGGCATTGCGCAAGGCCGCGTCAACTTCGTTCGTAATGAACACACTGGCGCCGCTTCCGGCGGCGAATTCACGCGCTTTTTCGACAATCTCCTCCGATGGCTCATAGCCGTTCGGGTGTGCCAGCGCAAAATCGATTCCCAGCCGTGAGGCGCACAGCATCAGCGAATGCGCTACGTTATTTCCGTCTCCCACAAACGCCAGTTTGCGCCCGCGCACATCGCCCCAGTGCTCCCGCAACGTGAGCATGTCTGCAAGCGCCTGGCACGGATGGTACATATCGCTCAAAGCGTTGATTACGGGCACGGTTGCCCACTCCGCCAGACTATCCACAGTCTGTTGTGAAAACGTGCGCGCAACAATTACATCCGTCCAGCGTTCCAGATTGCGGGCGACATCGCGCACCGGCTCGCGTCCCCCGATCGGACCGGAGACGGTCACCGAGTCGCCGCCAAGTTGCTTCATTGCAATTTCGAAAGTGAGGCGCGTACGCAGAGAAGGTTTTTCGAACAGGAGGCTCGCATAGCGCCCGGTGAGCGCGTTGGCATACCGGCGCGGAGTGCGTTTTACACTCTCAGCCAGGTCGAGGACAGATTGTAGTTCGTCGGCGGTGAGGTCGAAATCCGAGCGGAGGTTGCGCGCGGCCAACAAGGTCGGAATAGGTGCGGTCATGGGCAATCCTCCTTCAGCAGAAGTGGTACCGAGTTCGGGTTCCTCTGCATGTTTATTCACTACAATGAATAATTACACAGCGAGGGCGTGAGCGGCAACCCTGACTCGGAAAGCCTTTGATGCGGCCTTAGCCGGCGGCGTATCAGCGCGTTCCCGCCATGCCGTATTCCGCCGGTCTGTCGCGCTGCACCGCTCAGTTGGTATTCCTGCGAAAGCGTGGAATGCAGAGCGCGATCAAGGCTGCACCACATAGCATCATGGTTGCGGGCTCTGGCGCCGCCGCCGGATCGTTAAACACGAGGTCATCCATGTGATAACCACCCAACCCTGTGTCATCCGGAGGAAGAAAGTCCACTTCGAGCCGGTGGATTCCAGCCATTGCGAGCGAGTAGATCTGGTACTCCGTCGACGAGTAAAACTGAATGTCGATCTGCGTATCCGCCAGGTCGTAGGCGCGAATGATGATGTTGTCCACATCGCCGCCGCCATCTCCGATTGCGAACGAAACCAAGTTGGTTACGCTCGGAATCAGCGTTCCCGGTTGGACAAAGTGGAGGTAGATGTCCCCCGTTGCCCAGCCCGGCTCGTTGCCGGCGGCGTCCAGTCCGACAACGGAGTTAGGCGAGCTATAGGCCGTGCCGTTGTGCACAACAGAAACGCCGGCGCTTAGTCCCGGACGCCCGAAGACCACGCCTAAAGAACTGAGCTGTGTGGTGAGGATGGATGCGGGGTTATCAGGCGGTCCCGGTTTTGACCCCGATGACGGCAGCCCTTCAAAGTTGATAACGGCGCAGGGCGCAACCTGCACAAGAGCGATCAAGAGCAGTGATGTACGGAACATTCGGATTAGCCTCCAGTGAGGATTCGCCGGGACCGGCGCTCAGCGCGGCCCGAATTTCAACTCAGAAGGGTGAAAACGGTGTTCAGAACCGATCAGATGCTGCGCTCTTTCTCGTTGGTTTCTCTCGCGTTCCCTGTTCTCACTGGCTACATCGACTGGACTCGAGCCCATCAGGCCAAGCGACTCCTCACACCCAACGCACTTGGTTGGAGTAATCTGCATGTACGACAAGCGACTAGAGGCCTTAACATGACGCATTCTCCCCGTTTGCTAATTAGCGCCGGACTGGCATTTTTAACGATGTCTCAAGCGGCCGCCGACCAGGTTCGCCTTAGGAACGGCGATCAACTCACTGGCAGCATCGTCCGAGCCGACGAAAAAACCATAGTTCTCAAAACCGGCTACGCAGGCGAGATCAAAATCGACCGCGCCGTCGTAACCTCGCTCAGCGCCGACACCCCCCTGAGTCTCGAGTTGAAAGACGGCCAGAAAGTCGTTGGCACCGTCGAGACACGCGGTTCCGAAGTGCGCGTTGCGACTGCGGACACGGGGACTGTCACCACCACGCTCGATCGGGTTGCTGCCGTTCGCAACAAGGAAGAGCAGGCAGCCTACGAACAGCAAATCGAGCGCTATCGTAACCCCGGCCTACTCGACCTATGGACAGGCTATGTCGACACCGGAATGGCGCTCGCACGCGGCAACTCGAAATCTCAAACCATCAATACAGCCGTCGTCGCCGAACGCGCCACAAGCCGCGATAAGATCGCAGTCTCGTTCACGCAACTGTTCTCCCGCACCACCACACAGGGGGCCAACGTCACCGCCGCAAACGCCATTCGCGGCGGATTGAGATACAACCTGGACATTACCCGGAAGCTTCTTGCGTTCGGCTTCACCGAACTGGAATACGACGAGTTCCAGGCCCTGGATCTCCGCTTCGTCATCGGTGGCGGCCTTGGTTACCACATCTTCAAAAACGAACGAGGTTTCTGGGATCTCGGTCTCGGCGCCAACTCCAACCGCGAATTCTTTGCCACGGGACTTCGCCGCACCTCCGCCGAACTGCTCCTGGCTGAAGAATCCAGCTATGCCCTCCCCGGTGGATCGAAGTTCGCCCAACGCCTTGCCTTCTACCCGAACATCTCGAACACCGGCGCCTATCGCATCAACTTCGATGCGGGCACAGTGACAAAGCTGAACACGTGGATGGACTGGCAGGTGACGGTAAGCGACCGCTATCTCAGCAACCCGATTTTTGGCCGGAAGAAGAATGACATCATCTTCACCACCGGTTTGCGCTTGAATTTCAAGCGCTGACTTGGTCCGATGAAATCGCGGCGCCGTCGCCGTTCCCGTTGCGGGCCCCGGCGATTGCCTGCGCCAGCCGGTAGGCAGAGTCCACCAGGATATCCGGAGGATCCTGAACCAGTGTCTCCGGCTGGAACCCGTAGGTGACTCCACAAGCCCGGATTCGGGCATTCCGCGCCGTGCGGATATCAACCGCGCTGTCGCCGATCATCCAGACCCGTTCGCGCGGCACTCCACCGCATTCCTCGATCAGCTTATCGACACCGACCGGGTGCGGTTTCTTCTGTTCGAAGCTGTTGCCACCGTAGATCTGGAAGAAATAGTCTTTCACGCCGAGCCCGGCAATCAACTCGCGCGAAAAGCGCACCGGCTTGTTTGTCAGCACCGCCATCTTCGACCCCGCTGCGCGGAACTCCTCCAGCGCTTCGGCGACGCCAGGATACAACCGGGTGTGCTCCAGCATGTGTTGCCGGTAGTAGTCGAGAAAGAAAGCCAGTGCCTTCTCCACATCCGCTTCCGGCGCTTCCGGACCCATCGCCCGGCGCATGAGCACAGGCGCGCCATTTCCGACATACGAGTACACCGTGTCGTTTTCAATCGGCGCAAATCCCATGTGCCGGCGGGCGGCGTTCACCGCATTGGCCAGATCCAGCTTCGAATCGATCAGGGTTCCATCCAGGTCGAAGATCAACAAATCCATCTATGGACTAGAATGCCTGTACCGGCTTGCGTTCCGCAATTGCCCGTGACGCCAAGTGGTCTCTTAAGGGTCAGGAAATGCGTCCGTTCAAAACGGCAAGTACGTGAATATGGCCCATCTTCCCGGCCCAGACCCGCGGTCGCGCCCATGGCTCTGCCTCCGGTTCCTCCGGATCCGCGCCACGATCCAGCAAAAACCGGACCAGCGCCGCCCGTCCCCACCTGGACGCCCAACCGAGTGGTGTACTCCTTAGCACAGCATCGCGTTCGGCGAGGCTTGCTCCTCCATCCAGTAGGAGCGCCGCCATGGCAGGGCGTGCCCCATCCTGGTCCGCTCCGCCCAACGCGGCAACATCATGGAGCAGGGTACGGGCAAAACGCGGATGCCGCAGGTTAGCGGCCGAGCGCTCCAGAATCAAACGCAGGCATTCAATATGGCCTCCCCAAATGGCCTGCATCTGAATCCAGTACCAGCGCTCGTCGTCCGGCGCCCAGTCTACTCCCGGCAACGCCATACGTACAATTTCGCCGTCACCGCCATCAGCGGCTCCGCGCAGCAGGTCCTCGGAAACATTTCCGCCCTCCAGGAGTCCAGGAGGAAACTGCTTGCCGGCTGCTTCCTGCGCGAGCAATTCCCTTGCCTGTTCGCGATCATGAAACAGCCCCGCGGTCACTGGATCCACGATTCCGCCATGCCTCTTCAGCAGGGCCACCATTTCCCAATTCTTGCGGCTATAGGCGCTGTATACCGGCGATCCGCTGGCATACACAGGAACGTTGGGGTTCGCGCCGTAGCGTAGCAGGATCTCCGCCATCTCGAACTTGTTCAGCGCAGCGCAGTTCCACAAAGGCATCGCCTGCGAATAGAACGCTTCGTCAATGCCCTCCAGCCGCGCCCGCTCATTGGGATCGAAGCCCAAGCCAAGCAGCAATTCGAGAACGGCTTTCTGATCGTGCAGCACTGCAACAGTGAGCAGCCCGCCCTTGTCTGTGACCGGATTCTGGAGCGCGCCTTCGACCTGCTCTGCGGTAAGCCAGTCAAGGTCGCCGAGAGCGGCGGCTGCGCGCGCGGTCATCGCAGCTCCGCCGGCCTTGAGCAGTCCGGCTACAGCCTGGAACGCCGTGTCCCGAGGTTTGGCAGCGGCCGCGTCCAGTGCAGTCCAGCCGTGCGGGCCGGAGCGGTTCGGATCGGCGCCCCTGCGGAGCAGCCATTCGACCAGCCGCTCGCTGCGCGCATACGCTGCGGCGTGCAAGGGCGTCCATCCCTCACGGCTACAAGAAACGATCAGAGCCGGCGCAGCTTCGAGCTTCGCTATCACCTCGTCCTTATCGCCGGAGACAATCGCTTCGATGAGTGCATCGGCCGATTGCCCCTCCGGCAGCGCGACTCCACTCATCCGGGCGGCGCGCGCCTGTTCCTCCTCACGGATGAGAGTCACGATCTCTTCATAGCCACGTTCCTGGGCGATCGTCAGCGCCGAGGTTGCCTGGCGGTGCGGATAGATTCCTTTACGCGCGTCAGCTCCGCTACGCATCAGCAGCCGCACCATATCCGCATCGCGCCGGAACACGGCGTAATGAATGGCGCGATGCTCGTTGTTCTCCGCCATGTCGAAATTAACTAGCTCAGGGCGTGCATCGAGCATCTCCTTGACTTGCTGCAAGTCCCCGCGCTGCACAGCTTCGGCCAGGCGTTTTACAGTCACCCCGTCGACAAATGCCTTGAGTTTCGGCCAACTATCGAATCCGTAACGCCGCGCAATCACTAACTGCGCATCGTGGAGCGCGAAAGCGGCGTTTGGCGCCGGACGAAAATGTGCGTGAACTTCCGCCACAGCCGCTGGGTCCGAAGACCGGAACGCGTGAAGCAGGTCTTTGGCTTGTCCCCTGAGATGATCCAGATTCGGCCGCTCGGGAAGAGCGTGCGGGTGCAGGTTCGTCATCATGATCTCCTTTCTCCGGGCTGCTCGTTGTCGAAGTCAGCCGCTGCGCCCGGTGTCCGCTCGCTCGGGCAGAAAAGAAATCATTCCAGTGGTTGTCGCTTGTCGAAAAGCTCCAGATGGGCTGAGCCCTTCCCGCGGACACGGAGGCGTTCGGGAAAACGCCTCCGATCAGCCTAGCACAGTACCGGAAAGACCACTCTCTGAAGCACCATGCCGCTCCGTTTGTCACGGCTCCCTTCAACAATGAACCGCCAAACGGGGGTGGTTGTCGAACTACGGCTTGCTCCGGGTACGCCGATCAGGGTGCGCACTACCGGCTCTCGCCGAATCTCTGCAGCGCGCCATCCTCGGAACGCAGTTCCAGATAGCGCCGCCCATTCTCGCTGACTATGCGGAACCGCAGAGTGCGATTGTTCAGCTTGCCCGGCCCTTCGCGATTGGACAAGGGCGCGCAGTTGTTCGTCATGCGGTACGGGTTCCTTTCGGGTTTCAGCGAGATCGTGTCGCCCGAGATCGTGTAACTTCCGGTCTCATTCGAAAACATCGATGTAGTGCAGTTGTAGACTACACTCTGCATCAAACCGGTAAACGAATACGTTCCGTCAGCCTTGAAATCATAAGCGAACGAGCGGCCGTTGGTTGGAGCACTGACGCCGGTGTACGCGTTCTTGTACTGAATTGAGGAGATGTACCCGTCGGTCCAGCGGCCCAAAGGCGCGTTGGCGCTGTCAGCGGAATCGGCATGCGCCGCGCGATAGATGCTGAATAGCCAGCGGGACGGCTCGTCAGCTCCGGTTTCGAGTTGCTTCACGAAATCCGCCTGCAACTTGGCACGCATTTGCGACCGCTCGCCGTCTCCGAGTTGCGGAAGCTTCTGATAGATCTGCGCCATCTTCGCGATCGTCTCGTTCTCTTGAGCCGTGTTCCCGCGCCACATGTCGCTCAGGATCTGCTGGTAGCGCTGCCGTTGCTCTGCATTGAAGCGAACGTCCAGAACCCATTCCATGAAGCCTGTGGCGCTCTCGGCCGTCTCCAGCGTTAACGGAGGCTTCTCCGCGAACACTCCAAGACTGATCAGATACACACACGCCGAAAGCAGATAGCGCCGGATACTCACCGCGGCCTCCCTGAGAATCACGCGCAGGGGTGCGCCGATTCGGCTCAGGCCATGGTTTTGTGTTTCAGTTCCCGCTTGAGGTGTTCGACCAAATCGATGCGCGCCGCATCGTCCGGTAACTTGGCGGCAAGCGCACCGGCGTAGTCAAGCGCCGCCGCTAGCTTCTGGTAGTCTTTCGGAGGCAACGTCTGCACGGCTTCGGAAAGGGCGACAGCGGCCTGGTAGCCGATGAAAGGACGCTCGAACTCCGGGTTATCCAGCCGTTGCGCCAACCAGTCAAGGTGATCGACCGAAGGGAACATCTGCAGGATTGCGATCGCCGCAAGCCGTAAACCCGCCAACTCGCTCTTCATCCACTCGTCGAGCAGCGGGCGAACTTTCGCCACGTGCGTCTTCATTTCGTTGACGATGCTCGTCATCTTG
>Ga0073934_10011723_pt1 | contig 10515 bp, 6 predicted proteins | sample LarsenN4metaG_FD_76834 | JGI IMG/M metagenome (GOLD analysis project Ga0073934, IMG submission 76834) | Hot spring sediment bacterial and archeal communities from British Columbia, Canada, to study Microbial Dark Matter (Phase II) - Larsen... ... | reverse complement strand
CTCGTTGTACTCGGACGAGGCGGGGTCGATGGAGTCGAGCACCTGGCTGACTTCCCAGGCGAGCTCCTGCTTCAGCATCGAGCGCTGCACGAGCTTGCCGCCGCTCCACTCGAAGCGGCGCTGGCCCCACGGCGTAATCAGACGCATGAGGTCGTTGCCGCCCTCCGGCGCGGCCGGGCCGCTGGTCTTCAACGACGCGCGGGCGCGGATCGTGCCGTGGCAGTCGGCGCACTGGATCTCGATGGTGTCCGGGTACTCGCCGTAGATCTTGCCGTTGCTGTGCGCGTCCTGCTCGAAGTGGCAGTCGACGCAGTGCATGCCCTTCTCGGCGTGGATGTCGTTCAGGTGCACCGCCTTGCGCAGCTTCTCCGGATCGTCCCAGGCGATCGGCTTGCCGTCGCGGTCGAGCATGTTGCCCTTGCGGTCCTGGGCGAACACGGCACGAAAGACCCAGCCGTGGCCGTGGTAGTCGGCGAACTTCGCCTCCTTCGTGGGCAAATCGCCGACCTTCTTGAGGAACTCGATGTCGGTCCACAGCCCGCGCACCGCCGCCTCCTCGGGGTTGTGGCTCATGCTGGCGTGCACGGGCGCGGCCTTCAGCGCGTTGAACGGCGTCGGCGCGTCCACCGTCGGGTAGCGCTGCTCGGCCGGCCACATGAGCTCGCCGTCGGTTTCGTAGTCCCACATCTGGTAGCCGAGGTAGGTGTTCACGAACGAGTTGGGCTGATGCATGTGGCAGACCATGCACTGGCTGGTCGGGATGGCGCGCGTCAGGCGGTGCTCGATCGGGTGCCCCGGTTCGTCGCGCGGGATGGTCGGGTCCTTGCCGGCATACGTCCCGTCGTGCCCGCGTTCGCGGTACGGTCCGGCGTGAACCTCGTCGCGGTCGTTGGCGTAGACGACGTGACAGGCCGTGCAGCCGCTGGAGCGGTAGTCGCCGGGGTGGTCGTTGGTGCCGAGGAAGGAGAGGTGCGGGTCATTGAGGCGGGTCTTGTGGATGTTGAGCACGCCGGCGTTCACCCGCAGGTCGGTGCCGAGCCCGCGCGTGCCGAGCTTCATGTCGGGCTTGCCCGGTTCGTCGAGGAACGGGCCGAGGTTGGGGTTGCCGACCTCGGAGACCACCGAGCGGTCGATCTTGCCGCCGCGCTCGAAAGAGCGGAACGGATCGGGCGGCTGCACGACGTTCCACGGCGGCAGCGGCACCAGAAACGGCAGCACGCCCTTCGCCCGCTCGGCTTCGCTCGGCGGCGGCACGGTGTTGACCTTCTGCGCCACGCCGTCGCGCCCGTACGATTCGCCGAAGATGTAGTTCTTCACCGGGACGATGCCGTTGTTGTACGCGGCGCCGCCCCAGAGCAGCGCCGAGGTGGTCATGATCGACTTCTGCACGCGCACGACTTCCTTCGCGTTGCACTCGCCGCACGCCTCGCCGGCGACGCGCAGGTCGCCGGGGTTGACGAAGCGGACGAACTCCGGCGACTCGTGGTTGAGCAGCGTGTAGCTGCGCTCCGGATTGCGCGACGGCTGCCGCTCGCCGCCGCCGTACCACTTCTCCGGATGGCGCGGCGCGACGTGCGCGGCCTTACGCGCGGCGGCGTACTCGGCCGAGCCCGGCTTCGCCCCGCCGGCCGCGGCGGTCGCGTTGCCGCCGTGGCAGTCGGTGCAGCCGAGCTTCACCTGCTCGGAAACGTGCATCGGTTCGATGCCCTCGTGGCACGACAGGCAGCCGGTGCTTTTCGCGTCGGCCTCGGCCTGCGTCTGCCGCAACAGCGCCGGCGCGGAATCGGCGCGCGCAGGGACAGCGGCGGCGAAGAAAGCGAGCAACCCCGCGAAACACGCGATCGTCCACTTCCGCCGGACCCCGAGGAGGGGTCCCAGCGAATAGCCGGTGGTTGAGCGAAGCGACACCACCGGACCGCCGTTCGGCCTTGCCGGATGCGCTTCGGGTGAGCCCCACGGAGCGTGAGCGAAAAACGGTTTCATCAGAACACCAACGCCATCTGCGTGCCGACCTGGTAGAGAACCGACGATTGGTAGATGTCCTGGAAGCCGGCCACCGGCACGAACACCGCGGCGAACGGCTTCACGATGATGTTGTTGTTGAGGAACGGCCGCCACTCGAAGCCGAGGCTGACGTCGACGCCGAGGTCCTCGCGCACGTGCGGCTGCTTGAGCAGGATCTCGAGCGGCTTGGTGCGCACGAAGCGCACGTAGTTGACGTTGCCGATGGCGCGCACCTTCTGCGTCAGCTCGGCGGTGGCGCCGAGGTTGAACATGAGGATGCCCGGGTTGACGAAGTTGGCCTGCCCCTGGATCTTGCTGCTGCGCAGGTCGGGGATGACGCTGTTGCGCTGCATGAGCGCCACGCCGCCGCGGTCGGCGATGCGGATGCTCTGGCGGTTCCAGTAGCTGAACTCACCGCCCATGATCTTCTGGTTGTCGAGGATCGAGTCGAACCCTTCCGCGGTCGCGTCGCGCGGGTCGCTGTCGCCGGAGGTGTAGAGCGCCGAGGCCTGGTAGCGCATCCAATCGCGGTCGATCGACAGCTCGAGGAAGGCGAGCTGCGCGTTGATGTCCACCTCGCGCCCGGCGATCGGGTTGAGCGAGTCGCGGCCGAGCGCCTGGTAGAAGGCGTGGCTCACGTTGAGCCAGTCGATGTGCCCCTCGCCCGCCCAGCCGAGGTAGTAGGCCTCGACGTTGTGCGGCGTGGCGGCGCCGACCGGGTCGGGGCGGACGAGGAAGCCCTGGCGGTCGAACTTGAACCCGGTCTCCTCGCCGTCGTCGTAGTCGAAGTGGAAGCTGAGCTGCGTCGTGTAGCCGAGCACCAGGAAGTCCTGCACGTATACGTTGGCGACGGCGACGTGCTGATCGCGGATGTCGAAGGTGTTGAGCTCGCTGTTGGTGTCCTTCTCCGCCATGTAGAAGTACAGCAGATTGTACTGGTAGCGGTTGCCGTTCGCCGAACCGAAGAAGCGGATGCCCTGGTTCACGTCGGAGAAGATCAGGCTGCGGAAGTCGCTGTTGAACGGCTGGCGGCCGACCTTCACCGAGACGAAGTCGTAGTTCGCCGACAGGTCGGCCAGGTGCAGCTCGGCGAACGCCTCCTGGATCGCCGCGTCGGCGTTCTCGCGGCTGATGCCGTCGCGCACGTCGGGAGCAACGCCGTTCTCGAACAGGTGCAGAATGTTGAGGTCCACCACGCCTTCGATGCCCACCTGCCACTCGAACGGCTTGAAGGCGGTCGAGCCCTTTTGCATCTCGGCCTTCAGCGAGAACTTCTGGTCGTAGATGATCGCGTCGCTCTGGCCGAAGAAGGTGAAGCTGCCCGAATCGCGCGCGCTGGCGCCGCTGCCAATCGGCGCCGAACGACCCTCGGCGGAGGTCTTGGCCGCGGCGGTGAGTTTCAGGAAGACGTCCTCGCCGATGATCGGGTAGTCGCCCTTGAGAACGTTCTGGTTGTACGGGTCCCACCAGTGCCCCTTCACGTTGAGGTCGTACGGCGGCGGCTGGATGCGCCAGCGGTCTTCGATCGGCTCGAAGTCCGGCACCGGCGTGGGCGTCGCCTCGGTGCCGGCGGCCGGCGCGGCCGGCGTCTCGTGCGCCGGGGCGTGCTCGTCCGCCCGCAGCGGCGCCGCCGCCAGCGCCAGCAGGCCGCAGGCGGCAAGGGTGAGAACGAGCGCGGTTGGTCGCGGCGGCATGTGCGGTTTCACTGTCCGAGAATCGACATGACGAGGAACGCGGCGAAGACCATCACGAGCGCGATCACCAGGATGCGCAGCAGGCTCGGCCCGCCCTCTTCGGTCGCGGTTTCTTCGGTTTTCGCGGTGCGCTCCGGTGCGGCGGGGGCGCTTTCGTCCATGAAGATCAGCTCGTCCTCGCCGAGCTGCACGTGCATCTTGTGCATCAACCGGGTCGGAGCGGTGACCGGCGCGCCGTTCGCCTTGACCAGCTTGCTCTCGAGCGGCTCGATGAACCACTTGCCGTCGTGGTTGGTGAGCTTGGCGTGCTGGCGGGAAGCGGTGCCGGAGAACAGCGGCACGTCGGCGGTGTTGGAGCGTCCGAGCACGTAGGTGGTGCGGGTCAACGACACCACGCCGGAGCGTCCCGGCGGCGCCACGCGCTGCAACCGCGCCTTGGCCTTCGGCGTGTGGCGCGCCACCACGGTGCGGTCGTCGCCACCCGCCGCGGCGGGCGCCGGGTGCGCCGCTGCTCCGGCCGCCGGCGGCGCGGCCGGCTCGCGCTTGCGCGGCATCGGCGGCGGACCCTGCCCGAGGCTCGTGCGTTCTTCGATGAGCCGATCCAGCGCCGACTTCTGCGGCACCTTGGTGCCGCCGAAGCGCGTCTCCTCGTCCTCGGCCGGCTTCTCTTCGGCCGGCTTCTCTTCGGCCGTCGGCGCCGGCTTCTGCCCGGGCAGCTTGGGCAGCGGCGGCAAGTTCGAACCGAGGTGGGTCTTCTCGTCAGGGTCTTTGGCCATCGTTGCTGGTCCTAGGAGAGATTACCCCTACTCACTGTCGTGCTCGTGCTCGTGATCGGCCGCCGCTGTGGACACGGTGGACAGAGTGGACGCGGTGGACGCGCGCGTTTGTGCGGCTGCGGGGAGCGCGAAATTCGGCAGGCGCCGCATCATTCCCCCGGGTTCCGGTTGAACTTCAGGTAGGGCAGCCGCACGTCGCGCACCTTGATGTGGTCGGCGCGAAACTCCGATGGCGGCTCGAAGCCCGGCGCGGCCCTGGTGCCGGCTTCGGTGACGATATCGTCCTGCTCGACGCCGTCGCCGCTGACGCCGAAGCCGCCGACCAGCACGCCGTCGCGGTAGAGCGGCGCGCTGCCGGGGAAGAAGACGATGCCGTTCTGCCGGCCGTTGTCAGGCTGGCGGCCGTTCGTGCACGGGGTGGCGGAGTCCTCGACGAACACGCGCCGGAACGGGCCCGGCAGCGTGCGCTCGATGCCCGAGGGAAAGAACGGCTGCGCGGCGAAGCTGAGCGTGCGGTTGGTGATGGCGGTGCCGGGCGGGAAACCGTCGGCAGGGAAGAACGGATCGTCGCAGGCGGACTCCAGCGGGCCCGGGCAGTCGCGCGTATCGATCTCTTCGATGCAGGGCCCTTCGCCCGCCTGCCCGCACGCGCGCTGGCTGCTGAAGTAGACGACGTTGCGGGCCTTGGCTGCGGCCACGTCGATGGAGAAGACCGTGGCATCGGGCATGCGATAGAGCCCGATCAGCGCCCCGGCGCTGTCGGACACCGCCAGCACCATCGCCGTGCGCGTCTGCAGCGGCAGGCGGATCGCGGCGCGGATCTCCTTCGCCTTGGCGATGCCCGCCTCGATGATGTCGCGCACCTGCGCCGCGCTGAGCGGCCGCGCCCCCGCCGTGGAGTCGTTGGGACCGACCAGCCAGCCGGAGGACACCGGCGCGGCGTCAGGGCTCGTCGGGTCGAGCGGATCGACGATCCACTCCGACAGCGGCCGGCCGCCGCCGGCGCGTTCGACCGGCGGACGCTTGGCCACTTCCGGAATCTCGATGCCGTCGACGAAGATGACGGGGTCGACGCCGAGATCCTCCTTGAGACGGCGGCTGGGCAGAATGTTGAAGTCGCATCCAGCTGGACAGCAAAGAGGCGGCGCGATCCCCGGCGGCGGGTTGCAGACCGGCGATTCGCCCAGCCCCTTGGCCGGCACGTCGGGAAGACCGACATTGTCGCCGGCAAAGGCGCGCGCGGCGAACTCGGCAATGGTCAACTCGCGGACGACGTCCGCCGCGGCCTCGTCGAACTCCTTCCTCAGAATGTCGTCCGGCGCGTCGGAGGCGGCGACGGCGTCCGGCGGCGGCAGCACGCCGCGAATCGCCACGCCGATGCCGCCCGCCATGCGTCCGTTCTTGTAGATCGGCACGCCGCCGGGAAGCGTGGCGATGCCGTCGGTGCAGCCGCAGCGAGCGCCGGCCGGATCGGGGGCGCCGGGCAGCGGGTTCTCGCAGCTGAGCGCCGGAGCGCCGCCGAGCACGCGCAGCAGCGAGCTCAGGTTGCGCGCCCGCGGCACGACCTTGCCCGCCAGGAAGTCGGCGCCATCCGCAAACGCGGCATCGAAAGCGCAGCCGCGGTTGGTGTTCTCGATGCCGAAGAGCGCTGCGGCACCGGTGTTCTTCACCGACGGCGGGAAGTGCTCGCCGCTGAGGAAACGCACCGAACGCGAGGTGAGCGGCGTCTGGTCGGCGCTGAAGAAGCCGGCCGTGCGAGCAAGCTGGATCGCGCGGTCCACCACCGCGCAGTCGGAGCTCGCCGGCTCGTCGAGGCCGGGACAGGCGGTGGCGCACTCGGTGTCGTAGTCGAACGGGTCGGCGAAGTTGGTCGCCACGCCGAGGATCACGCCGCGCCGGTCGGTGACCGCCACCGCCATCTCGCGGTCCACCGCGTGGGCAGCGTGTTGCATGATCGCGCGCACCTCGTCGTCGGCCAGCTTCTGCGGCATGTCTTCGTCTTCGTTGGGCGCCGCCAGTCCCCCCGGCGCCTGGCCGCCGCAGGCGGCGAAGAGGAGCGCGGCGCCGAGGCAGAGGGCGTGGGCTAACGCGCCGAGCCGGCGGCACGAGCGAGCATAGTGAGCGGAAGCGGTTCGACGAGGTTCTGCGGGAAAGACTCTCTCCCCCTCTCCCGTTCTTTGGGAGAGGGGGCCGGGGGGTGAGGGCGAGCGGCGTTCCGATCCTGGCTCATCAGCAACGAACACTGGCCCCGCGCACAGCCGTGCCGCCTCCCCGCTCGAGCTCCCGCGCTCCTCTCCGCGCATCGTCACTCCGGCATCTTCAGCTTCACCGGGCCCTTGATGCGCGCGACGCAGGTGAGGCGGTACTTGTTGGGATCGGGGTCGAGGGCGGCGACGCGTTCGATGGTCTTCATCTCGGGCGAGGCCGGCTCGGGTGGAATGAAGTTCTCGCAACCCTCGACGATTTCCACCGCGCACAGCCCGCAGCTGCCGGTCTTGCACGACCAGTCGAGCGGCTCGCCGGCGTGGTCGTCGACCTTGTCGCCGGGATGGCGCTGCTTGATGTACTCGAAGAAGCCGTGCAGCAGGTCGACGCCCGGCGACACGGCAAACGCCGCCGGGTGCTGAGCGTGCTCGAGCACCACGGGATGGCTGCCGGCCGGAACCGCAACGCTCGGCGCGGCTGCCGGCGCCTTGCCGGGCGCCGCGGCGCTCGGCGGCGGCGCCGCCGGGCGCGGCTGCTCGACGATCAGGTCGGAGACGGCGACCTTGGCCACCCGCTCGAACAGTTCGAAGCGGAACTTCTTGCTCGCCAGGCGGAACTCGTCGCCGTTGGCGAGCGGGCGCGGGGCGCCGAGCTTGAGATAGGTGCCGTTGGTGCTGCCGAGGTCGAAGACCCGCACCGAGCCGTTCTCCGGGAGGAACTGGGCGTGGCGCTTCGAAATGCTGCGGTCGCCGGGGGCGGGCGCGTACTCGGCGGTGCGGCCGAGGATCACACCCTTCTCCGGCAAGGGATGGCTCGACTGGTAGAGGCCCTCGGCGTCGAGGTGGCGCAGCGCCCACTGCACGCCGGTCCGGTCTACGATGAAGAGCTGGCTGCCGATCCACAGCACGTCGTTCTGCGCCAGCAGCACGCCGTTCGGATCGCGCACGCGCAGCCACACCCCCGAGCTGCTGCCGCGGTCCTCGAGCATGTAAGCGTCGCCCGACCTGGTCAGCAGTGCGTGCAGGTCGGACATGTAGACGTCTTCCGGGCAGGCGATGTCGGTTGCCGTGCGGCCGATCGAGACCTGGTCCTTGCTGATCGGGAACTGCTCCTCCGGCGTGCCGTCGGACAACAGGGCGACCAGCTGCGCCGCCGTGGTCGGCTGCTGCGCGCTGGCGGCCTCGAGCGGCTTGGGCGGCACCACCTCCACCAGATTCGGCGAGCGCTCCTCGGTGCGCGGCGCCACCGCCGCCGCCATCCCGGCCTGCGGCTTCGCCAGACGGGTGGCGATCAGCTCGACCGCCTGTACCGCGTCCCACATCGCCAGCTTGATGTTCCGCTTCTGCGTGACCTCCTGGTAGGTGGACGGGTCTTCGAAGCTCTTGCACTGCACGTACTTCGGCCCGCGCGCGTCGCCGATCAGGAACACGCCCGGCAGCGACACTTCGCCGTGTTCGTTCACCAGCATGAGCTGGCGGCCCTTGACCGCGGGCACGAGAGTGCCGAGCTGCTGCAGCAGCTTGATCGGCGGGTCCTCGCCGATGCACGCCACCACGCGCTTCTTCGGAAACTCGAGGTGGGTGGTCTCGATCGGACGCCCCTGGATGACCTTGCGGTCGACGCGCAGCGACACGTAGTCGATCTTGTCAGGCCCGGTGACCACGGCGGTCGGCTCGGAAAACGGCATGTACTTGATGTTGCCGTTGCCGACGTAGGCGTCGAAGAACTCGTCGCTGAGCGCCTTCGAGACCTTGGGGAGCTTGTCGCCGCGGTACGACCAGTACACCGAGCTGGGATCCTCCGCCGCCACTTTGGCCTTGGAGATGGCGATCACCGCCTCGGCGGCCGAGGTGCCGCCGCCGATCACCAGGCAGGGCTCGCCGACGTAGCTCCTGGGGTCGTCGAGACGGAAGGCGAGGCCGTCGGAATTGCCGGGGATGTCGAAGCGGCGCGGCACGCCGGCGCCGATGGCGATGATCACGTTGCGGGCGCGGTAGACGACCTCCTGCTGCGAGCGGTGGTTCCAGGTTTTCACGTCCCAGATGCCGTCGCTGCGCCGGTTGAGGCCGGTGAACTCGGACCCGACGCGCGCGTTCAGGCGGAACTCGGCGTACTTCCGCTTCCACTGCGCGACCATCTCGTCCTTGTCGATTTCGTCGAAGTGCAGCGCGGTGACGAGCGGTCCGCCGGGCGGGAACGGCATCTTGTCGCCGCCGCCGTAGTTCGGCTTGATCGGCTTTTCCTTCGGATAGTCGCGGATGCGCTTCAGCAGGTCGTCGTAGTCGACCACCAGGAAACCGAGTCCGATCTCGCGAGCGCGGGCCGCGGCCGCGGTGCCCCCCGGGCCGCCGCCGGCAATGAAGACGTCGAGCACGTCCGGAATGGCATCGGCGGTCCGGAGCGTCCCGAACTGCGTGAAATCAGAATCCGCGACGTTCTCCGGCATCCCTGGCGCCCCCCCGGGCGTTCGTCTCCTGTCGAGTCCGTTGGTGAAAGGCGGGCGGATACTACTCGCGTGCCCGAATGCCGTCAAGGGACGGAGCGACGGGTACGTCGGATGAACGCGAACGGTGGGCGGCGTGTGACCGCGAACGGTACGGCGGTGGGTCACCGCCGGTGGGTTGTGAACGACGGCCCCCGGTGTGTTATGCGAACCCTCTACACCATCACCATCAAACCGAGGAGGTAACCGTCATGGCCACACGTGTCCTTCCGCGCAGTCTCTCCATCCTTTTGATCGCGGCGCTCGTCGTTTCCTGCGGCGGCGGAGGAGGGGGTGACGACGAAACGTCGATCTCCGGACAGATCGACCTGCCGCCCGCCGACCAGTGTGCGAACTGCCGCAACAACGGCGTGCAGGTGGTGATCATCGGGCCGCTCTACAACGCGCCGCCGGCGGCGCCGGTGGCCAGCGTGCAAACGGATGCCGCCGGGAATTTCGACAGCGGCGACCTGACGGCCGCGCTGGAGAACTACGCGGGCGCGCCGGACACGAACGGCGACGGACGCCGCACGCTGATCGCGGTGGCGACGGTCAACAACGAATCCAACGCGGCCATCGGCGGCGTGCTGTCGGTGGAGGAAGGCGACGGCAGCGACAAGACGTTCAACGTGATGACGCAGGTTGCCTGCGTGGCAACCGTGTTTCTCACCGCCGGCTCCGCCGGCGCGGGCGATCCGGGCTGCCTCGTGCGGCCGAGCTGCAACGACCAGCCGGAAGGCTGCATTGCCACCGTCGATCCGGACACGATCGAGCAGGCGCAGATCGATCGCATCGAGGCGGCGGCCGAGTTCATCGACGGCGACGTCAGACTGCCCGGCGACGTGCCCTCGGCCGCCTGCGCGGTGATCGACTGCACCGCGGGCGGCACGCGCGCGGCAACGGAAGAGTGCGTGGAGTCGGCGTTCGACGCGTGAGCGGCCAAGACCACGGCTAAGAGCTTTGACAGGATTTACAGGATTTACAGGATCCTCAATCCTGAAAATCCTGTTAATCCTGTCAAAGCCCTTCACTCCACCAGCGCGGTGAACGGCACGTGCCGCAGATCCATGTCGGCGCGCAGGTCGACCCGCTGCCCGTAAGCGGCGCCGGTGAAGCGTGAGAGCGTGCTGAGCGCGATCTTCGGGCGCGCCGGGGCGAGCAGGGTGCCGACCAGCTCGGCACCGCCCCCGGCGCGCACCGAGCCGGAGTCGCCTTCGATGCTCCACAGGAGGTGCTGCGGCAGCAGGCCGCCTTCGAGCTGAACCCTGGCGCGCGCGCCGACGCGGAAGGCGCGCGCGACCCGGATCACCGCCACGGTGTCGGGCTGGCCGGAAATGGTGAGCACCGCCCGCTG
>Ga0073934_10011722_pt1 | contig 10520 bp, 7 predicted proteins | sample LarsenN4metaG_FD_76834 | JGI IMG/M metagenome (GOLD analysis project Ga0073934, IMG submission 76834) | Hot spring sediment bacterial and archeal communities from British Columbia, Canada, to study Microbial Dark Matter (Phase II) - Larsen... ... | reverse complement strand
CGTCCTGCTGATCGGACTGCTGGCCGCCTCCCCGCGCGTCGCTGACGCTTTGAAACGACTCCTGGGCTATGTGCCCGGCGTCGGTTATGTGGAAACAGGAGAGTCCCTGCGCCTGTTGAGCGCGCCCGTGACTCTCGAAAAAGATGGCTTGAGATTGACCATCGAAAAGGGCGCCGCCGATGCCCAGCGTACCGTACTGCTCGGGCGGATCGAGGGCTACCCGGGCTTCCGCTTCGGAGACATCAACTGTGATGCGCCCGCACGGCTCCTCCTGGCCGATGGGACGACCCTGGCGCTCACCAGATCCGAGACCTCGATGGAAGGCGGCAAGGGCTCGCCAGACGAGCCTTATTATGCACGTTATGATTTCGAAGCCATGCCAGCCCGGCAGTTGGAGGCTACCCTGGAAATTCCGTGCCTGATGAACGATGTCGAATTTCCAGACTGGAGACTTGCCATCCGTTTTGAGGTGGCAGAGGCAGCGCAGGTGATGCCGGTGATCGAATTACCGACCGCAGCGGAGAACGTTTCGTCTCCAGCGCAGCCGGTCACGGCTCCCGCTTCGACGGCCGGCGAGACACTGGAAGGTTTCTCCATCGTGTTCGAGAGCGAGTCTCCGCTCCCCGATGGCTACATCCTCTCCGGCAGCTACCAGTGGACCGACCCGCGCTTCGACGCGTTCTCCATTCAGACCATGGTCTCCGAAATCGCGGATGCCAGTGAAGGAGAGCTCTCCATTGAATCGGTCGATCCGCAAACTCCAACGGACCTTGCTCTCAAGAAGATGCCCTTCGCCTATCAGATCCATGGCAAGGACCACGCCTGGCCGCTGACGTTCACGGTCAATTCGGTCACCGCCACGTTGCCCGATGCCGTCACGTTCCAATTCGACCCGGGGCCGAATCCACAGGTGGGGCAAACATGGGATGTGGATATCGATGTGCCCGTGGCCGGACATATCATCCACGTGCAGACTATCGAGCTGACCGAAGGCCGCACTCCTACCGAGCTTGGCTATACCTTCACCATGACCGCCGATCCTGGCGTGATGGGCGCCAGCATCGACGACGCGGACCCGATCATCACCGGCAGCGGCGGCGGTGGAGGTGGTGGTGGCGGAGGAGGGGGCGGCGTGGATGCCTCAGCCGCGGGTCCCTTCACCTATGGCTGGGCGCTGGAAGGCTACTCACCCGCCGGAGTCAAGACGTTCACCGTCCACAATATAGCAATCATGTTCCACGGGCCGTGGCAAGCCACGTGGCAGCCCTCAGGGCAATAAAAGAACGGGCTGGCGACGAAGGTCGCCAGCTTGTCGATATAAATCATAGTAGCTCCAAGCGCCGTCCCCGGCGCTCGCTTATAGATGTTCTCCCCGCCGGGGACGGCGGGGGAGCGTGTTGTTATGTCATCTTTAGATTTCAAACGCGAACAACGCTGGCAACCCGCCGCTGTGAAGAAAAATGATTGGCTCACCTGAGCCTAATTGCCCCTTCTCGATGAGATCTAACATCCCAGCGAAGGCTTTGCCGGTATAAACGGGGTCGAGCAGAATCCCTTCGGCACGGGCCAGCTGCTGAATTGCATTTCGGCAACTCTGAGAGGGAACGCCATACCTCGGATGTGCATATGTCGCTTCGAGCAGAGGAATATCGCCGGGCTTGAAAACATGTTCTGCTCCCAGATGGGTGCAAATCTCTCCAGCCAGGCGCGCCAGCGCGGCGGGGAATCCTTTCCAGAGCTTGCCAATATCAATTCCCAGTAAAGATAAAGAAGAGCCCATCAAGGTCAGCCCCGCGAGCAAACCAGCCAGGGTACCTCCCGTTCCGGCCGCCAGCACCAGATGAGCTTTCTCGATGCCCAGGACGCGGGCTTGAGTTTCGATCTCGACCGCGGCGCGCACATAACCCAGACCGCCGCGCCACGAATACCCACCCACTGGGATGAAGTAGTGTCGTCCCAGCCGCAGCCAGGCGAGCAGGCGCACCAGCCGGTTAGTGGTCTCCAAAGTCATGGTACCATCGCCGCCAGCACCGAAAGGGATGAAGTGCATGTGCGCATCCATCAGCTCGTTCAGCAGCAAATTGCCGGTCAGTTTTTCTGGATGCCGTTCGAAATAAAAGAGATGGGGGTCCAGACCTAACTTGCGCGCGCCTGCGACGGTGATGCGGGCATGGTTGGATTGCAGTCCGCCGAAGGTTACTACCTTACGCAATCCGCGTTGCTTTGCTTCCCCCAGGAGATATTCCAGTTTGCGAGTCTTGTTTCCGCCCAGCGCCGGCCCAATGATGTCATCGCGCTTGATGAATACCTCACGCTTCAATTGGGCGCTCAACCGCGGCAGATGTTCCAGCGGTGTAGGATACTCCGCCAACGAAATACAGGGAAAGCGCCCCAGTCTTTGCAGGATGGAATCACCGGAAAGCATACGAGAGATTTCGCTCAGTTTCAGTGGTCGAGTAGGGCGGGTTGGCAACCCGCCATATGTCAGGCTACAAGCCTGACCTACGTTCTATCCCAAAATGTGTTTTGCCAGGCGCTTGCCCAGGCCAATGATCGTCAAAACCGTGGGACGCGCCAACGCTTCCGGAAACACACTGGCATCGCAGACATACAACCCCTGTACTTCAGTTTGCAGGTTTTCATCCACCATCGTGCCCACCCGAACAGTCCCGCTGGGATGTGTGCCGCGCAGCGGCGTGGTAAAGATCGTCTCTGGCTTCGCACCGGACTCAACCAGAATTCGCCGGCAGACCTCTTCGGCGGCGCGCATGCGCGGGCGGTCGTGGTCGGTCATGGGTTTGCTGATCTTGCCATTCGGGAATACTCCGCCCGAGATATCATCCTTGAGCTTGATCATCACCCCGAGCGTATTCTTCCAGCGCGGCCAGGTGAGAGCATACTTCAGTCCTTTGAGGCTGTTGATCAATGGATAGAGCAGCCACGGGTCCATCAGGGTGCTCAGCATATAGCCCTCGTCCAGGTTCTCCCAGGACCAGGTCATAGGCGGCTCCTCCCCGATGCCCTTTCCTTCGATCGTGCCGTAGACCATGACGGTGATGTCCATGGTCATGCCCTGGCCGGCCTGTTGAAATAAAGAGGATTTGGAGGATTGGAGGATTCGAGGTGTGCCAATGCCTCCTGCAGAAAGCACTACGGTGTCTGCGTGCGCAGTAAAGGACTTTCCATTCATCACTCCTTCCACACCTGTAACATGCTTGCCTTCAACCAGTATACGTTCAACTCGTGCACCAGTCCGCAGCTCGCAGCCCGCCTCCACGGCCTGATCGACATATTCCGCCGCGCTCCATTTGGCATGACAGCGACAACCCAGCATGCATTTCGCACCGCAGTCGAATTCTTTGGCGCGGGCAGGTTTCATGAACTTGAGCTGCGGCTCCCAGTTGTAACCCAACGCCTGAGCGGCTTGCGCAATGCGCGTGGAGGCTTCCCCGCGCAGCCCGGCGGGCAGCGGCTCGATCTCTAATTCTTCGATCGTCTCAGAGACCTCCATATCGATATCCACCCCATACTTTGATTTGAACCAGCCTGGCGGCGGCGCAGCGCAGCCGCAGTACATGCTCGTCGCCCCGCCCACCATCATCGGGCGGACGATGTTCAGGCCCTCCTCGGTGAAGAGCAGGCTGCCGCGATCGGTGTAAAGCAGCGCACCCAGGTAGGTGCCATAATAACTGCGCGGGCGGTGATCCTGGCCGCGTTCGAGCAATAGGACGCGTTTCCCAGCGCGCGAAAGCTCTCGAGCCAGCGTTGCCCCGCCCGGCCCAGAACCGACCACGATCACATCGGAGTGAAAAGTATCCGAATTTGCCATTATTCCATCATTATAATGTGCTCTAAGCGCCGTCCCTCGCGAAGCATCCCCGAAGAGGGCGGCACTGGTGTGCTGATTTATCGCCGCCGCTTTATAACGCTCCGAGCGCCGTCCTCGGCGCTCGCTTATCTGTATATTCGCCGCCGGGGACGGCGGCGGGAGCACATTCAGCCATTATTCCATCATTATAATGTGCTCCAAGCGCCGTCCACGGCGCTGGTGTTACTGATTAATCGCCGCCGAAGACGGCGGCGGGAGCATGCTTCAAAATGGATAACTTTCGTCACTTGTTATACCCCCAGCCCGGCTGGACGCGTCAGGCCTCCAGCTTTGGGCGCGATCCGTATCGCGGCAGCAACTGGGGCGGATACCGTCACATGGAAGCCTGCATCAAGCGCATCCTGATCGCGCCCGGCGAAACGCATACGATGGCATCGCTCTCGGGCGCAGGGATGATCACGCGCATTCACATGACCACCCTGCTGCCGTTCAACAACCATGCCTTGCGGAACTTGGTGTTGCGCTTTACCTGGGATGGCGAGACGCATCCCAGCGTGGAGAGTCCCTTCGGCGATTTCTTCGGCGCGCCGTTCGGAACGTACCAGCCCTACGCCAGCGCACCAATGAGCCTCACCGCTGGCGCGTTCAACTGCCTCTGGCTGATGCCCTATGGGAACGGCGCCCGCCTCGAAGTGACCAACGAGGGATCGTCTGTGGTCGACCCGTTTTTTTATAACATCACCTATCGGGAATTGAAGGAAGGTCCGCCCAGCCCGCTGCGCTTCCACGCCCAGTGGCGGCGCGAAAACCCGGCACGCCGCGGCGTTCCGTATACGATCCTGCACGCCGAGGGCAGCGGACATTATGTGGGCTGTCATCTCAACATGCAGAACCGCGAGTGGTGGCTGCGTCCAACTTTGCGCGAGATCTCCTTCCCCCGCGGCTTTGGCCTGGGGATGCTGGAGGGCTGGGAAGCGATCTATCGTGACGGCGAGACCGACCCCTCGGTGAGGGGCACGGGCACCGAGGATTATTTCAACGGGGCCTGGTATTACTTACCGAAGCACGGACGTTTTTCCGCGCCCTATCACGGCTGCATCGTGCGCGACGTACTGCGCAGCCGCGTCGCCGTGTACCGTTTTGACATGGCCGCGCCGGTCCCCTTCTCCCGCTCTCTGCGCGTGGAGGTCGGGCACGGATTTTACAACGAGCTGCCCTGCGATTATTCCAGCACAGCCTACTGGTATCAAGCCGAGCCGCATCGTCCATTTGATGAATTGCCCCGTCTGCGCAGACCTCAGCCTGCGGCACGCAATGCAGCCCAATCTGCCTTGTTTTTCGGCGCACCTCTCGCCGCGCTGCTGGCTCTTGTGTGGAGGCTGAAGCGCAATCGAACAAAGATGTTGGGGAATTCTTCCACATTCAATGTTAAAAATAAAACCGCCGCCGGGGACGGCGGCGGGAGCGGAACTTAGTTTTCAGGCGAAGTTTTCGCGATACGTCCCCATGCGTGCTTAACAAAAGTTCCTACCGCCAGTCCTATTAACAGTCCGATCATGATGCCTGTAATCAGTTTTATGAGTTCATTGCCGATTTGACTGGTAGCAATCTCTGCAATATATCTGCCAAGCAGGGCGGCAAGTATTAACGCAAGCAGGATGCCAGCAACATCAAATAGAATATTTCGTATGTGAATTCCACGGGAGATTTTGCCTTGAAGGTAGGCCTGTCTGTGTTTTTCAATGACAGGGAAACTGGCCAGGACAAACCCACAAAGAACAAAAAGCATCGTAAATATTAACCCAGAGGAGGGAAACATCCATATGCAAATCAATAAACTCAGGAAAAGCAAAACTGAGATGATCACTGAGTATTTTCGGAAAAGGGAAAGCATTTGAGATCCTTTAGAACTGTAATCTGTGTTGATAAGACAATTTAGAGAAAGGGACCAAAATACTTTCTGTCATTGCGAGGAGGGCGTTCGCCCCGACGAAGCAATCCCATACTCAATTATTACAGCAACTCCATGGGAGATTGCTTCGTCCCTTCGGGCTCGCAATGACGAGAAACTGTTTTGAAACAACTCATAAAAACCAACCAACACTAATATTCAAAATGAAATTCTAAATCGCCCGAATGATAAATTGCCTTAACTTTGCTCCAGCCTCTGCTTACTTGTTCAATCATTTTTTCGCGAAGGGCATTTAGCACATAGTAATGCTGATAGTTAACCAGTACACTGCTCTGTACAGGAGCATTAGGCACTTCCAAGTGCCCTCTCAACTCGCCAGAGGTCGACGAGGTGGATAACATAGTCACAATCACGTCAACATCGCTCAACTTCGACTGGCTGCGTAACTGACTCATCATCCCTTTGTAGACTTCCACCAGGGCTTTCTGCGAGAGATTGGCGATGCCTAACGGGGCATATCCTTCGCCTGCATTCCGCTGTACAGTCTCGGTGACCGATTTCCCATCGATGTGTTGGATGACATCGATTGCCAAAATATTTTCTTCATTATTTGGATCAGCAATCAATTTAAAGTCAACTTTTACCTTATGACCACTTGCATCCAAGACAGTCCATTTTTTCTTTAATTGTTTCCAAATTTCCAAATCCATACCAGGATCATTCATTTCTTACCTCCATACAGACTTGTAATTGCTGGGAGTGATAAATCCAGAACAAGGTATACGACAGTAGTTGAGACGATATTTTTGTGCTCTAATAAGTAGAGTGACAAATAATCAACAAACTTTGTCAAGAGGTGGCTTTATATTAGGGCTTATTCCTTTTATGTCATAGACTTGTTTTAAGAATTGCCGATATTGTTCCCATAAATCAGGGCGGCGCAGATCGAACAATTCAAATAATCGTGGAGCGTAATGTTCCCAGATAAAGGCATGCTTCCGAATTTCCCATTCCACTTGTTTATAGCGAAGATCCTTAGACTGCACGATTTCTCGATATTTTCTTAGAATATCGTGTTGCTGAAGATCTTCAGCAACATATTCAGGTGTTTGATCATCCAAAAAATGTAATTCCTTGCTTACTAAATGCCAGCGCCAACACTCCTCCCCATTCCAAATCATAGTGCTCTTGTGATCCGGTGTATGCAACCTGCCATAGTAAATACGAATTGCATAATCTACTAATTGGTGAGGGGGGACCCATTCATCAAATTTGATTTGAATCCTGCACCAGGGTGAATCATAAATTACCGCTGGGGACTTCTCATCGTTCAGCTCAGTTCGTCGCGCACTTTCTTGAAATCCCCAGCGATCCAAACTTAAATAAGTTTGTGCTAAGTGCGCTATTTGATCACATATTTGAGACATCTTTGTATAAGTTTTCTGTTTCATTGTTCAAAATTGATGCATTACAAGTAGCGTAACTGATCAACAGACTTTATCAAGTGGCGGCTTTATAGCGGAGCTCCTACCTTTAATATCATATATTTGCTTTAGAAATTGCATATATTGTTCCCATAAGTCAGGGCGATTCAAATCAAACAGTTCAAATAAACGCAGGCCATAATGTTGCCAAATCGCACCATGCATTCTCACCGCCAATTCTGGATTGCGGCGCTTTCCTGCCAGTTTTTGCCATAATTCTGAATCTCTGAATTGTTCTATTACTTGGGGAAAGTCATCTTGATCTACAGATTCAGCAGGGGTCAGCCCATCCAAAAAATCGAGCACAGCACCCATTCCAATTAAATCGTGCCAGCAATGGCATTCTTCGCCATTCCATACCAAGCGTTGTTTATCGGCTGGCGCATGCAATCTTCCATAATAAATAGAAATGCTATTCCCAGCTTGGGCATCCCAACCTGACCAAACAAACTTTACTTGGCATAATTGAGAAGCGTAAATTAGACGCTCATCTTTCATTGATCTATGAATTTCTGTAAACCCCCATTGGTTGAGTGGTAAAAAATCTTGTGCTAAACGAGCCATTTCCTTACAGGGATCTTCTATTCTCTCATTTTTAGGTATGTCCATATTTACCTCGACCTTTTAATTTTATGGTTTTATAAGAATGTAAGAATTAGCTATGGCATCAAAAGAGAATTGATGGCCAGTCTGATACAAAACCTTTAGCTCTTGCATACGGACTGGCAAATCTTTTCTCGTCGGATCTAGTATCTTTAATATTTCCTTGTCATTTGCGCCACTCCAAATCGCATCAATTGCGCTCATCTCTTTGATCATATCGTCTGATTTAATCCCATTCAAAGAAAATTCAAAAGGTTTACCATTAGCAATCCCTTTCTGAATGACACGTTCGTTAACAAGCCAAGCAACCTTATCTTGATTTTCTAAACCCTTTAGCAAGTCATACATATCTGGATGAGGACCATAATGCATTGAATTTGTTTTTCTGGCATGTTCAAGAAAACCGCCACTGAAGTTGGCCCATTTTCCCAGCACAATTTGTCCTTCATCGGCGTAGTATGTTGAATTCTCTGCAATGAATTTGATTAAAGCTTCTTGCTCATCTGTAAGCTTCTCAGGATTAATGGGACCCAAGTTAACTAGTTCTTTCACTTTCGCTAGTACCTCAGAGTCCTTTTTTGCTCGTGCAGCTAATTCACTGCCATGCTTGAGTAGATCATCTGCACTCCAGGCAGAGAGGGCGGCCACCACCTCGGGTCCCTGTTTTATAACAGAGTATAAATCATCGTCACCAACTGTTTCCAGTAATTTTTTTGCTGCTTTAAGATCCACCGCGTCCAGTACTCTAATTGCTAGTCCACCACGCTCTCTGATCAGATTAATTGCTTCCTTACCATGTTTCTGTAATACAGCAATTCCATCATCACCATAACTAAATATTATTCGGGCTGCATAAGGACCATGTAATTTAACTAACTTAACCGCCTCATCACCATATTTAGCTACTACTTCTAGGGTCTCTCCTCCAAGCTCTTTTACAACTGCTTCTGGGACTTCCTTGGCAAGTACTTCAGGAGTCACAGACACTGTATCTTTGGCCACTTTTGTCACAGCTTCATCTGAGACTTCTTTAGTCGTTTTTTCCACAGCCTCCCTAGTTGCCTTCTCTAATGAACCTTCGCCAAGTTCCTTGACAGTCTTTTCAGCAGACTCCTCTACAGCTTCTTTCGCAATTTTTTCTGCTAGCTCTTCGCCCGTTTCTTTTGTGGTCTTCTCTACTAATTCTTCACCTGTCTCGCCTATTATCTTTTCAACAACTTCTTCAGTAGTTTCTTTTGTAGACTTCTCTACGAGCTCTTCAGTCGCTTCTTTAACTATCTTTTCTACTGTTTCTTCACCAAATTCCTGCCCGATCTTAACAGTCAATTTTCCGGCTTTTCCAAGATCACCTACAAGCGGGACCATTGCCGCGAGAGAAATAACTGCTTCTACATTTCGCCCCTCGCCTAAATAGATCACGCCGTTAAGCCCATCGGCGATTTCACCAAGCCCTGGAACAAACCCGACAGTGTCCAGTGCTCCATGTGCCCACTCACCGTACTTATCCCATATGTCTTCCGCCTTGTTCACAATGGGTTGGTAAACATATTGATTAATGTCATTAACCACAGGCGCGAAAACTGGTTGATAAATCTTTTCATCAATAGTACTTACAACAGGTTGTAGGAATGGTTCGTAAATCGTTTCATCGATCCATGCAGCATATTGCTTGGTCTTCTCCACTGTTGGCTGATAAATATTTTCATTGATCCATGCAAATTCGTTTATTACGAACTCCTTCGTTCTTTCCACGGGCTGACTCAAGTAAGGCTCGTAAATGTTTTGGTCGATCCATGTAAATTCATTTTTTAGGAATTGTTTGTTTTTTTCAAGGGCGGGTTGGATATATGGCTGATTGATATTTTCATCCATCCAGGCAATTTCATTGTTTACAAACTGTTTAGTCTTTTCCCATGCAGGCTGGAGATGTGGTTCATAAACATTTTCATTTGCCCACGAAGCAACGCTTTCGAGCACCTCATTTCTTTTATCTATAGCGGGCTCTATGTATGGCTCATAAAGATATGTATTCGCTGGCTGAATAATATTTTCATTTATAGAGGACTTGGTTTTGTCCCACCAGGTGGGTGGTGTGCTTGAAGCCTCTTTTTCTCCTTGCCGCATCGCGGAATAGTAGGCTGCTAACCCCGCTTGTAACTCTTCTTTTTTCTTTTCATCCCCCCTCTTCTGAATAGCCGCCTGGGAAGCTGTCCATCTTGCATCATCTTCCACATCAAGACGATCCATTTTCGCGTCCATGCGGGCATTAGAAACAGCTTGCTGTTTTTCTTTCTCTTTCAGGCGGGCCTCTTCCCAGACTTTTTCCTGGGCCCACTGTGCCTCCAGCTTTTTCATCTTCTGCGCTTTTCGCTTGGCGCGTCGGTCTTTATCCTCCGAAGCCTCGCTTTGCATCGCTTCCTCACGTTTGCGACCTTCGGCTAGTGCAAAGGCTGTCACTGCGCCAATGACAGCAGCCGCAGCAGCTCCCCATAGAACATTGGATGACGTGCTGGGAATAGTAGCGCTGGTGCCACTCGTAAGAAATTGGGATTGGCTTGTTACATTGGTGGATTCTGTTGTCGACCCGCCAAAGTTTGCACTGAGTGCAGGCGAAGCATCAGGGGTAGAAGAATTTATCTCGGGTACGGCAGCTTCTGCATCATATAGATCTTGAGGTGGGGCAGGGGTTGGT
>Ga0073934_10011721_pt1 | contig 10520 bp, 9 predicted proteins | sample LarsenN4metaG_FD_76834 | JGI IMG/M metagenome (GOLD analysis project Ga0073934, IMG submission 76834) | Hot spring sediment bacterial and archeal communities from British Columbia, Canada, to study Microbial Dark Matter (Phase II) - Larsen... ... | reverse complement strand
GTCCGCTGGAAGACCACGCTGATGACCGCCGCAGGCTTCATGCTGGTGGTGGCGGCGCTGGTGGTGATGCTGGCGTTCGTGGAAGGAGTGCAGGTGGTGTGCGCCACCAGCGGCGAACCCGACAACGTCATCGTGCTGGCCAAGGGCAACAACGACGAAATCTTCAGCCAACTCGACTCGCGCACCGTCACCGAAGTGGTCAACACGCCCGGGATTGCCGTGAACGACGCCGGCGAGCTCCGTGCCAGCCGCGAGATGTTCCTGGTGGTGCACCGCCTGCTCGAAGAAAGCGGCGCGTTCAAGTTCTTGCAGGTGCGCGGCGTGACGCCGATGGCCTACGACGTGCACTCGAACATCAACGTGGTCGACGGGCAGATGTACCGGCCGAGCCAGAGCGAAGTCATCATCGGCCGGGGAGTGCAGCGCGAGCACGAGCTGAACGTGGGGGACCAGGTGCCCATCGGCCGCAAACTGTGGACCGTCGCCGGCGTGTTCGAGTCCAACGGCTCCGCGTTCGAGTCGGAAGTGTGGTGCGACCTCACCGAGCTGGCCAGCCAGTTCCGCCGCACCGGCTCCTATTCCACCGTGGTGCTGAAGACCGAAAGCCCCGACGCCGCCGACGATCTCGTGGAGCGCCTGCGAAACAGCCGCTCCATCGTCTGTAACGCGCAAACCGAGCCGTCCTACTATGCCAAGCAGGCCGAGCAATCGCAGATGATTGCCGCCGCGGCGTGGATCATCGCGTGGTTCATGGGCATCGGCGCGGTGTTCGGCGTGATGAACACCATGTTCGCCGCCATCAACCAGCGCCGCAAAGACATCGCCGTGCTGCGAATCATCGGCTTCCAGCCCCACGAAATTCTGGTCTCGTTCCTGCTGGAGGCGATCCTGATTTCCATCGTCGGCGGGGCGCTGGGCATCGGGTTCGGAACGATCGTAAATGGCATCAGCGCCACGGCTCCCAGCGGCACGCGCGAGATCGAGTTCGCCTTCCGCGTCACGCAGAGCACGGTCCTTTTTGCCGCCGGCTTTGCCGTCTCGATGGGCATCCTGGGCGGCCTGCTCCCCGCGCTGTCGGTGGTGCGCGTCAAGCCGCTGGAGGCGTTGCGGTAGGTGTCAGCAGTCAGGTGTCAGGTCAGAAAAAGAAGCCGCGGGGCGATGTCTCCGCGGCATTTTTCTTTGCTGACACCTGACACCTGACACCTGATACCTTATACGGGCTTGCTACCTCCAGGGAACCCGCCCCATGTTGTGCGTGCCCGTCATTTCGGAATCGCGGACGCTGGTGAAGGCCGACCTGCTCAACGCCTCCCGCGTGGCGGACATGCTGGAGCTGTGCCTGGACAAATTCGCACACCGGCCCGACGTGGGCGAACTGGTCGGCGCGGTCCGCAAGCCGATCATCGTCTCGTGCCGGCGCCGCCGCGAAGGAGGCTTCTGGCAGCACAGCGAAGAGGACCGCATCGCCTGCCTGAAAGAAGCGCTCGTTGCCGAGCCGGCGGTGATCGAGCTGGAGCTCGACATTGCCGCCCAGTTCCCGCGCTCGCCCAAGACGAAGCGGCTGATCGCCATCAACAGCCCCTTCCGCGCATTGAGCGACATCCCCGCGCTGTTGGACAAGGCGGCCAACGTCGGCGGCGATTACGTGAAGTTCGTGTGGCCCGGCGTGCTGCTCGATTCCCTCGAGCCGGTCCTTGCCGAGATGCTCAAGGCGCCAAAGCTGCCGATTGTCGGCATTCCCATCGGCCACGCCGCCCGCTCGTTTGCCGTCCTCGCCCGCAAATGCGGCGCGCCGTGGGTGTACGCGGCGCTGGAGGCCGGCATGGAAACGCACGAAGGGCTGCCCCTCGTGCGCGATCTCGACGACACCTACCGCATCCGCGCCGTCGATCACGAAACGAAGCTGGTGGGGATCATTGGCTTCGGCACCGTGCGCGACCGCACGCTGCAGGTGTTCAACGTCGCCTGCCAGGACCTGGCGCTCAACCTGAGGTGCATCCCGCTGGAGATCGGCCCGGTCGACAGCCTGAAAGAGATGCTCGACAAGCTGCACATCTCCGCGGTGATGGTCACGCCCAACCTCGGCGACTACCTGTTTCCCATTGTGGACCATGCCGAACCGGCAGTGGCGCTCGGCCAGCACGTCGATCTGCTGCTGCGCAAGAAGGACGGCTGGTACGGCTTCAACGTGCTGTGGCGCAGCGCGTTGAAGATGCTCGAACGCTCGCTGAAGCGCCAGCATCCGCCGCGGAGCCTGGAAGACACCAACAACCTGATCCTCGGCGCCGGCCGGTTGGCGCGGTCGATGCTGTTCGGGCTGAAGCAGCTCAAGTCGTCGGCGGGGATCGCTTCGCCGCACGTGGTCGACGAGGTCTCGTTCTGCCCGCACTGCGGCGAAGCGCTCTCTGCGGCCGATCCCACCGCTGATTTTGCGAAATCGGTCGAAGCGCGATATGTCCCCTTTGCGGACGTGGTGTCCACGCGGCCGGATGTGCTGATCGTCACCGAGCCGGCCCTGGAGCTGGGCTTCAAGCCCACGGCGCTGAACCCGCTGTTTCTGCAACCCGAGCTGACAGTGCTGGACATCACCAACCTCGTGGCCGACACCGACCTCGTCATCGAAGCCCGCGACCGCGGCTGTTTGGTGGTCCGCCCGCGCTACGTGCTGGCCGAACATCTTTCCGCGCAGTTCAAAGCCGTTGCCCAGCAGGAGCTGCCCGACAGCGCGTACCGGCAGGCGATGGGGCTGGAGTGATCATTCGAGCAGAAGCCCACGGGTTGCATCCCGTGGGCTGCGCTTGCCAACGCCCGCGATTGCACCACTGCCCACGGGATGCAACCCGTGGGCGTCTCGTGACCACTCACCAAGTCACCTCAATCCGCTGGAACTTCCCCACGCGCAGACCCGGCAGGGATTGTCCCCCTTCGTCGAACACGTCGTACCGCAAACCGTAGTCGCCCAACAGGGCACAGAACCGTTCTGCGCGGATGCGGCCGCCATCGCCGAACCATGCCACGCCGCCGGGCGCCAGCCAGTCCCGCGTCAATGCCAGCAACGGCTCGTGATTGCGGTCTTCGTACAACAGCTCGCAGGCCAGGATGACCGGGAACTCCCATCGCGGCGGCGAGCGCCAATCGACGACCGCCCCTTGGGCGCGCGTGAACCCGTGCCGGCGAGCGTTCGCGAGCGCCAACTCGACGGCGAGAGGATCGTAGTCGGTGAAGGTGACGTCGTACCCCGCGGCCAGCGCGGCCAGTCCGACCAATCCAATGCCCGCCCCCAGCTCGACGACGCGCGTCCCTGCCGGCCAGGGCTGCCGCAGCACGGCCTCCGCCAGCGGCAGCGACGCCGGCCAGAGATACGCCCAGTACGGCATGTACTCGTCGCGCTCGTGGGCGGCCACCACGTGCGGGTCATCGAGGAACGCATCGGGCACCGCCGGCAGCCACACGCGAAATTCCCGCCCGCTCAACGTCCAGGCCCGTTCCGTCCAACCCCCCGGCACGTCGCGCAGTCCGGGCGGCGTCGCCACCCGCGTCCGCGGCAAGTCGCGCATCTCGGTCGTGTCCGGCGTGCTGGGCTGCATGAGTCATTCCAGTGTCCCGGACGCTTCCGAGTGTCCGGGACACGTTTTCCCTGAAGTCTTCGGAAGGCCGCGCTGCGGCCCGGAATTCGCATAGTCCCCTGTGGACAATTGTGGCACAATGCCGATTGGGGTGTAAGCAGCCCATCTAAGCTGGGGGTGACTGAGGGGCGACGATGCTGGTGCTGAGGTTCTTGCTCTTTGGATGCGTCTTTGCCGGGCTGAGGGCGTCCGCGGCTTCGGCTCAGGAAACGTCCCTTCAGCGCACCGACGCCGCCGTCGCCAAGTCGGTCGCCCAGCTCGACCATGCCGAGTGGACAGTTCGCGAGCAGGCGACGCAACAACTGGTGCGCGCGGGCGCTCCCGCCGTGCAGGTGCTCGCGAAGTGTGCGGCGACCGGTTCGCCCGAAGCGGCGTTGCGCGCCATCGAGGTGCTGTCCACGTTTTACGACCAGGACGACTTCCCCGCCATGGACGTGCTCGAGTCGGAGCTCGAGCAACTGTTGTCCGCCAAAGGCTCGGCGGGTGAAGCGGCCCGGCAGGCGTGGGAGTCGCATCGGGCCGCGCGCGAACGCCGTGCCATCGCCCGCATTCAGGAGCTCGGCGGCCGCATCGATCTCTCCGAAACGCTGAGCATCGATCTCGACGAGCAGGTATCGCCGACGATCGACCACATCGCCATTGGCCCCAGTTGGAAGGGTGGCGATGACGGGCTGAAGCTGGTTGGGCGGCTGTCCCGCTTCAGTCTCGACTCCAAGCGCATCTATCGTGTGAAGGGGGCGCCGGTCTCCGAAGCGGCCTGGCAGAAACTCGCCGACGCCGGATTTCAGGTTGACGACAGCGGGGCGTATCTGGGCATCGGCAGCAAGATGCCCTTTGGCGGAGTGGAGGACGGCTGCCGTATCGACTCGGTGAAGCCGAAGTCCCCCGCCGACCAGGCTGGCCTGCAGGAAGACGACGTCATCGTGAAGTTCGACAACAAGCCCGTGAAGGACTTCACCGAGTTGATCGAGCTGCTCAAGGCCGCCGAACCGGGCCAGAAGGCCCTGTTCGGCATCAAGCGCGGCGAACAGGACCTGGAGCTGACGGTTCAACTCGGCAGTTGGTAGCGCCTGCGTCCGCGACCCCGTTCTCTAGCAGCGAATCGTCGCCCAAGCTCACGGGACGCCGCCCGTGGGCTTCGTTTTTTCCAGGTCGCGCGCAACCGCCTCCGTAGGGTTGAGCAGCACAAACGCGGTGGACTCCTACCGCAGGCTCAACAGGGGGCGTCGCATGGATTGGCTCACGTTCATCGACCGGTTAGGGATTCCCGTCGGCTTGCTGGCGGCGATCAGCTACGCCCTCTGGCGCGGCGCTGCTTTCTTTGCGCCCAAAATCACCGAGGTTACCGAAGCGCACCTCAAGTTCGTTGCCACGGTCGGCGAACAGACAACGCGGCTGGCCAACCAATCGGAAACGACGACAGCACTCATGTCGTCGCAGCACGAGCTGCTCAAAGAGCACGGCCGAATGCTGGCCGAAATCCATTCCCACGTGAAGTCCCCGCCCCTGGAACGGAGGTCATCGTGTCCCGCACCGAAGTGATTCGCCTGGCCGGCGTCGGTCTCGCCGCCTGGAGCGCCTTCAATGCCGTCAGCGCCTACGGCAACTATGCCGCCGCACAAGCGCTGCCGGAGCCGATGGACTGGCTCGCGATTGCCGGTCCTGCCATCGGCGCCGCGGCCGCATTCTTCTGGCCGCAATCGAAATCCGCCGCGTCACCGGATGTGCAGAAGCGGCTGGACGCCGTCGCCACGCTGATGTCGTCCAACGTCGGCAGCGAGTTGAAGGCACTCGTCGACGCCGTGAAGTCCAAAGGTTTCCCGCCGCAAGGCTCGCTGAACGTCACGTTCCCGGACGGCACCACGCAGGCCGTCGAGTGGAGTGTGAAGAAGCGGCCCGCAAAGCCGGTGTGAATTCTCGCCCCGTTTAGCCGCGACCCGCAGGGGAGCGCTCCGCCTCCACGCGTGTTCGCGCAGAGCGCTCCCTTTGGGTCGCGGCTAAACGATGTCCGAACGAACGAAAGGACCAACCATGCACCGCATTGCGCCGTTCCTCCTTTTCGCCGCGCTCCTCGTGGGTTGTGTGCGCCCGTTGCCGACGCCGCCGACACCTTCCGGGGGCACCGACTTCTTCGAGGCGCTGGCCGACGACCTGCCCGAGCAGTCCGACGAACTGGTGTGGGTCGTACAGCGGCTCGCGAAGGACGGCTGTCTCTCCACCAAAGACGTTGACGATTTTCACGAGGCATTTCCGGGCGTGAATTCCACGAATCGCCCGCTCACCGAACAGGACCGCACCGCGTTGAGGAACCTGCGATGAACTTCGGACCGCAAGGCTGGATTGACGATCCGCACGCCGTCGCTGCGGCCTGCCGGCGCTTCGCTGCACAAGACCATCCGGTCGCGTTTGCCGCCGGGCAGCCGCAGCTCGTCGGCTACTGGCCGTCGCTCGTCGAGCGCGGCATTCGTGCCGTTTTGGCGTACACGTGCGAGCAAGCCGTGCTGGGCGCATTCGCGCCGGCGAACGTGCAGCAGCGCGGCACGTGCGTGGGGCAGGGGACTGAACGGGCGCTGCGGGATGCGATTCTGTTCGACATTCACCGCGGGGCGGAGATCGCGCAACCGGCACGCATCGCCTTCGAACTGATCTACGCCGGAGCGCGGACGACGATCCGCTGCGGACAGCTCGGCGCCGGCGATGGTGCGATCGTCGCCGACGCCGCCCAGTTCGTGCACGACTTCGGCACGATTCCCCGCGGCGTGTACGGACCGTTCGATTTGACGAAGCCGCGGGAAGACCTGGCGGTGGCGTGGGGCGCGCCGCGAGCAACGATTCCCTCCGAACTGCTCGCGGCGGCCGCCTCGCACAAGGTGCGGGCGTACCAGTGCACTGAGTTTGAGCGGGCCTGCGATTGTCTCGCCGCCGGGTATTGCATCGCCATCGGTTGCAACCGCCTTCACGGGGAATGGCGGGACGCCGACGGCTTTTGCCGGTATGCCGGCTCCGGCGCCCATTGCACCGAGCTGTGCGGCGTGTTCGTGATGAAGTCGTGGGACGGCGACCTTAAGACGCTCTACAACCACACCGGTCTCGTCAACCAGCAGTCGTGGGGCGAGTATCCCACCGGCAACCCGATTCTGCGGTACTACGGCGGCGACGCACCGCTGCGGCAGGGCGCGTTCGGCCTCGCGTCGAGCGAAGTGCGGGCGATGTTCCGCAGCTCGGGCGACGCCTGGGCATTCCAAATGGAGCAACACTTCCGATGAACAAGGGAATCCTGTCCTCTCTCCCCCGCAGACGGGGGCGAGGGGACCAGACACGCTTCGTGCGCTGTGGTGTTCCATTCGCTCCACACGCCATTCGATGAGAAAGTTGCATCAATGAAGACTCTGCTGACTCTTTCACTGTTGTGGCTGGCCGGCGATCCGTATGCCACCGTCGCCGTGTTGCGGGCGCGGTATGCCTACGCCCACGTCACCCGGCCTGCGCTGCCGGATTCTCTCGCCCGTGGCGCCGGCGCGTTTGAGTTGGAGATGAACCCGGCCGCCGTTGCCAGGGCGGTAACTCGGCCGCGTCGCGATCTGATCGTCTACTCGCAGCCGTTCCACCAATGCCCGCCGTGCCAGGCGCTGTATAACGCCGTGGGCGAGGGGGATGCCGATTTGCGGCTGACCTGGGTGAAGTCCAACTTGCCGCGTTGGGTGACCGCGACACCAACCGTCTACGACCCGGTGACGAACCAGTATCGCGTCGGCGTGCAGTCGCTCGAGCAACTGCGCGCCTGGACCGGGGTGAAGCCCACCGCGGCTGACCCACCGGTGATGGGCACGATCCGCAACGGTGCCGCGCTCGACGAGGCGCTGGAAGCAGTACGGAAGTCGCTCGGCGATGCCAACGTGTGTCGTCTCGACCACGGTGGCACCATTCCCTGTGGGCAGCTCACCGTCGTGTTACCGTCACCCACCGTTTTGCGCTGGGATTTGGCGAGTGCAACGAAGCGGCTCACGTTCGAGGGCGGTAAGCCGTTACTCCGCGCGTGGGGCACGCAGGTCAAGTGCGACGGCGTCACCTACGACGGCCGCACCGTCTCGCTCGAAATTCCGCGCTTCCCCGATTGGTCGCTGCGCGTGGTGAAAGAGGCGACGGAGTGAGTTTGCAGAGCCGCGACCCAACGGGGAGCGCTCTTCCCCGACCGCAAATCGCGTCGGACGCCGGGGGAACGGATCGACGTAATGGTTGCGTATCGACGGCGGTGGCGCGTTATCGTGTGGATGCAGAACGCTCCCCTTCGGGTCGCGGCTAAACCGCCATACGGGGAATTCAACCCTCCCCGACGTTACAATTTGCGTTCAGCGGCGGATTCTCGCGCGATTTCGTGAACCGTTCCGATCCATCTCGCGTTCCCTTCCCAAGGTACGTCCCGAACGCTTCTGACAGAAGGACCGAGGCATGTTGACACGATGGGCAACCCTGTGGGCCGCTGGACTCCTGTTGTTTGCCGGCGTGGCGGACGCGCAGCCGAAGGCGACGTCGCTCGACAGCAAGCCGCTGTACCAGGCAGTGAAAACCACGGCCAGGCCGGTGAAGCCGGGCGCGTGGAAGGTGCCCACCATCACCTGGGGCGGTGACGTCGCCACCGTGCTCGCCAAAGAAGACAACCTGTTCAAAGACGAAGGGCTGGACGTCACGCTCGTCTGCGAGAACGATTTCGCCAGGCAGGTGCAGATGGCGCTCGACGGCGAGCTGGTCGCACTCCGCGGCACCACCGGCATGATCAACAGTGCCGCCGAAGCGTTCTCGAAAGCCGGGCAGGAGCTGGTGGTGGTGTATCAGCTCACGTGGTCGAACGGCGGCGACACGCTCACCGCCCGCGGCAACATCCGCACCCCCGCCGATCTCAACGGCAAAACCGTCGCCTTGCAGCTCTACGGTCCGCACATGGATTACGTGGCGAACATTCTGTCCTCGGCGAACGTGCCTTTGGACTCGGTGACGTTCCGGTGGTTCAAGGAACTCACGCTGCCGACGTACGACACCAAGGGAGCGGTGGTCGATCCGGTGTCGGCGTTCCGTGCCGATCGCTCCATCGACGCGGTGATGTGCATCGTGCCCGATGCGCTGGCTCTCACCTCCGGCGGCACGAAGGGGACCGGGGCGGAAGGCTCGGTGAAGGACGCGCACATTGTGCTGACGTCGAAGACGGCCAACCGCGTGATCGCCGACGTGTACGCCTTCCGCAAGGACTTCTTCGACCAGCACAAGTCGCAGGTGCAGTCGTTCGTGCATGCCCTGCTCCGCGGCAACGAAGCGCTGGCGGACCTGCGGGCTCAGAAAGCGCAGAAGGCCGCGAAGTATCAGCAGGTTTTGGCAAAATCGGCCGATCTGCTGCTCGGCGCGCCGCAAGCCACCGCCGACGTCGAGGCGCTCCTCGGCGATTGCGAGTTCGTCGGCTTCGCGGGGAACGTGGCGTTCTTCACCGGCAAGGGGACCACGCGCACGTTCGAGAAGCTCACCGACGAAATCCAGGCCAGCTTCATCACCATGAAGCTCATGGACAAGGCCGTTCCGCTCGCCACCGCGGGCTGGGACTACACGGCCCTCGCCAAGGGACTGAAGAACGCCGAAGTGAGCCTGGTCGCCTCGACCCCCAGGTTCGACACGAAGAAGCTCGCCGCCAGCGTGGAAGAGAAGCTGATGGTCGAGCCGGACAGCTTCTCGGTGGATGGCACGCTGTTCGTGATCGAGATCGGCTTCGCGCCGAACCAGGCTACGTTTGCCGCGGCGGAGTATGCCAAGGACTACCAGCGGGCGTTGGAGCTCGCGCAAACTTACGGCGGCGCGGTCGTGCTGATCGAAGGGCACGCCGACCCCACTGGCATCCAGCGCGCCAAGGCCACCAACAAGCCGGCGGCCGTGATCGCCGAGATGGAACAGGCCATCAAGAACCTCTCGCTCAACCGCGCCAACGCGGTGCGACGAAGCTACCTCGACTTCTGCAAATCACAAGGGCTGGAACTGGACGAGTCGCAGTTCATCGCAGTGGGCGTGGGGGTGAAGAGCCCCAAGTTCCCCACGCCGAAAGACGCCCAGGAATGGGCCGCCAACCGCCGCGTCGTCTTCCGCGTGAAGCAGGTCGAAGCGGAGGCGTCGGAGTTCCAGGCGGTGAAGTGACACAGAATCTTCATCCTGTGGAGAAATGACGTCGCGCCCTGCTTCCGGTCCCCTCTCCCCCGTCTGCGGGGGAGAGGGTCAGGGTGAGGGGGCGAGCGCTCCAGACAAGCCTGCATTGCAAGATGACCTTCGCCGAAAAGTCGAAATGTGTTGGGACGTCGTTGCACGTCCGGCCTCCTCACCCTATCCCCTCTCCCCCTCGGAAGGGGGAGAGGGGACCGGACTCTTGAGACCTTGCCATGCGCACGACCGTGATTTTCGCCCTCGCGTTTCTTGCCCTCGGTTGCGGGCGCGCTTCGCGGCCAGCGCCCACCGGCCGCGTCGTCACCGCCCCGCCTCCCATCGAGGCCATGCCGCAACCGGGGATCTCCCTCGAAGGCGCCACCGGTACCGCAGCCACCACGCGCAATCTGTACTTCGTGTTCGACGGCTCGGGATCGATGGCCGATCCCCTCACGCGCCGTCACGGCGGCAAACGGTTCCGCTCGAAGCTCGAAGGCGCCAAATGGGCCGTGCAGGAGTTCCTGCAGACCGTCCCCGACGACGTGAACCTCGGCCTGTACGTGTTCGACGCCCACGGCCCGCGCGAAGTCGTCCCCCTCGGCGGCGGCAACCGCGGCCAGTTCCTCGCCGCCATCCATGCGGTCCAGGCCCAGCACGGCACGCCGCTGGGCGAATCGATCGTTACCGCGGTCGAATCGCTGGCAAAACAGTACAAGCAGC
>Ga0073934_10011720_pt1 | contig 10521 bp, 7 predicted proteins | sample LarsenN4metaG_FD_76834 | JGI IMG/M metagenome (GOLD analysis project Ga0073934, IMG submission 76834) | Hot spring sediment bacterial and archeal communities from British Columbia, Canada, to study Microbial Dark Matter (Phase II) - Larsen... ... | reverse complement strand
GAACTATGCGCCGACCTCCGCCCCGATGTCGTTTTAATGGATTTGGTGATGCCTGACATGGATGGGGTAGAAGCCACCCGCCTGATTCGCCAGCATTATCCCTCCGTTCAAGTTGTCGTCTTAACCAGTTTTAACCAACAAATTTCGGTGGAGCGGGCCATCAAAGCCGGGGCCATTGGCTACCTACTCAAGGATGTTTCCAGAGAAGATTTAGCCAGGGCCGTCCGGGCGGCCAAAGCCGGCAAACCAACCCTGGCTAAAGAAGCGACCCAGGCGCTGATGATCGCCATAACCCATCCTTTCGCTCCCGGCCATGATTTGACCCAGCGCGAGCGCGAGGTGCTGACTTTGATGGCCCAGGGATTTAGCAATCCCCGCATCGCCCGGCAGCTCAACGTCAGCCGCTCTACTGTGAATAGCCACGTCAGTAACATTCTGGCCAAGCTGGGCGTTGAAAATCGGCTGGAAGCGACCAGGCTGGCTTTAGAGCATCACCTGGTCACCTTACCTAGTGATCCCTCATTAACCTGACCGATAAAAAATCGGTAACTCTACCGTATCAAAAATCCCTTGAGCACCGGATGTGTTCAGGGGATTTTTATGTTATCTTGAGTACGGTTCCTCACCTGAGGTTTCTAAACCTTGAGGGCCGGAAAAAATTATTTTACAATTGAGGGGCGCCCATGAACCGACCCGCTACGATCCGAGTGATGATTGTAGATAATTATGAGATACTACGCTCCATCTTATCTCTATCTTTGACCGTTTATACCGATATTCAGGTTGTGGCCGAAGCTGCCAATGGCCTGGAAGCGATAGAATTATGCGCTCAAATTGAGCCAGACGTCATCCTGATGGAGGCGTTGATGCCCCACATGGATGGCATTCAGGCCGCAACCCAAATTAGACAGCAATGGCCGGAGGTGAAGATTATTACCCTGACCAGTTCTGTCGACCCATCTCTCAAACAGACAGCGCTGGAAGCCGGAGTTCATGAATTCCTGCTAAAGAATGTATCTTTGAAACAAATCGCCGTGGCTATCCGCCGGGTTATTGATCCCCATGCATGTTGATCGACAGCGCTTTGTAGTATGCGCCTAATGCCTCAAGATTTGGGAAATCTTGAGGCTCTGGAATGGCAGTTGAAATAAGCTGTTAAGGAATAAATATCATGAGTTATCAAAATCAGGCCCCTCCTACTGAAATCTTACTGGTCGAGGACAACCCCGGTTATGTACGGTTGATGATGGAAGCATTGAAAGATGGCATGCTCATTGTATGGCTTGGCTAAGTATAGGCTGGGGGTTATCTTTAAGTGAAATTACGCACCAAATTAACTTTATTATTTTTGCTGTTGTCGCTCACCCCCTGATTTTGATGGGCTACCTGGCTTATGCAAGCAGCCGCCAGACTATTGAGCAAAATATTTCAAGCCGGCTGGTCAGCAACACTCTCCTTAAAAAGAATGATCTCAAGCGCTGGTTGGATGGCGCCAGCGCTCAACTGCGCCAATTTGCCCTCCGCCCGCAGCTAAGAGAGTTGGCTACGACGTTGACCGGCCCTAACGCCGCCAACGCCGAGAGGCGAGCCGCACACGATAGCATCCTCCATGACCACTTTAAGCCTAGCCTTGAAGAGGAGATTGACTTTCTGGAACTTTTCCTGCTTGACCCCCGCAATGGGCAGATTCTGGTTTCAACCGAACCTGCCTATGAAGGTATGATCCGGCAGAAGGAAGCCTATTTTATTGAGGGACAAAAGGGCGCATATGTGGACCACATCCATTATTCCTTAAGCGAGAGCCAGGTAGTGATGTACGCCAGCACGCCGGTTAAAGATAAAGCCGGAAATGTGGCAGCCGTGCTGGCCGGCCAGATAGACCTATCCATCATAACGGAAATTATGCTGCAAGAAAGTGGCCTCAACCCTACCGAACAGACTTATCTGGTCAACACCTTCAATTTTTTTGTGACCAATCCCAAATTCGCCAACAATGTTGTCTTGAAACAGGCCGGCTACAGCCCCGGCATTCAGGCCTGTCTGGCCGGCCAGACAGGCGTTGGCCTTTACAATGACTATCGCGATATGCCGGTGCTGGGCGCCTATCGCTGGCTGCCGGAGCGAGGGCTGTGTATTTTAACCGAGGTGGATCAGGCCGAGGCCTTTGCACCCATTGGCCGGCTGCGTATGACCATTTTTAGCGTAACCGGGCTGGCAGCAGCAGTAGTGGTCCTGCTGGGTTTCTATTTTGCCCACTCTATTATCATTCCCATCCGCAAACTGATCAAAGGAACCGAGGCCGTAGGCCAGGGTAACCTGGCCTACCGTATTCCTATCACCGGCCAGGATGAAATTGGCCAACTGGCCGCCGCCTTTAATGACATGATCGCCAAACGGCAGCAAACCGAACTGGCCCTGCAACGTGCTCATGATGAATTAGAATTGCGCGTGCAGGAACGCACCGAAGCGTTGCGTCAAAGCGAAGAGCGTTTCCGGCTGCTGGTCAATTCTATGGACGATATTATTTTTACCCTGGATCATGCCGGACGCCACACCTTGGTGTTTGGACGGTGGGTCCAAAAGAACGGCCTGACACCCGACTTTTTCCTCGGCAAAACGGCGCGTGAGGTTCTTGGCCCCGAAACCGCCGCCATCCATGAAGAGGCCAATGCCCAAGCTCTGGCCGGAGAGCATGTGATCTATGAATGGTCGGGGGCTGGGCCGGCCGGGCCTCTATATTATCAAACGGCCCTGTCGCCTATCCGGGCCGCTTCCGGCGAAGTAACCGGGCTAGTAGGGGTAGGACGCGACATTACCAAACAAAAGCTGGCCGAGGCAGAGCTTCGCCGCCGTAACCGGGCATTAGCTTTGCTCAATGCCGTGATTGCCGCATCTACCATCTCTTCAACTCCTGAAGAAATTCTTGAAATTGCCTGTGAAGAACTAGGCAAAACTTTTGATTTGCCCCAGGTAACGGCTGTTCTGTTCAACCAGGATAAAACCGCCACGACGGTTATTGCCCAATACTCAACCGGAAGCCGGGTTACAGCGCTGGGTAAATCTATTCCTCTGGTTCATCATCCCCCTTTGCAGTGGCTGTTGAACCAGCCAGGGCCGGTTATATTAGATAAACTTCAAAACGATCCGGCCCTGGGTTCAGCCGGTGAATCACTGCATCAATTTGAAATTGATGTTAAGCTCACCCTTCCTTTGCGTATCAACGAACAGATTATTGGGAACCTGTTGTTAGGCGCCGCCGGGTCATCCTTGTTCTCAACAGAAGAGGTTGATTTGGCCTGGAGCGTCGCCGGCCAGATCGCCGGCTCCCTGGCCCGCGCCCGCCTGGATCAAGAGCGCCAACTATTGAGTACGGCCATCGAGCAGTCAGCCGAGAGTATTATTATTACCGATCCTCAGGGTATCATTCTTTATGTTAATCCTGCTTTTGAGCGAGTGACCGGATATGCTCGGGCTGAAGCTCTGGGGCAGCGTCCAAACATTCTTAAAAGCGGCCGGCAGAATGAGGGGTTTTATCAAAAACTGTGGGCGACGATCAGCGCCGGCCAGGTCTGGCAGGGCCGATTTGTGAATAGGAAAAAGGAGGGCGCCCTTTACACCGAGGAAGCCATCATTACGCCGATCATCGATCCGTATGGCCAGATCGTTAACTATGTAGCCCTTAAGCGCGATATAACGCAAGAGTTACAGCGGGAGGAACAATACCGCCAGGCTCAAAAAATGGAGGCTATTGGAAGACTGGCCGGCGGGGTAGCCCATGATTTCAATAACTTGTTGACGGTGATTACCGGCTATACCGATCTTTTGTTGAGCCATTATACCGGCGATGCTGCGTTGAGCGCGGATTTAAAGCAAATTGCCAGAGCCGGCGAACGGGCCGCCAGGCTCACCCGCCAGCTCTTGGCTTTTAGCCGTAAACAGGTTCTTCAACCTACTATTCTGGATCTGAATGAAATCATCACCGATCTTGACAAAATGTTGCAGCGTCTTATTGACGAAAATATCAGCCTGGTCCCGATGCTGGCCCAGAATTTGGGCCGGATCAAAGCCGACCCCGGCCAAATCGAGCAGATTATCATGAACCTGGTGGTCAATGCCCGCGATGCGATGCCAAATGGAGGCAAACTGACAATTGAAACAGCCAATGTTTATCTAAATGAGGATTACGCCAACCGGCATGTGGACGTTAAATCCGGCTGGTATGTTATGCTGGCCGTGACAGATACCGGCATCGGCATGGATGCGGCTACCCAATCTAAAATTTTTGAGCCCTTTTTTACCACTAAAAATGACCAAGGGACAGGTTTGGGTCTGGCGACGGTTTATGGCATTGTCAGCCAAAGCAGCGGCCATATTTGGGTTTACAGCGAACTGGGTCAGGGAACCACCTTTAAGATCTATTTACCTCAACTGGAGCAGCCCGCCGAGCCGGTAAACCGACCTCGCCTTTACGCTACTCTCCAACCCGGTACAGGGACCATCCTGCTGGTTGAGGATGAAGAAATGGTTCGCCAGATGGTTTACCATACCTTAAGTGAGTGTGGCTACACGGTACTGCAAGCCGCTAATGGCCAGGAAGCGCTTGGTCTTTGCCGGCAATATCCAAACCCCATTCATCTACTTTTAACCGACGTGATCATTCCGGGAGGGATGAGTGGCCCTGAGATAAGCCAACACCTGGCGCCTTTACAACCAAAAATGAAAGTGCTTTACATGTCGGGCTATCCAAATAATAGCATTGTTCACCAGAATATCCTCAAAGAAGGATTAGCTTTTCTGCAGAAACCCTTTGCGCCCAACATTCTGGCGCACAAAGTTCGTGATGTTTTGGATGCTCAGTAGGTGACAAGCATTCAAAACAATTCATTCCAGACTGTACTAAAGGACAGGTTGATGACCTGTCCTTTTTGTTTGGGGTGATTCTGATCTTTGGCCCGGTGTAGCGCCGGGTCGTTTGGGTTATGATTGAGTTATTGGTAATTTGTAATTGGTAATTGGAGAGTGGTCCAATTACTCATTACCCCGGATGAGGTTATCCGGCAGGAAGATTCAAAATAAGGAGACGAACCATGACCATAAATAGTTATCAACCTACTGCCCTGATTACCGGAGCGTCGCGCGGGCTGGGCTTGGCGCTGGCCCGCCAACTGGCCCAACAAGGCTGGCAACTTATCATCGATGCCCGTAATGGCAAAGCGCTCAAAACCGCCGAAGCCGAACTGCTGCCTTATACCAAAGTCATCGCCATTCCGGGCGATGTGGCGGATGAAAAACACCGGCAGGCGCTGGCCCAAGCTGCCCAGGCGCTGGGCGGCCTGGATGCAGTGATCAATAATGCCAGTATCCTGGGTCCCAGCCCCCAGCCCAACCTGTTAGATTACCCGCTTGAGGTGTTAGAGCAGGTTTACCGAGTAAATAGTATCGCCCCGCTGGCGCTGCTCCAGGCGGTCCGGCCGTTCTTGAAAGCGGGCGCCCGGATTATCAACATCAGCAGCGACGCCGGGGTAGAGGCTTACCCCGGCTGGGGCGGCTACGGTTCCAGCAAAGCCGCTCTGGAACAGCTTTCGGCTGTTCTGGCCGCCGAAAATCCAGCGTGGCGAGTCTATTGGGTTGATCCCGGCGATATGCGGACCCAGATGCAGCAGGAGGCTTTTCCGGACGACGATATCAGCGACCGGCCTCTACCAGAAACGAGCGTGCCGGGTTTAATCGCGCTGCTGGAAGGAGATTATGACAGCGGGCGGTATGAGGCTCGAGCTTTACCGGTGAAACAAGAAATACATACGTAAAAAGTAAAACGTAAAGCGTAAAAACACCCATTAAGGGGCGCCTTTACCTTAGAAAGTAGTGTGCCAGAATTATTTATACAACCCATCACCTATCATTTTACCTGCTTCTGCCGGGTCCGCCTATAAGGGGCCTTCGGCTCTGACCCGGAGACGCGGGTCGCGGACCCGCTGTGAGCTTGGCTAAGGGGAGATGGAGCAGTTTGCCTAATCTCCACTGCCTTCTCGCCCGCCATCGACTGGGTTATTTAATGACGCCAGGGATTTCTCCCCTGCGGGTCGAAATGACAGGAGAGGGATATCATTACGTTTTACGTTTTACGCTTTAGGAGTTCATCTATGAAAACTCAACCATCTATCTCACTATTTGAACTACCCGAAACCCCGATTGGCCAGCTTGTTTCGCTTGATTTTCAACTTCCGGCTGAACTGGAAGCAGGCGAACCGCCGGAAGCGCGGGGATTGAGCCGGGACGAGGTCCGGCTGATGATTTCATACCTGTCCGATCATCGGATCATTCATACCACTTTTCGCCATCTCCCCGATCTTCTTGGACCAGGCGACCTGGTCGTTATCAATACGAGCCGAACCTTGAATGGGGCGCTCCCGGCAACCCGGAGCGATGGTACGCCGCTGATCGTCCATCTTTCGACTCGGCTGCCGGCCGAGCTGTGGCTGGTCGAGGTTCGCCAGCCGGATGGAGTGGCCAGCCGGCCCTTCTTCCAGGCCAAACCGGGCGAAACCCTCCGGCTGCCGGACGGCGCTTCGGTAACGCTTCATACGCCCTACCTGGCCGACCTGCGCGGCCAATCCAGGGCCGGCGTCCGCCTGTGGATTGCGACCTTTAGCTCGATGGCGCCTTTGGAGGATTATCTGGCTGAATATGGTTATCCAATCCGTTACGGCTATGTCAAGCAAGCCTGGCCTCTGGCTTATTATCAAACCGTTTACGCAACCGAGCCGGGCAGCGCCGAAATGCCTTCGGCCGGGCGAGCTTTTACACCGGAGTTGATTACCCGGCTGGTAGCCAAAGGGATTCAGTTTGCCCCTTTGATCTTACATACCGGCGTTGCCAGCCTGGAAGATCACGAGCCGCCTTATGAGGAGTATTATCGAGTTTCGCCGGAGACGGCCCGGCTGGTCAATTCGGCCAGGGCTGCCGGAAAACGGATGATCGCGGTAGGGACAACCGTGGTTCGAGCGCTGGAGACGGTTACAACAGAGGAGGGGATTACATTTCCCGGCGAAGGCTGGACCCGGCGAGTGATCAAGGCTGACGAATCGCTGCGGGCGGTTAATGGCATGCTCACCGGCATGCACGAACCAAAGAGCTCTCATTTAGCCATGCTTCAGGCCCTGGCCGGGGCGGAACATTTATACTTAACTTATGGAGAAGCGCTGCAAGAAGGGTACCTGTGGCACGAGTTTGGCGATCTACACTTGATTTTGCCATTCTAGAGTAATTGGAGATCAAACGATCTCCAATTACTCTTCTATGTGTTGAGCCGGATAAGTGGTTTATAAACCGGCTTCTTTTCGCAGGATAGCGGCTTTATCCGTCTGTTCCCAGGGCAGTTCAATATCGGTCCGGCCAAAATGACCATAGGCTGCCGTGGCCCGGTAGATGGGCCGGCGCAGATTCAGATTTTTGATGATCGCAGCCGGGCGCAGATCAAAATGGGCTTTAACCAAATCCACAATAAGGTCATCACTTACCCGGCCGGTTCCAAAGGTTTCCACATTCAAGGAAAGTGGGCGAGCGACGCCAATGGCGTAGCTAACCTGCAACTCAACCCGGTCGGCCAGGCTGGCGGCAACAATATTCTTGGCAATATAGCGAGTCATATAAGCCGCCGAGCGATCCACCTTTGTTGGATCTTTACCCGAAAAGGCGCCGCCGCCATGGCGGGCAACCCCACCATAGGTGTCGACAATAATTTTACGGCCGGTCAAGCCGGCATCGCCCATCGGGCCGCCGGTGACAAAGCGGCCGGTTGGGTTGATATAGATTTTGGTGCCGGCGTCGATCATCTCCAACGGAACAACTTGATTGATGACATGGTTAATGACATCAGAGCGAATCTGCTCCTGGGTGACATCTGGACCATGCTGGGTGGAGATAACAATGGCCTCTATCCGTTTGGGTTTGCCATAGGCATATTCAACCGTTACCTGGCTCTTGCCATCAGGCCGGAGATAGTCCACGGTTCCATTTTTACGCACGGCAGACAGTTGCCGGCACAGGCGATGGGCCAGGGCGATACTCAGGGGCATCATCTCTTCTGTTTCATTACAGGCAAAGCCGATCATCATGCCTTGATCCCCGGCGCCCGTGTTCAGGTCATCTTCAAGCTGGCCTTGTTTGGCTTCCAGGGCTTTATCAACCCCCATAGCAATATCGGGTGACTGTTCTTTGATGCTCACAATCACGCCACAGGTTTCATAATCAAAACCATACTTGGCCCGGGTATAGCCAATTTCTTTAATGGTTTGGCGGGCAATTTTGTCAATATCAACATAAGTACTCGTGGTGATTTCGCCCATCACACAGACTAAACCTGTGGTTATGGCTGTTTCACAAGCTACGCGGGCCGAAGGATCATCTTTAAAAATGGCATCTAAGACGGCATCGCTGATCTGATCGCAAATTTTGTCGGGATGACCTTCCGTAACCGATTCACTGGTAAAAAAAAGTTTGGGGGAGGTCATAAATGTTGTACTCATCGATTGTTATCTCCTTTTCTTCCACACCTGATCTATTAGGTGCCTTCTTCCCAACTGTTTAGATAGGTTTCCTGTTCTGGGGTCAGCGTATCAATCTTGATACCCATCGACTCTAGCTTAAAGCGAGCGATTTCCTGATCGATCTCTTTAGGTACGCTATAAACCTGGTTGTCCAAATTTTTGCCATTGGCAAACATATAAACGGCAGACATGGCCTGATTGGCAAAGCTCATATCCATCACTGCGGCCGGATGTCCTTCGGCTGCGGCCAGATTAATCAGGCGGCCTTCACCCAGCAGCCGGATGATACGCCCGTCGGCCAGTTGATACTCATCGACAAAGGCGCGCGGCTGCCGCTTTTCAACCGCCATTGCCTCCAGGGCCGGAATATTGATTTCGACATTGAAGTGGCCGGAGTTCGAGACGCAGCAGCCATCTTTCATGATCTCAAAATGATGTTTATCGATCACATTTTTATCCCCGGTGGCGGAGCAAATAAAGTCGGCCTGGGGTGCGGCCTCGTTCATCGGCATCACCCGGAAACCATCCATAACCGCCTCAAGAGCTTTCAAGGGATCGATTTCTGTAACAATTACGTTCGCCCCCAGACCCCTGGCTCGCATCGCGATCCCCCGGCTGCACCAACCATAGCCGGCTACGACAAAGACTTTACCGGCAATCAGAATATTGGTGGCGCGAATAATCCCGTCCAGCGTGCTTTGGCCGGTGCCATAACGATTATCAAAAAGATGCTTGGTATCGGCGTCGTTGACCGCAATAACGGGAAATTTCAAGGCTCCTTTGGCGGCCATGGCTCGTAAACGAATGACGCCGGTTGTGGTCTCCTCAGTACCCCCAATGATATCGGGCAGTTGGGCGGACCGCTCTTTGTGCAGTAAGCTGACCAGGTCGGCCCCATCATCCATCGTTATATTGGGGCGATGGTCCAGGGCCGCGTTCAGGTGCTGGTAGTAGGTGGCAGTATCCTCACCTTTGATGGCATAGACGGGAATTTCAAAGGCTGAAACCAGGGCAGCGGCGACATCGTCTTGAGTACTCAAGGGGTTACTGGCCGTCAAAACAAAATCGGCGCCGGCGGTTTGCAAAGCTCGGGCCAGGTTGGCCGTTTCGGAGGTAATATGTAAACAGCCACTCAGCTTTACGCCATCCAGGGGGCGCTCTTTGTGAAAGCGGTCCATCATGGAGCGGATCACCGGCATTTCCTTTAAGGCCCACTCAATTCGCCAACGTCCTTGTTCGGCCAGGTTCAAATCTTTAACATCAAATTCTTTTTTCATGAATACTCCTCTCGTTTTGAGTTTGCAGTTTATGGATCATATGACTTTAAATATAGGTAACAAAATCTTCCAGCTCTTCAGCATCCCCATACAACTCTCGATAGCGATTGGCAAGTTGGCGACGGGTAAAGGTATGGCGTTGGGTGCCATGTTGTTCCAGAACATAAACTGCCGCCACAGAACCTAATCGCCCGGTAACTTCCCAGCGATAGCCGCGCATCATGCCGGTAATGATGCCGGCGCGATAGGCATCGCCGGCGCCGGTTGGTTCGGCAATACGGGTAGGCCGGGCCGGGGGGATATCAATTTTACGATCATCGGTATAAATAGCCGAGCCTTTTCCACCCAGGGTGACAATAATTGTTTCAACTTTCTCTTTGATCTCTTTTTCAGTCAGGCCAATTTTATTCTTGATCATTTCAAATTCATAATCATTCATAATCAGGACCTTGGCCGCACTAATTCCTTGAATTAAATCCTCCGGCGAAAGCCGGGGGATTTGCTGGCTGGGGTCATAAATATAAGGTATCCGCAGATCGTGGCACTCCTGGGCATACTTGACCATGGCCCAGGGGTCATTAGGTGAGATAATGGCCACCTGAATCTCCTCATATTCCTGGTCGGCAAAGCTAATCCGGCCGGCTCTGGCCATGGCCCCGGTATAGAAAAGGGCAATCTGATTATTGGTTTGGTCT
>Ga0073934_10011719_pt1 | contig 10522 bp, 10 predicted proteins | sample LarsenN4metaG_FD_76834 | JGI IMG/M metagenome (GOLD analysis project Ga0073934, IMG submission 76834) | Hot spring sediment bacterial and archeal communities from British Columbia, Canada, to study Microbial Dark Matter (Phase II) - Larsen... ... | reverse complement strand
GCGCGAGAATGATCGATCCCTCGCAAGCGCTCGACCAACACGCCGACATGGTGATCGAGAACGGCATCATCGCGCGTGTCGGCAACAATCTCGCGGCGCCGCAGAATTTTGAGATGATCGAGGGCCGCGATCTCGTGGTGAGTCCGGGCTGGTGCGATATGCACGTGCATTTCCGCGAGCCGGGCCGCGAAGACGAAGAAACGATTGAAACGGGCTGCGCCGCCGCCGCGGCCGGAGGCTTTACAGCTGCCTGCCCGATGCCCAACACCTCGCCGGCGATGGACAAACGTGAGATTGTCGAATCAGTGATTAAAAAATCCAAAGAAACACTCGTCGACGTTTATCCGATTGCCGCCGCAACGAAAGGCCGCGAAGGCAAAGAGCTCTCCGAAATGGCGGAGTTGGTGGAAGCCGGGGCGGTAGCCTTCTCAGACGACGGCTGCGCGATTGCCACGGCGGAATTGACCCGGCGCGCGATGGAATATGCCAACATGCTCGGCGTGCCGATCATCGAACATGCGGAAGAGGCAACGCTCGATGATCGTGGCGCGATGAACGAAGGCATGTTCTCGACCAAGCTGGGCTTGCCCGGCATGCCAACCGTGGCCGAAGACATCATCGTGGCGCGCGATATTCTGCTCGCTGAATACACCGGCGCCAGAGTTCACATCGCGCATCTCTCCTCGGCGCGTTCGGTCGAACTGATTCGCTGGGCGAAGCAACGCGGCATTCAAGTCACCTGCGAAGTGACGCCGCATCATTTCACGTTGACCGACGAGGCGGTGGCGGTTTCCAATTACGACACCAACACCAAAATGAATCCGCCGCTGCGCTCGCCGCGCGACGTCGAGGCGATGATGGCGGGATTGCAAGACGGCACGATTGATGTGATTGCCACCGATCACGCGCCACATGCGATTGAAGAAAAAGACGCCGAATATGCCGCCGCGCCGTTCGGCATCATCGGCCTCGAAACCGCGCTGGGATTGATCATCACGCGCCTGGTGAAAACCAATTTGCTCTCGCTGGCGGATGCCATGGCCAAAGTCACGGTTGCGCCGCGCCGCATTCTCAACCTCCCCGCCGTCCAAATTAAAGAAGGCCAGCCGGCCAATCTCGTCTTTTTTTCGCCAACTAAAACGTGGACGGTCGATAAAACAAAATCCTATTCCAAATCCCGCAACACGCCGTTTCATGGGTGGGACTTAACAGGCAGGGTTTTCGCCGTTTACAATAAACAGCAGTGGTGGATGAATCCGGATTTTTAGGTGTTTTCCGTAACTCAACATTTATGTTGAGAAAACAATACGCGCAAGACAAAAGATAAATGGTGCGTTACAATCTTAGCCTTAGGGTTCTTGATAACACTGCCGGGCTTCGGCGGTTGCGGCGGATTGAATTCTTCCATTTGAAAAAACTTTTGATTTTAACATTTTTCCCATTATCTTAATTCAGCACGGGTGAGCGCTGTTTTTGCACAATGAAAGCCTGTTAAATGCATTTTGAGGAAGGAAAATTGCAATGGCTCTCAAATTTATCCAGCAGGATGCGACAACTTTGCGCGAGGCCTATCTTGAACGTAAAGCCGAGTACGATGCCTTGCGCGCAGCGGGAAGATGGTCGGGCGCAGTTTTGTATTCTGGCACTTTGCTTGAATTGGCGCTGAAATTGGTGATTTGCAAGCTTTTGGGTGTCTCCAATCTGCCAACTATTTTCCAAGTGCATGATCTATATTTGTTGCTTTATTGTAGTGGACAGCATGATCATTTTAAGGTAGGCACTTCTATTGAGACAAATTTTTCGCTTGTCCATACTGACTGGTCGATGGCGCTCCGTTATGAAGGCGCAATCAAAACTCAACAAGATGTTGATCGGTTTGATCGGGCCTTATTTGATCCTTCTGATGGCGTCATCACATACTTGTCCCAATATTTTTGAGGTGAAATCATGAAGAGCTCCGTCTTAAAAGAACTGCATGCGGCTATTGAAGAATGGGCGCGAGTTCACAATATCGAAACTTCTTTGATTGAAGTCAAGCCTAGTGGCATCGGCTCAAGTGTGCATATCCTCGTCGTTGCCCGTAAGGGCTTTGAAAACTGGCCGCAGTTTGAACGACACGATAGCTTTTTCAATTTTCTGAATACTCAGGTTAAACGCCCTCGCGATGTCTTTATTAGCCGTTTTAGCCCGATGACTGAAGAAGAATACGAGAAGTACGAAGGCGTTGAAGCCTGATAACAAAACGCATCTTATTATGGGAGTTATGAGAACTGCGCTATTAAAAAAACTGTATATCGCCGTTGAAGAATGGGCGCAAGAGCATAATGTTGAACCTATTTTTATTGAAGTCAAGTACACTGGGCTCGGTAATAATGTGGAGATTATGGTTGTCGCTCATAAGGGCTTGGAAAATTGGAGAGATCTTGAGCGTGATAGAAGCTTTCACAATTTTTTGCAAACGCGATTCGATAGAAACGATGGTCTTGGTCTAACTATGATACGAATCATGGCCGAAGACGAGTACGAGAAATATGGTGGCGACGAAGCCTGCAATCATTTAGCAAGCCTGTGGTATCAGCAGCGGTTGTCACAAAGCTTGGTATCAAAATCGTCTTGAATTTGACATGAGTGTTGGCTGAATTTCTTCCCCCTCTCTCCCCACCTCCCTCTCACGCTTTTACGCTGCCCCCAGCCGCTCCAACGCCGCCAGCGCCTCTGGCGCATGCTCGCCCCACGGATCGCGGTCGAGATATTCTTGATAACGTTGCCGGGCTTCGGCGATGTGACCGGCGGCTTCGAGGGCGCGAGCAAGGCCAAATATAGGTTTAGGTAGTAGAAAAGGACGTTGTTCAAGTTGAATAGCAACCTCATATTCTGAAATCGCGTTTTCTGGCTGATTGAAATACTCGCGATGAATTTCCGCTAACCAAAAATGTGGCAAACCAGACTCCCACCCGAGTCTGATAGCTTCATGAAAATACTCTAAAGCACCCTCGTAGTTTCTCTTCTTTTGCAAAATACGACCAAGCTCGTAATGCGCCCAATGCAATTTTTTATCCAATTCAACAGCTCTATATAAACAGAACTCAGCCTCTTCTATATTTTCTACTTTTCTGTATGCCACGCCTAAATTGCCCCATATCCATCCGTTTTCAGGCGCCAATTCTAAGCATTTTTTGAGATGTGCTATTGAGTCTTTAGAATTCCCCGCCCGGCGCAATGCCCATCCAAGCCAACCTCCTAATGTAACGTCACTTGGGTTTTCGTTTACTAAAGGCTCGAGGAAGGAAATTGCTTTTTCTGGAAGTCGCATCCCAAGAAGCAAGAAGGCTAAATCCTCCACTGCCTGAGACTTCTGATCATACACACGACAAAAGAGTTCTAATAATTCTTTTGTGAGAGCTTTTGATTGGATTGACAGAAGCGCTATCATTTCTTGATATAATTTCCCCAACCAAATCCCGGACTCGAATTTTGTTTTTAGTGTTTGTATCAGTATCAAAGCCAGTTCATCAACAACTTTCTCCTCGATCTGCTTCGCATACGTCGTACACTTCGCCGCCAAATATGGATCTATCTTCATCACCTCCCGCACCACCTCCGTCGCATCCTCAATCAACCCGCACACAAACACCAAAACCTCGGCCCACTCCGGATCGCCAACATGCTTTAACACGTACTCGACCGATTGGTGCAACGCCACCTCGCGCGCGAAGAAATATTCCTGCACGGCTTGATGAAAGAACCCAGTTTGGCCAGCAGTTTCGCGCAATAAGCCGTGTTCAAGAAAGGTACGATTCAAAGTTGCCACATTCAAATCGAGAGGCGCATCTTTCTGGTTTTGTAATTCCGCAAGCCGGGCCGACATCGCCGCAGCCGCTTCATCAGCAGAAAGCAAAGTACGATTCGTGCCAAGCCGCCATGCCAGCGCCGAAAGAATTTCTTTTTCCACTCGCACGGCGCCGGCGCCTTTGACGCGCGCCCATTCGCTCAAATAGCGATCGACAAAGCGATCGAAAAGTTGGGCGCGGTTTTGCGGCGGCGTGTCGCTGGCGCACAGCTCGTCGGCGAGCAGGGTGAGCATCAGCGGGTTGCGGCAGAGATCGCGGGTGTATTCGTCGAGACCTTTCCAGGCGGCTTGGGCTTTCTCTGCGCCGATTTCAATCTCCAAAACTTTCGAGGCGTTGAAACTGCTCAGGCGCTCCAATTGAAACGCGATAAACTCATTGCGCAATTCGTCGCGATAAACACCGGGCCGGCAGGTTACCACAAAACGATTGTGGGAAATTTCATGATTGACGAGATGGCGGATTTGATAAACGACTTCATCAAACGCTTCGCCGACTTCGTTGAGGCCATCGAACAACAGCAAGCATCCGCCGGCAGCCAGACGTTTGCGCACATCGACATCGTGTACGCCACGCACGCTCGCGGTGATGAGCCGCCACAGGCCATATTTTATATCAGCCACGATAGACTGCTCGTAGGACAGGCGGCCTCGCCTGTCTGTGTCCGTACTGCGGACCAATGTTGGATAAGTTGACAGATCGACAAAAATCGGCAGGTTGAAATCTTCCGGTTCATTCAAACCGGGTTCTTTGCCTTCGCCGCGCCATACCGCATATTCTGCGGCGAGTTTTTTGAGGGAGGTGGTTTTGCCGGCACCGGGTTCGCCAAGAATCAGCAAGCGCGGAAACATTTTGACGGCGTTGCTTACTTTCATGTTGCGTGGCCGCTCGGCATCGACTTCTTCGAGAAAGAGTGGCGGCAAGGTGAGCGTGCGCAGCCGCAGCGGTCGCGCGGTCTTTTGTAATTCGGTGCGGCAATATTCGAGATGTTCGGCAAAAGCGGAGAGAGGTGGAGCGTCGTGCACAGTAGGCAGTTTGGCAGTAGCAGGGCGCGCTTGTGGTTCTGGGATTAATTTCAACAGCCACTCGGTCACATGCTTGCGTAATAACGACGCGAAATGTTCTGGATCCCGATACTGCGCATAAAGCGCGAGATGGCCTTCTTCCACCTGCTTTTTGAAATCCAAAACCTTTTGCAATTGCGGGCCGGGATCGGCGAGAAAATCCGGATGCACTTCACGAAAGTAGAGCATGATTTCCGGCGCCCGTGCCTTCGCGTAACGCTCGCGGGCGAGGTTGAATTCTTCCAGCGTGCCGGATTCGGCCTCGCCAGTCGGCAGTCCAAAGCGCCGCCAGAGAATGCCGATAAACAAATCGCACTCGCGCACGAGGGCATTGATCAGCTCCTGACTGCGGCCCATGCCGGGGGTGGCGTGGGTTTCCCAACCGACCGCTTCGAGATCATAGCCGTGCTTCTGGGCCAGCGGCCGCAAGCCGAGAATTTCCTCGCCGGCTTTCTCGCGCTCAAGTTTCACATCGCCGGGCGAGGCGATGAAGATTTTGAGCAGGTGGACGGGTTGACCGGGCATTTTTAATATGGAGTGATGGAGTAATGGATTGTTGGATTATTGGGTTTTGAAATATGCGACAACGCTGGCGTCAAGTGAGAGATTGACTTGAACCTTGCCTTTGGGCACTGGTTTCCCGCCAACTCGCAACACCGAACGCGCCATTTGTTTGGCCGTGATTTCGGGAATCTCAGATAAATCGATGTCTTCATCTCGCATCTTATAGATGCGGTTCCAATCAGTTTGAGAGGTTTTGGAAGAATATTTCTTGCTCATGTTTGGTAGCCTTCCGCATTGAAATAATGATAACGATATTCTCTCACTTTTTCAAGGGTGATTTAGAACTTTCCAAGCAAATTTTTTCGGTTACCGGGGCACGCCAAGCTGCTCGCGATACGGCAGATCGTCATTGCCATGCAATTGCCAATAAGGCGCGCGCAAAGATTTTTTGAGCTCGCCTTGGCTGCCATCGCTGGAGTTCCATTTGAGAATGCGATGGGGATAGGCTTTCTCTACCCAATACGTTTCTTTACGGTTGCCAACCTGCCACGTCCAACGCCACGTTGGTGAATTACCCTCCGCAGATTTCAGCGTTTCACCTACTTCCTTCGTAATCCAACCGGGCTGAAAATCAGCCTTTTGATGTGCGGCACGCAAAGCCCACGAACTGGGAAAAATCCGCAGCTCGCGGCGTTGGTCGGCGGTGAGCACTTCGCCTCCCAATTCGCGGATCCATATCGGCAGGTTATCCTCAAAGGCGGCATTCGCCGGAAGTTTGAGGCTGCGCTTTTGATCGCCTTCGCTTTGAAAATAACTGTGCAGCGTGAGTTCAACTTGATCACGCTGTGGTATCAACATTTGAAAAACATGGCCGCACCATTCCTGGGCGGAAAAGGAGATCTTGAGTGGCTCAAACGGCAGCCGGCCAAGCTCGGGGGTCACGCTGCTGAACGTGCAAGTGAGAATCGAGTAATCGTAGATGCCGGTAGTGAATTTGACCACACGATTGAGCTTCATCACCGGCACGCGATCTTGCGGCGGTATCGCCTCGGATTCAACTTTGATGCGGGTGGTGCGAGAAAGGTCCTCGGTGACGAAAACCAGTACGGAGTAGCCTTCGCGCAATTCGCTATAACGCGGTGCGATGATTCGATACGACGAGATTTCTCCTTTGCCATCACCCCAATAGCGCCAGAAATCATTTGGGGTTTCGGCGGGTTCACCTGCTGTTACGAGCAATGCGAATATGATTGGCAACATTTGTCTCTCCGTATGTGCTCAATATTTCGTGGAACTTCGGAGTGCAATGCTTTAGCATTGCTGGCAAGACTGAAGTTTTGCACTCCGTTCCCCTAAATTTTGATAAGATACGTCTCTCCGGTGAAAGCTGCTGAAGTATTGGAGTGATGGAGTACTGGATTTTTGAGATTTTCATTACTCCATCAATCCATTACTCCACTATTGCATGGTGTTCGGCACCAGCGCGACGATGCGAAGAGGCCCGCCGCTGCCGCCTTTGATTTTCATCGGCAGCGCAAAAACCATCGCACCGGTCACCGGCAATTGATCGAGATTGGCGACGTTTTCAAACGCCGGAATATTTTTGTCAAACAAAATTTGGTGGCTTTCGAAGAGTTGCGATTGGCCGTAGTCGATGCTCGGTGTGTCCAGCCCGATGGCATTGATTTGGCGATTCGCCACGAGCCAGCGGGCGGCCTCCGGGTGCAGACCGGGAAAGTGCAGCTCGGCGACGCCTTCCTGGCCGCGCTTGTCGGTGCCCATGTATCTGACGCGATCCGGCCAGAAACGGTGATAGCCGGTGCACAGGAGCACGATGGATTTGTCGGGAATTTTTTCGTGTTGCGATTCCCAGGTGGTGAAATCTTCAGTGGTGATTTGATAATCGCGAGTGGCTTGGGCTTTTTCTGAAACGTCGATCAACACGGCCGGGCTGATGAGTTGCTCGAGAGGAATTTGATCGACGGTCATGCGGCCGGCGGCGAAATGAATGGGGGAATCGAGATGCGTGCCGCCGTGCTCGGCCGCGCGAAAATTGTTGGCGGCGTAATAAAAACCTTTTTCGGTGTATCCTGCAAAGATCGAATCCAGCTTGAACGATTCCGAAGTGGGCCAGTAAACCGTCGCCGGGGAGAAATCATAAGTGAGATCAATCCAGCGGCCCGGCGGCAAAGGGCCGGGCTTGGAACAAGCAAGCGCCACGATCAACCCGAAAAGCAGTAGATATTTTTTTTTCGCTTGAAACATTTTTAACCTCCGTAGATTGAAAAAAAATTTAAAGCCATTTAATCAGGCGAATGACTTGTTGCCTTTTTTCCGTGTTACGGCTTTCGAGCGCGTCGTTTTTGCCGGAAGCTCGCCGCGAAATTTTTCATAGAATTCCATTTTGAAGTCGGCCATGATCCCTCGCAAGGTGCCCTCAATTGTTCCTTCTAAATGTCCAACTTTTGTGGCAAAATGAACCTGGGTTTCCTGAATGCGGTCGACCTTTTCTTCGAGTCTGGTGAGCCGTTGCCTGATATTTTCAATCTCATTTTTGAGAATTTCAATCGCTTGGGTCAAAGCTAGCATCTGGCGTTTCAGCTCATTCACTTCAATATTGAGCGTTTTCAGCTCTTCTTTTACCGCTTCGCGCACGACTGATTGAAACTTCTCTTTTGTTAAACTCTCAAACCAACTCATGGTCAACCTCCTTCAAATTAACTTGCTTTTTGCCTTTTCCTTTTTGATGGTTTGCTGTTCACGTCTTCCTCGGTTCGGTCCAGTTGTATGGGAACCAGTATTTTTTGCGCTCGATTTTGTAATCGATGAGCACGTGTTTCGGCTCGCGGAACTCGTCGAGGCCTTCGATGCCGAGCTCTCTTCCGTGGCCGCTGGCGCGCATGCCGCCGAACGGCGCAGCGTCGTTGTCGGTGAGCGGATCGTTGATCCAGAACGTTCCAGCTTTGATATTCTCCGCGGCGGTCATCGCTTTCTCCAGATCGTTGGTGAAAATCGACGCGCCGAGGCCGTATTCGGAATTGTTGGCGAGTTCAATCGCCTCATTTATATCCTTCACCACTTGAATCGGCGCGACTGGGCCGAACGTTTCGCGGCGCATCAATTCCATTTCGGGCGTGACTTCGGTGATCACCGTCGGCTCGTAATAATAACCGCGGTGAATGTCCGGCGGCCGTTTGCCGCCGGAAAGAATTTTGGCGCCCTGTTGTTTGGCGCGATTGACTTTGGCTTCGACTTTCTGGCGTTGGGCTTCACAGATGAGCGGCCCCATATCGATGTCCGGCCCCATCGGATTGCCGAGGCGGAGTTTTTTGCTCGCTTCAACCATGCCCTCGATGAATTTTTTCGCGATGGGTTGGAGCACGTAAAAACGCTCCGCCGAGGTGCAAACTTGTCCGGCATTGAGAAACGCCGCCCAGGTTCCGGCGGCGACGGCGATGTCCACATCGACGTCGTCGCAAACGATAAACGGATCGTTGCCGCCGAGCTCGAGATGAACTTTCTTGAGCTGCTGCGCCGCGAGCACGGCAATGTGCCGGCCTGTTTCGACGCTGCCGGTGAACGCGATGAGGTCGATGCCTTTGGAAGTCACTAATGGCTCGCCGCATTCCTCGCCAAAACCGGTGACGATATTCACCACGCCTTTGGGAAGATGATCGAAAACGTCGGCGAGCGCGACCGTTGACAGCGGCGTATATTCCGAAGGCTTGATCACGACGGTATTTCCTGCGGCCAATGCCGGCGCAACTTTCCACGCCATGAGCAGGAGCGGATAATTCCACGGCACAATCGCCGCGACGGTTCCATAAGGTTCCTTGATGACATAGCTGAGTTGATGCTCGAACACCGGCGCAACCACGCGGCCTTTTTGATCGCGGCCGATTTCGGAATAATATTCAAAACACGACGCGACCCATTCCACTTCGTCGCGATTTTCAATGAGCGGCTTGCCGCCCTCGAGTGTCATGATCGTTGCCAACTCTTCACTTTTCGCGCGGAGTTTGTGCGCCACTTCGCGCAGCATGTCTTTGACGTCGAGACTGCCGAGCTTGCGCCAGCCTTTGAATGCCGCGTTGGCGGCAGCCACGGCTTTTTCGACGTCTTCCGCATTGCCACACGGCACGGTTTCAACCACGATTTCCGTGGCCGGATTGACGACGGCGTAACCTTGCTTGCTGACGCTGCCGACAAATTCGCCGTTAATCCACATTCGGGTATGCATGAAAGCCTCCTGAAGTTATTTGCGAGTTATGCGATTGATTGGGAATGGACGAATAAACGCAAATGCGCAGAGAATTAGTGCAAATCAGCTTTCAGTAGTTTTGGCTTCGCAACTGCCGTTTTGAAATTTTTCGATTGGTTTTCATTTTGCACAGCGTATTGAGTGCCTTGCAGAAACTCCTTTGCTCGCGCCAAAATCTCCGTTGGTGTTAAATGAGCCATTTTCCCTCCCTTCAAGTAAAGCGACTTTTCTTCAAAAAGATCGTCTGACAGACTGTGCTACGAATATAGTCGAAAAACCGTAAATAGTCAAGCAGCGAGTAACCTTTCACATAGTGTCTTACTTACGGGTGGAAAATGTAGCGCCCGGCTCGCGGGGCAGACAAGATGTCCAATGTCACTAACTTTTTGAGCCGTCAACCAGCGCGTTGGAGTTGTTGAATATGTTCTTGTCGGGCTTGTTGGCGGTCACCTTTTAAAAAGCCATAAGGTCGGGGACGCGGCCTGACCAGCCGTGGTTCAAAACGCTGGACCTTGCGCTGCGGCAACTTGCAGAGTCCGATTGGCGCGAACGCTACGGCCTTGAGCCGGTACTGGTGGAAACTTTTGTCAAATGACCAAACTGGGACGCGAAGTGCCGAATGTGCCCTGCACGGTATTTTTTGAGGAAGCCGAATGGAAAGCGTTGGTGGCCTATAAGACGCAGAACCCCGTCCCGCCGGAAAACCCACCGACCTTGCGCGAGGCGCTGCACATGGTCGCGAGCTTAGGAGGTTTTCTCGGCCGCAAGAGCGATGGCGAGCCAGGAACCAAGTCGTTATGGTTGGGCCTCCAACGCCTCGAGGATATGACGGCGATGTGGAAGAT
>Ga0073934_10011718_pt1 | contig 10523 bp, 7 predicted proteins | sample LarsenN4metaG_FD_76834 | JGI IMG/M metagenome (GOLD analysis project Ga0073934, IMG submission 76834) | Hot spring sediment bacterial and archeal communities from British Columbia, Canada, to study Microbial Dark Matter (Phase II) - Larsen... ... | reverse complement strand
GGTGGTCAGCCCGATGTAGCGGACGGCCCCCTCCTGCTTCAGCTGCCGGAGGATGCCGAGCTGCATGGGGACCTCGCCGAGGTTGTGCACCTGGATCAGGTCGATCGGTCGCTTGCCGACGCGCTGGAAGGACGGCATCCTCGTGGAACTGGACGACGGGAAGTTCTTCCTGCGAACGCAGCGCGTGACCTTCGACCTCATCACTCGTCAAAAGGCCTGGTTCCAGCACTCCTCGACCGCCGGACTGATGAGTGAACTGCAGGGCGGCTCGGGTGGGCGATTGACGCCCCTGGCCGTGCAAATGCACCTCCGCTTCATGCTGCCCGTGCTCACGCTGATCATGGTCTGGATGGGCCTGTCGCTGATTCTGCGTGACCAGTGCCGGAATGTCTTTCTCAACGCCGGGCTCTGTTTCGTGCTTTCGGGTTTGTTCTACGCTGCCTGCTTCGGGGCGCGGTACCTGGGGGACAACGAGTACCTCGCTCCCGCTCTGGCCGCCTGGCTGCCGGTGCTGGTCTTCGGTCCCGCGGCCCTGGTCCTGTTCGACGGCATCCACACTTAGCGGCCGCCGCAGAGATGGACGAGAACCCCGCGGTGGTAAGTGATGTGTGCGCCGCAGCGTCTTGCACGTGAGCGCCGTGGTGAGCGTGAGCGGCGCGGCGTCATGCACGGGAGCGGCGCGGCGTTAGCCCGCCGGTACTCACTGGCGACCTTACGGTGCGCCGCCCATTATGTCGGTGCGCCGCTCACGTTGGTGCGCCGCGCTGTGCGAGAGCGGCGCGGCGTTAGCCCGCCGGTACCCACCGGCGACCTGACGGTGCGCCGCTCTTGATCACGGTGCGCCGCTCACGTTGGTGCGCCGCTCACGTTGGTGCGGCGCGCTGTGCGGGAGCGGCTCGGCGTTAGCCCGCCGGTACTCACCGCCAGATTCTGCTCTGCGCCTCTCTGCGCTCTCTGCGGTCCATGAATTCCAACGCAGAGAACGCCCAGCAGCGCAGACTGAGATTCTCTCAGGGCTCTAACGCAAAACCGCTCGCCGACCTGGATTGCTCCAGGCTGACGAGCGGTTCGATGGCGTTTCGGGGCGGCAGCCCGAAGTTTAGTAGCGGATTTCCAGCCCGAGGTTAATGCCCATCGCCCAGAAGTCAGTCGAGCTGAAGGGGTTGATTGGCTGGGCTGGGCCGGTCAGCGGTCCGAAGGCCAGGCTCGAAGGAACCTGCTGCGGGTTCACTGCGCGGTTGATCTGTTCGCCTGGGCGGACCACGTCGCTCCAGTAAAGGAACGTATAGCCGATCCGTGCGGTGATGTTCTCGCGGATCGGGTAGCTCACCGTGACGTTCAGCTCGGGGACGATGGCAAAGACGTCGTCCTCGTGCCGGCCGATGTTCGTCGGCAAGGCCAGCAGTCCGCCGTTGGCAACGGCGACTGGGCCGGGGCCTTCGAACAGCGTCGTGCTGCCGGTAATGCTGATCACCTGGCGCGACCAGCCGAAGGCCACCTTGCCAGCCACGTCGATCGTGAACATGCCGCGCTGGAACTGGGCCTGTGCGCCGATCTGGCCGCCATAGAAACGGTTCTGGGTCTCGAAGCCGTCGTTGATGCCGAGCCGAGACGGGGCCAGCAGGACCGCCCCTTCAAAGCCGGCAATGCCCTGATCGAGGATGGTCGAATCTTGGTGAATGTACAGCGATTCCTGCAACTCCAGGTACCGGCCGCCCAGGATGAGGTCGATGCGCCGGCAACCGTCATTCGACCAGTTGCTGAGCATGTTCAGTTCGCCACCCCATGCCTGGCTGCTGGTCACGACGGCTACGTTGCCACGGAAGCTATTCGGGAAAGCGACCGAGGCGCCTGTCTCCTGGCCCGTCAGCACATCGATGACGGGTCGAGTCAGCACCGGCGAGCCCGCGGCATCGGAGCCTGCGCCGTTGATATCCGAGCGCTGCTCCAGGATGAAGATGCTAGCTTGCAAGGCCGTGCAGGAGTTGAGCCAGTAGTCAGCCGTGAGCCGGCCGCCCTGGAACATGCCGTAATCGACATCCGAGGCGCCGATGAGCACGGCCGTGCCCTGGTTCCCCAGGATGCCTTCCGAGTCTGGCGTGCCGGTCGTGACCAGTGGCTGAGGCAAGGGACCATCCTTGATCCACCAGAGCAGGTAGTCCGCTCGAAGAGTCAGCTGGGGTCCGCAGCAGGGCTGGGCCAGGCACATGTCTCCGCAGGCCGTGCAGCCGCTCGCCACGGGCGTGTCGTGAAACTCCACGCCGGCTGGCGTACCGGCGGGGGTCTCCGCCCCAGCGAGGCCGGCCGAGACAGCTAGCCCGAATAGAGTCGCCGCTATCCCGAAACGCATGAAGCACCTCCCTGTTCGCCGCTATCCCATCTCCGGGTGTGGGCGAGGCTAGTGAAATCAGGTTCGCTGGAAACCTTACTGCAGTCGTTTCCATCGTCCTGACCGGAATAGGAGGGCGATGGGAAGAATGGGAATTGCAGGCGGACTGGGTTTGGTCAGCCCGCAGCCCTGGCGTGCAATTCAAGAGTTGCCCACCTTGACACTGACCAGGGCAGATTGGTCGGCCGCATCTTCTCCCCAAGCCAGCCCCCAGGCAGTGCCGATACAAAGGTAGGAGTCCGTATTGCTGGACAGCACGGCGCAGGCTTCCTTGTTTACCTGATCCTTGCAAATTGTCGCAAACAGATTAGTCTGAGAATGGCCAGGCCGTTCTCATCTTCTAGGAGCTTAGCCATGACCGCCCGTTCGCAGCCCAGGAAGCCTTACCGTCTCTCCCTGGAGCCGCTGGAGGACCGCCTGGCCCCAGCCATCTTCACCGTCAACAGCACGCTCGACCTGCCCGACGAGAATCCTGGCGACGGCTTCGCCCTGACCGCCGGCGGCTCGGGCAGCGGAGTGACCACGCTGCGTGCGGCCATCATGGAGGCCAATGCTCTTCCCGGCGCTGACACCATCAACTTGCCCGCGGGGGTCTACACGCTCACCATCGAAGGCACGGGCGAAGATCTCGCTGAGACCGGCGACCTGGACATCTTCTCCGATATCACGATCCTCGGAGCTGGCGCGAACCTGACCATCATCGAGGCTGGCACGACGGATTCCAACGGTATCGATCGGGTATTTCACATCCTCAACCCAAGCGGCGGCGAAGGCGGGGACTTCGGAGTCGAAGGAACTATAGGCGACGACTCGATTACGAACGTTGTGATGCAAGGAATTACCATCCGCCACGGCCAGGGCGGCTTTGCCGGTGGGGGCGGCATCAAGCTTGCCATTGATGAAGCTGGCCCCGGGAATCCCACCCTGACGCTCCATGCGGTGGCAATTGATAATAACACCAGCTTTTTTGCCGGTGGGGGTCTGGATCTTGGTTCGTCCACTGTCACTATCACAGATAGCACCTTCTCCAACAACGATGCTGGAGAAGCTGGAGGCGGCATAAGCAACACGTTTGGGTACGCTAGCATTACCAACTCCACCTTCTCCGGCAACACCGCGGGTCTCATTGAGGTTCCCGAGGGAGGCGAAGGGTTGGAGCCTGCGGGTCTTAGCTTCGGCGGAGGAGCGATTTTCGGCGGCTTTGGCAGCGGCGCCACGGTCATACTTGACCATGTGACAGTCACTGACAATCTGGCGTTTGTCGGCGGCGGCATTCTTAATGCGGCCTCGGGCTCCGTATTAGTCCAGAATTCCATCATTGCCGAAAACTTCCTCATCGAAGATCTGGAACTGGCCGAATTCACGCCGCTTTCCTCCAGTTCCGGGTCGGATGTCGCGGGCGCCTTTACCAGCCTGGGCAATAACCTCATCGGCAATGGCGACGGCAGCACCGGCTTCACCGACGGCGTTAATGGCGACCAGGTCGGCGACAGCTCCTCCACGATCAATCCCCTGCTCGGGCCTCTTCAGGACAACGGCGGGCCGACCCTGACCCACCTGCCGCTCACCGGCAGCCCAGCCATCGATAACGCGAGCGGCGGCGAGGGCTCGCCGACGACCGATCAACGAGGCTTCCCGAGACCTGTCGGCGCGGGGCCGGACATTGGCGCCGTCGAAGTCCAGGGTGAAGGCAATGCCGACGTGGCCGTGGACATCGTCAACGCCAACGGCTTCATCGACGCCGACAAGAAGTTCACGTACGTCATCGTCGTCACCAATAACGGCGAGCTCGGCGCCAGCAACGTCGACCTGCTCGTCACCCTGCCCAACGGCGTCAAGGTGAAGAGCTTCACCACCACCCAGGGCACGCTGAGCAAGTCAGGCAAGATCCTCTCGGGTGAGCTGGGCAGCCTGGGCGTGAACGAGACAGCGACGATCGAGGTCGTGGTGAAGCCCAAGAAGGCTGGGCTGCTGCCGATCGGCGCCTCAGTCACTGCCAACGAGCCCGATCCGGAGCTTTCGAACAACGTCGATACGGCGCTCCACTACGCGGGCCGGCCGTTGTTCATTGACGACCGCCTGCTCGCCTTGCTCTTCCCAGAGAGCGAAGGATAAGCGGTCGAGTCGCAAATGCTCTGCGGGGCGGGACGATCGGGAAGGAGAGCTATTCCCGACAGTCCCGCCTCGCAGTTTCCTGCCCTGCCCCTGCGCGCTGTCGTCATGAGCCATTTCAGCCCGCAACTTCGCATGATCGTTTCAGCCCCCACGACTAACCGGCAAACTTCGCCTCGTTTCGCCAGGCTGGGTGAAGCTTGTCGTTCCCCCCAGCCGATTCTCCCCATTGACGCGATGCCGTGCTGTTCCATAAACCCCTGAGTGGGATGTTGGACCGCAACTGGCAGCGAGAACTCACCATGAGTGCGAAGATCGAACGAGTCAGGGCCCGCGAAATCCTGGATAGCCGGGGCAATCCGACGGTTGAAGTCGAGATCGCTCTCTGCTGCGGGACCACGGGACGTGCGGCCGTGCCCTCCGGCGCCAGCACCGGGGAGCACGAGGCGCTCGAACTGCGCGACGGGGACAAGGCTCGCTACCTCGGCCGCGGCGTGCTCAAGGCGGTCGAGAACGTCAACAAGGTGCTCGGGCCGGCGCTTATCGGCTTCGATGCCGCAGAGCAGGTGGCCCTCGATCGGCGGCTTCTGGAACTTGACGGTACGCCAACCAAGAGCAAGTACGGCGCGAATGCTCTGCTCGGCATCTCGATGGCAGCTGCGCGGGCGGCGGCACTGGCCGAACGCTGTTCGCTTTATCGCTACCTCGGCGGCGCCAACGCCAAGCTTCTCCCCGTGCCGATGTTCAACGTCCTCAACGGCGGCAAGCACGCGGACAACAACGTCGATTTCCAGGAGTTCATGATCATGCCTCTCGGCGCGCCGACCTTTCGCGATGGGCTGCGCATGGGGGCGGAGGTCTTCCACCATCTGAAGGACGTCCTCAAGAGCAAGGGCCTGGGAACCACCGTCGGCGATGAGGGCGGCTTCGCCCCGAACTTGAAGAGCAACGAGGAGGCCCTTGAAGTGCTCGCCCTCGCCATCGGCAAGGCTGGCTACAAGCTCGGCGAGCAGATCTGCTTTGCCCTCGACCCCGCCACCACCGAGCTGTTCGACGAGGCCAAAAAGAAGGGCAAGACCGGCTACTGCTTCTTCAAGAGCCAGCCGGACCGTATCGCCTCCTCGGACGAGATGATCGACATCTGGAAGAAGCTCTGCGAGCGTTTCCCGATCTTCTCCCTCGAGGACGGCCTGGCCGAGGACGACTGGGCCGGCTGGAAGAAGCTCACCGCCGAGCTCGGCGGCAAGGTGCAGATCGTCGGCGACGACCTGTACGTCACCAACGTCGAAAGGCTCCGGCGCGGCATAGCAGAGAAAGCCGGCAATGCCATCCTGGTCAAGGTAAACCAGATCGGCACGCTGACCGAAACGTTGAACGCCATCGAGCTGGCCAAGCGGAACCGGATGAACAACATCATCAGCCACCGCAGCGGCGAGACCGAGGACGTGATCATTGCTCACCTGGCCGTCGGGACCAACGCCGGCCAGATCAAGACCGGCGCACCAAGCCGCAGCGACCGCACCGCCAAGTACAACGAACTGCTCAGGATCGAGGAGGAGCTGGGCTCGGCAGCCCAGTACGGCATAGCCCCCTAGCCGGCGAAGGGACGCCGGCCTTCCCCAGCGCGGAGCGTCGAGCGCTGGGCGGCCCCAGACGCAGTCACCAGCCGAGAAGTCCGCCGTGTATCGCCGACCACCCCAGGGGCCTCTCGCCCGCTGGTTCCGCCGCTGGCTCTATCGGCTCACGCTGCTGGTCGCAGCAGCGCTGGGGGGCTTCGTCGTCATCGCTCCGTACCTCGGCTTCGAGCCCGGTCCCGAGCTGGAAACCCGGATCTGCCTCCTCTTCGCCCACGACGACCTGGTTCGCAAGACGGCCGTCATTTCCGCCCTCGGCCTGTGGACAACGGCTGTGGTGTTCTTCCGCCCGCGCTACTATGATTACGCCTGGTGGGAGACGCAACGCCACGCCCCCCTCGATTAACCACGGGCCAGCGATGAGCTTCATCACCGAGAACCCGCTGTGGGCTTACGTTCTCCTGGCTGCCGCTGGGGTGGTCTTCGTCTCCGCCTTCGTCGTGACGAAGCGGGTCGTCTACCTGGCGGCCGTGCCCGTTGTGCTCGTGCTAGGCCTGGGCTTTTGGCTCATCGACTACGCCATCGAAACCGACCGCGAACAGGTCGAACGGAAGACCCGCGAACTGGCGGCGGCGGTCGAGGCCGGCGACCTCAACAAGCTCGACGCCCTCATCTCCAAAAGGTTCTACCATCCCATGTTTGCCAGCAAGCAAGCCTTGCTCGACCGCGCCCGTGGCGTGCTCCAGCCAGGCCAGCAGCGCACTTGCCAGCTGTGGCAGTTCGAGACGAGTGCCGGCGGCAGCGGCAAGACCATGATCCTGACCGGCAACGCCAGCGCCAGCGGCCAGTACGGTTCGTTCAACGTCCCAGGTTTCCTGGGCAAGGTCGAATTCACTTTCCTCAAGGACGACGATGGCCAGTGGCGGCTCGGCAAGTTCCTGGTCACCGACACGCAGGGCAACGACGTCGCCATCCCGCGCTGAGGTCCATCGCGTTCCCAGTGGTGAAGCTCAAGGACTGGTTTGCGCCGCCTCCCCCTCCAGCACGACGCAGCGGCGGAGCCAAGGAGTTCATGCCAGGCGCGAAATGGCATGGGGGGCGACCTGAGCACCCGCAACTCACGTCAGCTGCGTGCGGATACTACTTGACAAATGTATCCATGCCATGCTAAGCTACAAGTTGGCGCTTGGCGAAGAGTTCCCCTCGCCACGTCCCCTTTCCTGCAGCGAGTAGAAAGAAATGCCATCGCCCAACGCTGGGCTCCCAACCACGCTTGAGGGGTGGTCGATGGGTTCTCCCAGGCGGGACGAGGTCACCAGACCCTCTCCCAGCGGAGAGGAAGCAGACGAGCAGGATGCGAGCATATGTTGCGCGGCCTGGCCGCTTGGATGCTGCGCTGCAGTACTGGGAACGCGCCTTGGAGCTGGAATTCCAGGTCCATCAGCCAGGCGATGGCGGAGCAGTGCCGGTTTGTTTTTGTTGCGCTGCGGGGACCGGCAAGGCTGGACGCGCGGTCGAGCCACTGATTTGCCGCGGCATGGATACGGGCGTCGAACGCCTGTTGTTCCCGTCGCATCGCAGCGCAAAGCCTTTTCTAGAAGCACTTTGCGTCATAACTAGCCAGGCTGAAGAAAAGGGCGCAAAAGGCGCGATCCGGACTAACCGGGTGCGCTATTCAGAGAAGCTGAAGCGTGATGATTGCTGCGCGGCAGCGAAGTGGAGGGTCGGCGCGCAAAAAAAGGACCGGATGACGTGGAACCCGAAACCGTCGCCCAGTCAGCTTCGAGATCCGAGGAGTCACCCGATCCACCTGTATTCTAGAGCCGTCATCGACCATTGCAAGAGGGTGCTGACAAAAAATCCAAAAAAATCCTTCACAATTCTGACCGGCGTTCGCTGCCAGGCGCCAGGTGCTATCGGGAGGTCACGCTGGCAGGGCGAGTTCGACCTGAAAGAACGGCGGGATTCGCTGTTTCCGCAGGCTTTTCCCAGCGGCTACTCGGAGCGGAAAGGGCGGTGCGAGCCTTCAAGAAGTCCCATTCTGGGGAGGAAGTCGAAGCACTACGGAGCGGATCGACTGGGCGGGGCAGTGGAATCTCCTCGGGTTGCTCAGGATAGACCGGAACGATGACGGGCACCTTGCAGCTGATCATGCTCAGCTCATCGCCGAGCTTGCGTAGGGTCTCGGGGTGCGTCGGCGAGTCGAAGTGCCATTTGTCGGGGTACTTGATGTTCTCTGCGCCGGTCAGCTGATGGCCGCGCCAGATGTAGCCGGAGCCGAGGATGTGCACGACCTTGCAGACGTTGGCGGGCCGATTCTCGGGGACGTCCTCCAACGTGTTGCCGCCCATGTACACGAGCAGATCGACCTGCGTGCCTTCCTCGCCGAGCTGGTTGGCCATGGTCCGGACGACGTTGGCCCCAGCGCTAAAGCCGATCAGCACGAAGTGGGCTTCGGGGTCTTCGTGCCGAATGCGCCGAATCTCCTTCAGGAAGGTCGGGCCATGGTAGACCTGGCCATAGTACGTCTGGCAGTAGCCGAGGTCGTGAACGTACTGCCTCATGCCGCTCAGGTTGGCATAGTCCAAGGGGTCCAGACCGTGCACAAAGAAGATGTACACGTGGTCCTGGCAGCAGCGCGGCAGCACAGGCGGCGGAGCGGCAACGGTCCAGTCGGGCGGCCGTACCGGATGGAACACGCTCATGCAACCGGAAGAAAGCGCAAGGGTCGCCACGAGGACGCCGCTTGCCAGCCGACGGTGGACCCAGAACCAACCCCGTGCTTCCATGGGTGTCGCACTCCCCGAGCGGTGCATTCCCTTGCACCACGTCGGAGATCATCGGAGGTCACTGGTTGGGGGCTGGATGAGTTGTCCGCGCAACGGCGGCAAGGAGCGCTTGCGGCGCGCGGGTCGTGCTTGAAAGTCCGTTTGTGCCGCGCCAGGCTAGCGCCGGTGAAGCTGCTCGTCCGCACCCGCGGCCTTGTAGGCTTGCACGGTGCGCTCGAAGGCGGCGTCCCGAGCGCCGATCAGCGTCAGCGGCGTCGGGGCCAGCATCCCCAGCGCGTCCGGCACATCCAGAACGCGCAGCACGTTGAGAAAGATCGGTCCCTGGCGGTGGGAAGGCGGCGGTTCAACGACGGCGACGCCTTCGATGCTCGGCTCGAACAACGCGGCATAAGCTGCCAGCACGCCGGCCTGGCCCTGGCCAGCGACCCGCACCCGCGCCGACTTCTCGTCGTTCTCGTGCAGCCAGCGAGCCACGGCACGAACGTCCCAGACGCGGCCGGCATCTACCGTGGAGCCGACCAGGGCATGGGCCCGCTCGACGTAGTTCGGCGGGGACTTCCGCGTCCAGCCCAGTCCGCCGCAGCCGCGTGGACTGAGCAGCAGCACGGCATCCTTCTCCGAGACGAGCCCCCGAGTCCACTCGGGAAGACGATCGTCCGGCTCATCGGCATTGAGCACGATCAGCCAGTGCTGTCGTGGCTCGGCCGGCGTCGGAACGGGCCGGCTGGCGACGACGGCCATCGCCGGCTCGGTCGCCAGCAACAGGCGGTTGTCCTTGGAAGTCCGCAGCAGCTCCGCGGAGCGCGTCCCTTCCGGCCAGCGGAACACCCGCGCTTCGAGCTGGCCCAGCAAGGTTTCTCGCCAGCGGCGAAACCCTTCCGCCGTGGTCGGCGTCTGTGGAACCGCGCGAGGGACGAAGACTTCATCGATGCGGCCGTTCAACGCGTCGGTCGGGAGGTCCTTGTCCTCGGGAAAGACTCGCAGGTCCTTTCCCGCAAAGGGCGGCAAGGGCGGCTCCTGGACCTCGCGCTTGTCGTTCTTCAAATGGCGGTTGATCCAGCGATACGCCATCAAGCGAAGCTCGAGATTGTCGTTGTGCCCGCCGGGCGTCACGCCGATGTCGAAGAGCCGGGCCGTATCCGGCGTGTACATGCTGTAAAGCCGCTCCATGCGGGCGCGGATGCGGTCGTTAGCGTCCATGGGGAAGATCGTGTCGTGCCCCGAGTTGAGGAAAAGCAAGGGGCGCGGGGCGACGAGCGCGAGAATCGTCGTCCATTCCCAGCCGCGCTGATTCACGAGGAACATGCAATCGCAATGGCCATTGATGACCCTGCTCGTCACGTAGCTTTCCAGGTCGCTGACGCCGCTGACCGGCACGACGACCTTGACCCGTTCGTCGGCCGCGCTGATCCACAGCGTGCTCGCCCCGCCGCCGCTAATGCCGGTGACGGCGAGTCGCTCGGGATCGATCTCGGGCCGGCTCTGGAGGTAGTCGAGAGCGCGGATGCCGTTCCAGCACTCGACGCCGGCAGGGGTGTAGCCGGCCGACTGCCACCACCAGCGGCCTTCCCGATAAGTGCCGTGGTGAACGCCAGGGATTTCGCCCAGCTGCAAGGTGTCGATGATGAGGCAAGCGTACCCATTGGTCGCGAACCACAT
>Ga0073934_10011717_pt1 | contig 10523 bp, 8 predicted proteins | sample LarsenN4metaG_FD_76834 | JGI IMG/M metagenome (GOLD analysis project Ga0073934, IMG submission 76834) | Hot spring sediment bacterial and archeal communities from British Columbia, Canada, to study Microbial Dark Matter (Phase II) - Larsen... ... | reverse complement strand
GCATCCGCTTCCAGCAGGCGCGGCGGCTGGAACCGGGCCGTGCCGCCTGGCTGCTTGCCTTCGATATCGCGCAGCTCGCCGTGCTCATGTATCTCACCGGCGGCCTCGACAATCCGTTTTCGTTTTTCTTCCTCGGTCCGGTGCTGTTGTCCGCGACCGCGCTGCCGGCCCGCATGACCTTGCTGCTCGGCCTGTTCGCAATCACCTGCGCGACGCTGCTCGTCTTCTTCCACGAGCCGCTGCCCTGGTCGGAGAGCTATGGCCCGATGCCGGTGCTTCCGGATTTTTACAAGCTCGGTGTCTGGTTCTCGATCGTGCTGGCGATCTTCTTCATAAGTATCTACGCGTGGCAGATCAGCGAGGAGTCGCGGCAGCTCGTCAACGCGCTCGCCGCGACCGAGCTCGTGCTGGCGCGCGAACAGCACCTCACGCAGATCGATGGTCTGGCGGCCGCAGCCGCGCACGCGCTCGGCACGCCGCTGTCGACCATCACGCTGATCGCGCGCGAACTGGAGCGCGAGCTCGACCCGAAATCGCCGCATGCCGAGGACGTCCGGCTGCTGCGCGAACAGGCCCAGCGCTGCCGCGACATTCTCGCCAACCTGAACGAGCTTCAGGCCGAGGGCGTGCCCTTCGACGGACTGCCGCTATCGACCCTTTTGCAGGAAGTCGCCGAGCCGCACCGGCATTTCGGCATCGCGATCGACGTCAAGCTGCCGCCGGACCAAACGCCGCCGATCGCGGCGCGCAATCCGGCGATCCTGTACGGGCTCGGGAACCTGGTCGAGAATGCGGTCGATTTTGCCCGCGAGCGGGTCGAAATTACCGCCGAATGGACCCCCGAAACCGTCTCGGTTGTCATCAGCGACGACGGCCCGGGCTTTGCGCCCGAGGTGATCAGCCGGATCGGGGAGCCTTATGTCCGCAGCCGGAGACTGCGACGAATGTACGCAACCGGCGACACCGGCATGGGCCTCGGCTTTTTCATCGCCAAGACCCTGCTGGAACGCACCGGAGCGAAGTTAACCTTCATCAACAAGGCTTTTCCGGCGAGCGGCGCCGTGGTCGCCATCCGCTGGCCACGGGCGGTTTTCGACTTCAGCGAGCCAGCCGAGCTTGAGCCAAAGCCGGCCAGCACCTAGGTAGATATCACGTTCGGCTTCGGAGACTCCCATGACCCTGCAACCGGCCATGTCGAGCGATCGCTCGCTGCTCATTGTTGAGGACGATAAGTCCTTCCTGATGCGGCTCGCCCGCGCCATGGAGGGCCGCGGCTTCACCGTGACCACCGCCGAGTCCGTGTCGGAAGGCCTGATGCAGGTGGAAAAGTCGGCTCCGGCATTTGCGGTCGTCGACATGCGGCTCGGCGACGGCAACGGCCTCGACGTGATTTCCGCGCTGAAGCGCAGACGCCCGGACGCCCGCGGCATCGTGCTCACCGGCTACGGCAACATTGCCACCGCCGTGAACGCGGTGAAGCTCGGGGCCGTCGATTATCTGGCGAAGCCCGCCGATGCCGACGACGTCGTCAACGCCCTGCTGTCTATCGAAGGCAAAAAGCCCGAGCCGCCGGAAAACCCGATGTCCGCGGACCGCGTGCGCTGGGAGCATATCCAGCGAATCTACGAATTGTGCGGGCGCAACGTATCGGAGACCGCGCGGCAGCTGAACATGCATCGCCGCACGCTGCAGCGGATTCTCGCCAAGCGCGCGCCGCGGTAATTCTCCGCGAGCGGGTCGCTCGTTATTGCGCCCTCTCCCCCTGAGGGAGAGGGCAGCTCAATTCTTTTTGCGTGTTGTGATGGGTGAGGGGTAATGGTCTCTCGATGGACTGAGACCCCTCACCCATCAGAGTTTGTCGATGCACCTGTGTAGCCCGCTCCCTCGAGGGGAGAGGGCGCAATCACAGCTACAGCGCGCGCAGCCCTTACCCCATCTCGTTTCCGTAAGGCCCGGCCGGATCGATCAGCGACTGCAGGCGCAGCGCGGCGCATTGCGCGATTCGCAGCGTCATCGCCTTGCGTACCGGCGCGGGCAGACGGTGTTCAGGCGCATCGCAAACGAATTCGCCGCCGAAACCGTCGGCAACAATCAGCCCGGTATCCTTCGGGAAAATCTCGCACGGCACGTCGACCGTCGTGGCAAAGAACAGCCGGTCGCAATGCAAGCGGTAATCCATCCATTTCCGGTCGGCGCGAAAATCCGCAATCGACGACTTGATCTCCACGATCCAGATCTCGCCGCCCTGCCCGATGCCGACGAGATCGGCGCGGCGCCCCGACGGCAGCGGCAATTCGCTGACGCAGGTGAACCCGTGCGACAACAGGAGCCGCATTGTGCCGCGCGCGATCGTGAGCGCGGTCTGCGATTGCCGACCGTCGGCCGGCATCTCGGTGATGCGGCGGATCAGCTCGCTCATTCGGCAGCCTCCGGGCGGCGCCGTCTCGACGGATGATCGGGGAATGTTCGCTCCAGCGCTTCGCGCGAGGCCGCAATCACGCCGCGCTCTGTGATGAGGCCGGTGACGAGCCGTGCCGGCGTCACGTCGAAGGCGTGGTTTGCGACGGCCGAGCCGTCAGGCACGACAGTGACAGTCTCGACACGGCCGTCCGCGGTGCGGCCGGTCATGGTCGCGACCTCCGCGGCACCGCGTTGTTCGATGGGAATTTCGGCGATACCGTCGTTCAGCGAAAAGTCGATCGTCGGCGACGGCAGCGCGACATAGAACGGCACATTATTGTCGTGCGCGGCGAGTGCCTTCAGATAGGTGCCGATCTTGTTGCAGACATCGCCCTGGCCGGTGGTGCGGTCGGAGCCGACGATCACGATATCGACCTCGCCATGCTGCATGAGATGGCCGCCGGCATTGTCCGCAATCACGGTATGCGGCACGCCATGCTGGCCAAGCTCGAATGCGGTGAGCGAAGCACCCTGATTGCGCGGCCGCGTTTCGTCCACCCACACATGGACCGGAATGCCCCGGTCATGCGCGGTGTAGACCGGCGCTGTAGCGGTCCCAAGATCGACCGTCGCAAGCCAGCCGGCATTGCAATGGGTGAGGATATTGACCGGCCGGCCCGCCTTGCGCGCGGCAATAGCCTCAATCAGCGGCAAGCCGTGCCGGCCGATTGCCGCGTTGATCGCGACGTCCACATCGCAGATCGCCGCCGCACGCCGGTAGGCAGCCTCGGCACGCTCGCTTTCTGGGCGATGACGAACCTGCGCTGACACGTCATCCAGCGCCCATCGCAGATTGACCGCTGTCGGACGCGCCGCAAGCAGCATCGCGTACGCATTCGCAAGGTTTTGGTCCGACGCATCCGCACGCAGCGCCAGTGCAAGCCCATAGGCCGCGACCGCGCCGATCAGTGGGGCGCCGCGCGTCTGCATGCTGGCAATGGCTTGCGCCGCATCGGCTGCGCTGCGCAATTGCAGCCGTTCGACGCGCCACGGCAGCAGGGTCTGGTCGAGTATGCCGACCGTCCAGCCGTCCGGCTCAAGCCAGACGCTGCGTGTCGCGATGCCGTTGAGCCTCATGCAGTCAATTAAACCCTATTACCAATGCGGCGAAAGCGGAATCGCCGGTCAGCCGGCATGAATTATTTCGCAGCATCGGTTCCGGCCTGCCGCCACGATCCGGCACTTGCACTGACCGGCCCGCTGACGCAATTTCGCGCCCGCTTTTAACCCTTTGGCAGAGTGTTACGAAATGGCGGTCGATAACAGCGCAGCCTACAACAACCGCGCAGCCGTTGCGGATTTCCCGATCATTGTCGCGCAGTGGCAGCGCGATGCCGCCGCCTATCGCGACATGATGGCGAAGGAAGGCCGTGCCGAGTTTGACATCCGGTTTGGACCGACCGAGCGCCAATATATCGATCTGTTCACGTCAAAGGATGACGACGCGCCGCTCGCCCTGTTCATTCACGGCGGCTATTGGCGCGCGATGAGTCCGAAGGAACACAGCCATCTGGCGCGCGGCCTGACCGGCAATGGCGCCACAGTCGCGGTCGCAGGTTACGACCTCACACCGCACGTCTCGATTGCCGACATCATCGAACAGATGCGGGCCGCCGTGCTGTATCTGTGGAAGCGCTTCGGCAAGCGCATCATGGTCTACGGCCATTCCGCTGGCGGCCACCTCACCGCCTGCATGATGGCAACCGACTGGACCAAATACGGGGCGCCGGCCGATCTGATTCCGGCGGGCTACGCAATTTCCGGCGTGTTCGATCTCGCGGGCCTGATCAACACCGACATGAACGCCGACTTCAAGCTGGACGAAGCCTCCGCGCGGGCAAGCTCCCCGCTGTTCTGGCCGGCGCCGGCAGGCCGCGTGCTCGACGTCGTTGTCGGCGGCGACGAACTGCCAGAATTCATCCGGCTATCGCACGTCATGGCCGACACCTGGGGTGCTGCGGGCGTCGAGACCCGCTACGAGGCCATTCCTGGCACGCATCATTTCAATGTAGTGGCGCCGCTCGCCGATCCGCTGAGCGCCATGACCAACCGGGTCGTGGAATTGTGCGAGCTGACCCGGCGCTGATGCCGCATCCAGCCATCTGTCGTCAGAGCCAGTATCGCCAAGCGTAGACTGCGGTGAGGATCACGCCGATTCCGGTCACCACCCAGCGCATGATCTCACGCGGCGCGTGACGGGCTATCCGAGCACCGATCACCGAGCCGATCAGTGCACCACCCATCATGGTGAGTGCGGCTGGCCAATTGACGCTGCCTTCCAGCGCAAAGACGGTCATTGCCACTGCGCCATTGAGCGCTGCGACCAGATTCTTGGTGGCGTTGGCCGGCCGGTATTCGCCCGATGTCGCAAGCTGCAATACCGCGACCAGAAGAACGCCGAGACCGGCGCCGAAATAACCGCCATAGACCGACACCGGCAGCAGCATCGGAATCGAGGTGAGCTTGATTTCCGGCTCACGGCCGTGTCGTGCAAGCGAGCGTTCCCGCAGCGCCGCGCTGATCTGCTCGCCGAAGGCAAAGAGGATGGTGGCGAACCCGATCAGGAGCGGAACCAGGATCTCGAACACGCGGTTCGACGTCAGCATCAGCAGTGCTGCGCCGATGCCGGCACCGGCGACCGATGCAAAGATCAGCCCGACAAAGCCCCGATCGACCGGGGGAAGCTGGGTACGGTCGGACAAAGCCGCGACCAGGCTGCCCGGCGTCAGCGCCGCGATGTTGGTCGCGATCGCCGAAATCGGCGTGAGACCCGCGGCCAGCAGGCTCGGAAAGGTGATCAGCGCCGCGCCGCCTGCGAGTGACGCAATCGTGCCGCCGGCCAGACCGGCAGTCCCCAGCAATGCGGCCGCAGCAAGATCCATCGTCGCCCGAGACCCGGCCCGGCCGGCCGCCGTTCAAGGAACGGCGCCAGCCAAGGGCGCGGTAACCCTCCCCAGATCAGTGCACCGTGTAAAGACGACGATGCCCGGCGCAAGGCCGGGCATCACAGGTGAGGTATGCGTTCGCCGCCGCGGATGACGGCGATCAGAAGAAGGCCTGAATCCCGGTCTGCGCGCGGCCGAGAATCAGCGCATGAATGTCGTGCGTACCCTCATAGGTGTTGACCGTCTCCAGATTGGCGACATGGCGCATCACATGGAACTCGTCGGCGATGCCATTGCCGCCATGCATGTCGCGCGCAAGACGGGCGATATCCAGCGCCTTGCCGCAATTGTTGCGCTTCATCAGCGAGATTGCCGGAGGCGCCGCGCGGCCCTCCTCGATCAGGCGGCCGACGCGCAGCGCACCCTGCAATCCGAGAGTGATTTCGGTTTGCATGTCGGCGAGCTTCTTCTGGATCAACTGGGTGGCGGCGAGCGGCCGGCCGAACTGCTTGCGGTCGAGCGTATATTGGCGCGCGGCGTGCCAGCAAAACTCGGCGGCCCCCATCGCGCCCCAGGCAATGCCGTAGCGCGCATTGTTGAGACAGCCGAACGGACCGGCGAGGCCCGACACATTCGGAAGGAGCGCGTCCTCCGGCACAAAGGCATTGTCCAGCACGATCTCGCCGGTCACAGAAGCGCGCAAAGACAGCTTGCCCTCGATCTTCGGGGTGGAGAAACCTTCCGTTCCGCGTTCCACGACGAAGCCGCGGATCTTGCCGTCGAGCTTCGCCCAGACGATCGCGATGTCGGCGATCGGTGAGTTCGAAATCCACATCTTGGCGCCGGTCAGCCGGTAGCCGTTCGGCACTTTCTCCGCCCGCGTGACCATCGAGCCGGGATCGGAGCCGTGGTCCGGCTCGGTCAGGCCGAAGCAGCCGACCATCTCGCCCGAGGCGAGCTTGGGAAGGTATTTTTTCTTCTGCGCCTCGGTGCCGTAGGCATAGATCGGATACATCACGAGCGACGACTGCACCGACAGCGTCGAGCGGTAACCGGAATCCACCCGCTCGATCTCGCGGGTGATCAAACCATAGGCAACGTAGCCGAGGCCGGCGCCGCCATATTCCTCCGGGATGGTCGGGCCAAGAAGGCCAAGCGCGCCCATTTCGGGCAGCAGCTCGCGGTCGACCTTCTCGTCGCGATAGGCCTCGATCACCCGCGGCATCAATTTATCTTGTGCGTAGCCGCGCGCCGTATCGCGCACCATACGCTCTTCTTCGGTCAACTGGCTCTCCAGATCGAACGGATCCTCCCAATTGAACGGGGCGTCCTTAATGGATGATCCCGGGCGGTGAACGCTCAGCTTTTCTGCGGCTTGGCTCATGGTGCTCTCCCTGCAGGAGGTAACTGGGTTGCGCCTGATCGCGACCGGCAACCGGGGCTCACTCTCCGGATCACGCGCTCTGCCCGCTATCGGTCAGATATTTTCCGTAAATGCAACACTAACGATCCAAATGCTGGGCGCGGAGCGTATCCGGGATGACCGGGAAAGTTGCATTCACTAACATTATGTTCGGATTCGGCACCTAGAATGCGGGCTTTCGGGGGCGAGGATTTGAATCGTGCGTAGCCAGCGTAGCTTTTTTGCCGTTCGGAAGGCCGCCCAGTTCAGCGGTGCCAGTCTGGTGGTCCTTGCCGCCGTCGCCGGGCCGGCTCCGCAAGCCGCCGCCCAGGACCGGTATTTCTACCGGGATCCGTTTTTCCAACGCTACGACGCCCCGCCGCCGCGGCTTCATGACCCGCGCCGCCCGGAACCGCGAAGCCTCCCCGCCGCCCGCAGGCCGCAGAAGCAACCGGTCAATCAGGCCGAAAAGGTCAAGGAGGCCCCTCCGCCTCCCGGCCCGCACATGCTGATCGTGTCGGTCAAGTCGCAGAACGTGTCGCTCTATGCCAACGGCAAGCTGGTCTCGCAGTCCCCGGTGTCGACCGGCAAAGCCACCAACCCGACACCGTTCGGGGTCTTCAGCGTGATCCAGCGTAACCGGCACCACCGCTCCAATATCTATAGCGGCGCGCCGATGCCCTATATGCAGCGGCTGACCTGGTCCGGTATCGCGCTGCACGAGGGCAAGCTGCCCGGCTACCCCGCCTCGCATGGCTGCATTCGCCTGCCGGAGCGCTACGCGGACTATCTCTGGCGCACCATCAAGATGAACACGCGGGTGATCGTCTCGCGCGAAGACGTCGCGCCGGCCGAAATCGCACAAACGCTGCTGTTCCAGCCAAAGCTACCGGCCGCGACCGTGCAGACCGTGCCGGAATTGCGCAAGACCTTCGACACCTCGTCCCAGCGCATGCGCACCGCGATGGCGGACATTATTGCCACCGACGGCACCAGCGATCGCATCCACGGCGAGGATGCAAAGCCCGCCATGCGTGACCTGACGGAATCGGTCGAGCAGTCGAACACGAAGCCCGAAGCAGCATCCGACGTCGCATCGCCTGCGCCGATCGACATGCCAGCGCAGCCCGAACTCGCCGCCGATCAGCCCGCCAATACCGAAGCCAAGGCTGACACTACCGCTTCGATCTATCCGCAACCCGCCAACATCCCGGCACCGATCCTTGCAAGTTTCGCGCAGTCGCTGGAGGCCAAGCAGAAGAAGGCGCCGCCGAGCGGCGCGATCAGCGTCTTCATCAGCAAGAAGGACAAGCGGCTCTACGTGCGCCAGCACTTCATCCCGCTGTTCAGCGCACCGGTCTCGTTCACGGACGACAAGGCGAGCTTCGGCACCCATGTCTTCTCCGCACTGGAGAAGGAGGGCAGCGAAAAAGAAGTACGCTGGGTCGCGGTGAGCATGCCGCACGAACTGCCGAAAGCAGAAAAGGTGAAGACCCGCGTCGTTATCGACCGGTTCGGACGTCCGGTCGAAGTGCCGGTGAAACCGCAGGGCAAGGCGCCGGAGCCGATTCCGAGCCTCTCAGCCGCGGCCGTGCTCGACCGGATCGAGATTTCGCCGGACGTGATCGAGCGCATCTCGGAATATGTCGCGCCGGGAGCGTCATTGATCGTGTCGGATCACGGCCTCGGCCACGAGACCGGGCTCTATACCGATTTCATCGTGGTGACGCGGTAGATTTTTTACTCGCCATCCGCTCGTCTCCGCGAAGGCGCGGACCCAGTCCTTGTTTTTGGATTCCCGCTTTCACGGGAATGAGCGGCGGATGAGTGGGTCAAAGAGAAACGACCACATCCCGGCCGATCAGCCCGCGATCCTTCGCAAGCTTCGTCACGATTGCCGCGATGGTATCGAGCGTCGGCGTTGCGATCTTTGCCGCGCGCGCAAAGGCGAGCGGCGCCAGCACGATCTCAGCGATTTCCATCGGCCGGCCCTGCTCGTAATCCTGCAGGATCGAGGCCTTGTGGTTCAACAGCCGCCCCAGCATACGGTCGGGATCGAGATCGAGGGCGTAGCCGTGCGCGGCGGCAATGCTCAGGCCCTCACGCATCACCCGGCGGTAGATTTCAGACAATGCGGGATCCTTGCGTGCGCCGTCCGAAGGACTCGCCGTGGCAAGCCCGATGGTCGAGCCACTCATATTGTTGACGAGCTTGGTCCAGACCGCCGCGCGGATATCGCCCGGATCGGGTGAAAGAATGCCGGCGCTTTCGAACGTTTGGCGTAACGCCTCCACATCCGCTCGTCCTCGCAAAAGCGGGGACCCAGTGTCTTGCGCTGGATTCCCGCCTTCGCGGGAATGAGCGGCAATAGACGAAATCTCCATCCGGTTATGCGTCGGCGAATTGTTCTTGATGACGCCCGGCGCTTCCACCTCGTTGGCCGAATAGATAATGCCGCCGATCACCTGATCGGGCCGCATCACCGCCATAAACGGCTTCGCCAGATCGAAGATCGGGAGCGCGGGCGGCACCGGATGCCGCGACGGCAGACCGACCGGGTACCACCAGGTCATGCCGTTCTGCGGAAAAATAACAAGCGTATCCTTGCCGATCAGCGGCGCGATCTGCGCGGCAATCGCCGGCAGCGCCGTCGCCTTGGTGGCAACGACAACGACATCCTGCGGACCGAAATCGTCCGGCTTCTCACCCGCTGCGACGGTGGCGGACAACACCGCGTCACCGGACCGAAGTTGCAAACCCTTCTCGCGGATCGCGGCGAGATGCGGACCGCGGGCAATCACGGACACATCGTGCCCCGCAAGCGCCAGCCGGACCGCGAAATGCCCGCCGCTTGCCCCCGCCCCATAGATGCAGATGCGCACGGCTAAGACTCCAGCTCTTTCGCCAGCGCGCGTGGCACTCTGATCTTCATCTCCAGCGCCATCTGGCCGAACGCCTTCCCTTGCGGATCGATGCGCCGCGATGTCATGCCACCGCCGCCAAGCGCATCTTCCAAAAGGAAGTTAAAGGCATGCAGGCCCGGCGCTTCGTATCGCGTGACCTTGCCGTGAACGAGGCCTGCAAAATGCGCCGCCATTTTCTCCGGCGTCACCTCACGGCGAAGCACCGGCACATATTTCGGATCGCGCGCGATGATCGCGATGTTGGAGGAATTGCCCTTGTCGCCCGAGCGCGCGACCGCGAGCGAGCGCAGCGTGACTTCGGCATCCGCGCCAGCCGGCGCACCTGCGTCAGCAATCTGTGCCGCGCTCCCAGGCCCGACATATCCGCCCTGCGCGGGAACATCGACATCGAACGGCTCGCCGTCGCCGATCTGAACCCTCGGCGCTCCCAGCGCCGCCTTGTCGACAAAGAAGGTGAAAAGCCGGACCACGGGCGTGGGCTTCGGCCGCCCCGATAGAATCCCCGTGGTGCCCTGCGCGAAGCTGATGCCGACCGACCCGAGCTCGCGCGCGAAAATGTCGATCGCTTCGCGGTCTGAATGATCCACCACAAGCCGCAGCAGCACTTCGCGCACGCCGCGTGCATTCGCCTTCGGGCCGTAGGCGGATTCCGAGCCCAGCACTTCGGTATGGGTCGCGGTGAAATCGGGAAACTGCCGCTGCCGGAACAGCATGCGCGCGCGGGCGAGCAATGCTTCAGCCGTGCGTTCCGCCTTCGCCACCGCATCGGGGCCGACGATGGAGACCGTCGCGACGCCGCGCCAGCCGTCCTGATACGTGGCGGAGACCTTGTATTGCGATGTCGGCGGATAG
>Ga0073934_10011716_pt1 | contig 10524 bp, 5 predicted proteins | sample LarsenN4metaG_FD_76834 | JGI IMG/M metagenome (GOLD analysis project Ga0073934, IMG submission 76834) | Hot spring sediment bacterial and archeal communities from British Columbia, Canada, to study Microbial Dark Matter (Phase II) - Larsen... ... | reverse complement strand
GCCAGCGCCTGGGCGGCGAAGGCCTCGTTCGATTCGATCACGTCCATGTCGGCCACCTTCAGCCCGGTGCGCTTCATCAGGTTCTGCACCGCCGGCACCGGCCCGATGCCCATTTCGCCGGGGTCCACTGCGGCGGTGGCGTAGCCCACCAGGCGCGCGAGCGGCTTCAGGCCGCGGGCGGCGGCGGTCTTGGCCTCGGCCAGCACCAGCGCGGCCGCGCCGTCGTTGATGCCCGAGGCGTTGCCCGCCGTCACCGAGCCGTCCTTCTTGAACACCGGCCGCAAGGCGCGCAGGCCCTCGGGCGTGGCGTCCTCGCGGATGTGCTCGTCGCGGTCGAAGACCGTCGTGCCCTTCTTGCTCTCGATCTCGACGCCGACGATCTGTTCCGCGAAGCGGCCCTCGGCGCGCGCCCGGGCGGCGCGTTTGTGGCTCTCCACGGCAAAGGCGTCCTGCTCCTCGCGGCCGATCTTCCACTTCGCCGCCACGTTCTCGGCGGTGATGCCCATGTGGCCGTGGCCGAAGGGGTCGTGCAGGGCCGCGGTCATCATGTCCACCACCTTGGTGTCGCCCATCTTCTGGCCCCAGCGTCCGGCGGGCACGGCATAGGGCGCGCGGCTCATGCTCTCGGCGCCGCCCGCCACCGCGATGTCGGCATCGCCCAGCAGAATCTGCTGCGCCGCCGAGACGATGGCCTGCAGGCCCGAGCCGCACAGCCGGTTGACGGTCAAGGCCGGGGTCTGGATCGGCAGCCCGCCGCCGAGGCCCGCGACGCGGGCCATGTACATGTCCTTGGGCTCGCTGTGGATGACGTTGCCGAACACGCAGCTGCCGACCTGCGCGGGCTCGACCGCAGCGCGGCGCAGCGCCTCTTTCACGCACAGCGCGCCCAGCGCGGTGGGCGCCACGTCCTTCAGCGCGCCGCCGAAGCTGCCGACGGCGGTGCGCACCCCGGAGAGGAACACGACATCGCGGCTCATGGCAGTCACTCCTCGATGCGGTCGGCCTTGGCGCCGCCGCGGATGGTGTCGGGCGTATCGACCGGCAGGGTGGCCAGCGCCTCGCGCCAGGCGCCCGGCTTGACCTTGTCGCTGTTGATGATGGTGATGGTCTTGCGGCCGCAGGCGGGGTTGGTCACGCATTCGGCCATGACGGCGGCGACGTCGCCGCGCGACACGATGCCAACGGTGTACTGATGGCGCGGCCGCAGCCACACCCCCCGCTCGCCGGGGGCGAAATTGCGCAAGCCGCCCGGCGCGACGATGGTGTAGTCCAGCCCGCTCGCGCGCAGATAATCCTCGGCCTTGCCCTTCCAGTAGCGCCCGGTGAACATCTGCGCCTCGGGGTCGGCGCCCTCGACGCCGGCCGAGCCCGAGGTCATCAGCACGAAGCGCCGCACGCTCGCGGCCTTGGCGGCGTCGATCAGGTTGCGGTTGCCCAGCCAGTCGACGTTCTCGAAGTTGTTGGAGCCCGCCCGTTCGCGCGAGCCGATGACCGAGATCGCGTAGGTCGCGCCGGCGAGCGCGGGGGCCAGGGTCGCCGGGTCGCGCACGTCGGCCGCCATCCATGCGGCGATGTCGCCGTTCTGGCTGCGGGCCTTGGCGGTGTCGCGCACCAGGCCGCGCACGGCGAAGCCCTGGGCGGCCAACAGGCGCACCAGGTGCAGTCCGGTTTCGCCGGTGGCCCCGGCAAGGGCCACCACCGGCTTGTCGGCGGCCCCGGCCGGCCCGGCCCACCCGGTCACGACGGCGAAGCAAACGAACCACAGGCGAACAACGTGCGTCACGGCACCTCCTTGGCGATGGCGGAAACAGTCCGACCGCAAGCTAGACAAGCCCCGGCCGATGGTCAAAGCGCCCGGGCCGGGCCAGCGAACAGGAAGGGGGCGGAGGCGAAGTGGCGGGAGCGACGGGACTCGAACCCGCGACCTTCGGCGTGACAGGCCGACGTTCTAACCAACTGAACTACGCCCCCGCGGGCGCGGCCGGAGCAGGAAAATCGAAGGATTCCCGGGGTTTTGGCCCGGCGGTCCGGCGCGAAGGGCGGCGTTGTAACAGGTCTGTCCGGGGGGTGCAAGCGATGGCCGACGCGCGCACCGACGGCGCGTTCGCGGCACCGCGCGTTGGGGCATCACTGATTCGGCGCATAAATTCGATTGTGAGCCCCGACCGTCGCCCCTATACTAATTTTGAGTAAAAACCATTTCCCGCATGACCGCCACGGCCTTTCCTTCGCTGCGCGAACTGCTGCCGAACGGCACGCCGGCCGCGGCAGGCGCCGCCGACCAGACCCGACTGCTGGCCATGGCCGAGTCTGTCGGCAACATGGGGCACTGGTACTGGCACCTAGCCAGCGGCGCGATCAATTGGTCTGGCCAGGTTTATCGCATCGCCGGGCGCGACCCCGCCACGTTCAGCGCCGAAGGCGAGCGCGCCTGGGACGTCGTCCACGCCGAGGACCGCAGCTTCGTCTCGGCCCAGTTCGAGCGCGCCGTTGCCGGGCGCACCGCCGTCGAGTTCGACGCGCGGCTGGTGCGGCCCAACGGCGACACGCGCAACGTCATCATCAAGTGCCAGCCCGAGCTGGGCGAGAGCGGCGCGCCGGTGGCGCTGTATGGCGTCATGACCGATGTCACCGACGCGTTCTCGACCATCCGCGCCATCCAGGACCAGCACGAGATGCTCGACTTGGCCGCCGAGCTGGCCCACCTGGGCCACTGGGTGTGGAGCGCGGACGTCGACGCGCTGACGTTTTGCTCCGAGCAGCTGGCGCGCATCCACGAACTGACGCCCGACGTGTTCCTTGGCCGGTTCTCGCACCCCGCGCGCATCGGCACCGCCGTCGAGCCCGAGTACCGCGAAGCCTATCGCGCGGCCGTGACGCGCGGCCTGGCCGAGGGCGCGCCCTACGAACTCGAATACAAGCTCGAAACCCGTTTCGCCACCAGCCGTCACATCAAGGAGATCGGCCAGCCGATCTTCGACGAACAGGGCCAGCTCGTCCGCTTCATCGGCACGGTCCAGGACGTCAGCGAGACCAAGCGCCGCGAGCTGCTGCTGAAGTCGGCCAACGAGGCGCTGGAAAGCCAGGCCCTGGCGCTCAGGCGCAGCGAAACCAAGTTCCGCGACATGGTCGAGGGCTCGATCCAGGGCATCGTCATCCTGCGCGGCACGCGCATCGTCTTCGCCAACACCTCGTTCGCGCGCATGCTCGGGCTATCGTCGGCGGAAGAGGTCATGGCCATCGACGATGCCCGCCGCCTGCTGCCGAAGGGGCGCGAGGCCGACGCCGAGCAGTTCTGGAGCGCGGCGACTGCGCGCCGCCTCGACGGGCTGATGCAGCGCAGCCCCTTGCGCAGCATCGACGGCCGCTCGATCTGGATCGACGCGGTGGGCCGCCTGATCGACTGGGAGGGCGCACCCGCCTTCCTGCTCAGCATCATCGATGTGACCGAGCGGCATCTGGCCGATCAGGCGCTGTTGCAGAAGTCGAAGGAGCTGGAAGAGCTCAACCTCCAGAAGGACAAGCTGTTCTCGATCATCGCCCACGACCTGAAGGGGCCTTTCAACAGCGTGCTTGGCTTCGCCGGCCTGCTGGCCGCCAAGGCCGCGAGCATGCCGCCGGAGAAGGTGGGCGAATACGCCGAGATCGTCTACAAGGCCGCTACCGGCGTGCACGACCTGCTCGACAACCTGTTGGCTTGGGCCTCGGTGCAGATGCGCTCGACCGAGCTGCGCGCCGCGCCCATCGACATCCGCGCGCTGGTCGACGCCAGCTTCTACCCGCTCAAGCCGATGGCGGCCGAGAAGGGCATCGAGGTGGTCAACGCGGCCGGCGCGCTCGGCGCGCTGGGCGACGAATCCATGGTGCGCATCGTGCTGCGCAATCTCATCTCCAACGGCATCAAGTTCACGCCCAAGGGCGGCACGGTGGTCGTGGCTAGCGAGCCCGCGCTGCTGCCCGACGGCCGCCCGGGCCTGTCCGTCAGCGTGCGCGACAGCGGCGTCGGCATGGACCGCGAGACGGTGGCCGAACTGTTCAGCTTCGCGCGCAAGGTCTCGCGTAGCGGCACCAATGGCGAGCGCGGGACCGGCCTCGGCCTGTTCCTGTGCCGCGACATCGTCGACCGCCACGGCGGCGTGCTCACGGTCGACTCGCAGCCGGGTCGCGGCACCACGTTCCGCTTCACCCTGCCGCGGCACGAGGCGGCGACTTGACGGACGCCGCGCCGTCCCGGCCCGAGCCGCCGACGCCCGCCCCGGTCTCCGCCCTTCCCGCCATCGCCGACCTGATCTGGGAGGACGAGCCCGCGGGCAGCGGCGCGTGGTGGCTGTCGCGCGCCCGCAGCGGCGACCTCCAGGTGTTCATCGCCGCCGACGCGCTGACGGCGTCGCTGTTGGCCCTGGCGCGCCGCGGCGCGCGCGCCGGCGATTACGACGTGCTGGTGGTCGTGGCCGAGGCGGCCCATGCCGACCGTCCGGCGGCGCTGGCCGCCGTCAAGCGGGCGCTGGCCGAGAAGCTGGCCCATCCGCTGGCCGAGGTCGGCCGGCCGGTGGTCGCCTGGCGCCTCGAGCGCGCGGCGCGGCTGGCGCTGAACCAGGCGCCGCTCGCGCTGGCGGCGCTGCTGCTGGGCGCGCTGCTCGGCCTGGCGGTGGCGCTGTTCGCGGTGTCCACGGCGCTGGTGGGCTGGCCGATGCTGGCCGCGGGCATCGTCATCGGTGCGGCCTCGGGGCCGCTGTTGAAGTTCCTGGTCGACCGCCGCTTCAAGAGCCAGCTTGGGCCGTGGGGCCGCTTCTGGGTGGCGACCATAAGCGCCGCCGCCGGCGCGCTTCTCACGGCCGGCGGCGTGCTGACCCTGTTCTGGTCGTGAAAACGCCGCCGGGGGGTGCCCGGCGGCGCGATCACGACGGTCCGTGTCGGATGGACGTCGCTGGCTCTAGAAGCGGTACTTCATGGTCGCGCCCAGCGTGCGCCGGTCGCCGGTCATCACGTTGGTGATGAACACCGGGAAGTCGGAGGCCAGGGTCGGCTGCGAGATGGCGATCACCGGATAAACCTTGTTGAAGATGTTCTTGCCCCACAGCGACAGTTCCAGGTTGTCGTTCTGGACCGCGATCTTGGCGTTCACCAAGGTGCGCCCCGGCACCCATTGCAGGTTGTTCGAGCGCGTGAACTGCTTGGACTGGTAACGCACATCCGCGCGCGCGTAATAGCTCCAGTCGCCGGTCAGCGTGTCCTGCCACATCGCCGAGGTCGTCAGCGTGTGCTTGGAGGCGCGGGTCAGCAGCTTGCCGCCGACGTTGTTGGTGCACAGGCTGCCGTCGCCGCAGAACCGGTCGACGCCGCGGTCGATGGTGCCCTGGCCGAACTTCGGCACCGCCAGGCCATAGCCGGCGTTGAGCGACAGGTTGTCGGTGGCCTGCAGGTTGACGTCCGCCTCGAAACCCTTCGAATTCGCCTTGGCCGCGGTGATCGTCAGGGCGGTGATCAGCGGCGGCGGCGGCGTCGAGGTGATGTGCAGGTCGGTGTAGCGGATGTAGAACGCCGCGACGTTGGCGGTCATGCGGCCGTCCAGCCACGCCGTCTTGGCGCCGGCTTCGTAGGTCCAGTTGGTCGACGGGCCGTAGTTCTGCAGGGCCAGGGGAATGGGCTGCCCGGCAAACGAGTCGAACGTGCCGTTGAAGAACCCGGCCAGATAGCCCTTGGCCGCCGAGGCGTACAGCAGCACATCCGGGTTGACCTGGTAGTCGATGCTGAAGCGCATCGTCTCGTACTTGTCGGTGCGCGCCTGGCGTGCGCCCGACGCCCGGTTGATCTGCGTGCGGTCGTCGTCGTCGTGGCGCAGTTCCGCGCCGACGGTCAGCTGGTCGGTGACGTCGAAGTCCACCGCGCCGTACACCGCGTAGGCCAGGTCCTTGCGCAGCTGGTTGGTCAGCAGCGTGCCCGGGAACGGGTTGGGGCGCGCCACGCCCGGCACCGCCGCCACGCCCGAGCGCGGGAACTCGCCGGCCGCGAGCGGCGAGGTGTCGATGCCCACGGTCAGCGTGTTGTCGTCCCTGTGCTCGTAGTACGACGTGCCCACCAGCCAGCGGAAGCGCTGGTCCGACTTCGATTCGATGCGCAGGTCGGCGCTCTTGTCCTTGGTCTTGTCGGGGCCGTTGCCGACGAAGCTCTTCAGCCGCTGGAAGCGGATAGCGGGACCGAACGGCGAGTTGCGCGCAATGCCGTACAGCGTGCCCTGGCCGTCGAGCTGGCGGTCGTTGTCGCCGTACAGCTCCTGGGTCAGGTCGACCAGCGCGCCCATCAGGGTGATGGTGGCGAAATCCACGTCCCAGTTGGCCTCGACCCCCATGATGTAGCCGTCGCGCTGGTTGCCGATGGCGCGGGCGTCGGCACCGGAATAGCCGATCGCCGGCACCGGGCCGCAGAAGAAGCTGGGCGCCGGGTTGGTGGCGCTCAGCCGGCCGCAGTTGTTGGGGAATTCGAAGTTGCCGGTGTTCTCGCGCTTGTCGTCGGTGTAGAAGCCGAACCACGACAGATCCAGCGTCTCGGTCGGCCGGACCAGCAGGTCCCACGATCCAGCGAAGGTCTTGTAACCCTGCAGGTTGTCGTTCTTGTCCAGCGTGTTGCGGATGGTGCCGTCGAAGGTGTCGTAGCCCGCCGCCAGGCGCACCGCGGCGCGCTCGCCCAGGGGCAGATTGAAGCTGGCCTTGCCCGAGGCGCGCTCGTAGTTGCCCACCGTGGCCTCGAACGCGATGTCGGTGGCCTCGGTGCTGGCCTTGGCGGGCACGTAGTTGATCGCGCCGGCGAACGAGTTGCGGCCGTACAGCGCCGACTGCGGGCCCTTCACCACCTCGACGCGCGCGATGTCGAGCAGGTCGAAGTTCGAGGCGTTGGTCTCCGACAGGAACACGCCGCGATAGAACATCGAGACGTTGCGGTCGGGCGAGGCGATCACCGTCTGGCTCAGGCCGCGGATCACCGGCGTGGACAGCGTGCCCTGGATGTTCTCGAAGAAGATCATGCCCGGCGTCGCGGCGGCGACGTCGGCCATGCTCTGGATCGAGCGCTTGCTGATGTCGTCGGCGGTCAGCGCCGTGATGGCCAGGGGGATTTCCTGCAGGTTTTCCTCGCGCTTGCGCGCCGTGACCACGATCTCCTCGACCGTGCCCTGCGCCAGCGCCGGACTGCTCGCTACCGGTAGCGCGCAGCCCAGCGCCACTGTGGCCAAAAGTCCGCATTTCAACGTCGAGTGTTGCATGACTGACCCCCTCGTTCATGCCGCGATTGCTGCGAGAACCGCACAACCTGCGAGGGCGCGAGGCTATGGGCGATAGCCGGGCCCGACAATTGCATCGTAGTTATAAGTCGATACCCCTACGTTATTGTGTCTATTTTGCAACGCCGCCGCGAAGTCGCGGCGCAGCGGCAGCGAATGTCTGCCGAACGTAAGGCGCAGCGCGGTTCACAGCCGTCGCGCGCGGTGAGAGACTTGGGGCTGATCGGTCGGCTCGGAATTGCGCTCATCGTCGTTCGGGGGAGGTCGCCATGACCCGCATCGTCATCCACAAACGCCGCCTGCTGCAGGGGCTGGCCGGGGCCGCGGCCCTGAGCGTGCTGCCGGCCTGGCGCCGTGCCGCGGCCGCGGCCGCCTACGACGTCATCGTCGTCGGCGCCGGCACCGCGGGCATGCCCACCGCCATCTTCGCCGCGCAAAGAGAGGCGAAAGTGCTGGTGATCGACAGGGCGCCGGTCACCGGGGGCACGCTCGACCGCTCCACCGGGCAGATGGCCGCCGCGGGCACCGTGTTCCAGAAGGCCAAGGGCATCGTCGACAGCGCCGACGCCCACTACGACGACAACATGCGCATCAACAACTACACCGCCGATCCGGTGCTGACGCGGCTGTTCGTCGACAACGCCGGCGACACGCTCAACTGGCTCGCGGCCAACGGCTTCGCGGTGCGCGACGGGCACCCGGTCAAGGGCGGCGGCCACGAACCGTTCCTGACCGCGCGCTACCAGTGGGGCGAGGAGGGCGGGAAATCGATCTACAAGGTCATGGACCCGCTGTTCGCCGCGGCGGTCGCCAAGGGTAACGTCACGCTCGCGCTCAACACCGCCGCGGTCGATCTGATCCAGGACGCCGCGGGCGCGGTGCTCGGCGTCACCTGCGAGGACGAGGCCGGCCGCAAGCAGGATTTCATGGGCCGCAACGTCGTTCTCGCCGCCGGCGGCTGCGCCGCGAACCCGCGCCTGTACGAAGAGCTGCACGGCACAGCGCTGACGGCGCAGATCGCCTATCCCTACAGCCAGGGCCAGGGCCTGCTTCTCGGTCTCGGCGCGGGCGGCTACGTCCGCGGCGGCGAGCACTACAATCCGCTGTTCGGCACCCTGCTTGCCGACGACAACCAGCCCAGCGAGCCCCAGGGCGGCTTCATCAGCGACCCGGAGCGCCGCCCGCCGTGGGAGATCTACGTCAACGCCCGCGGCCGGCGCTTCGTGCGCGAGGACGAGGCCAGCGTCGATCGCCGCGAAAAGGCGCTCGGCCGCCAGCCGGGCCACCGCATGTGGGTGATCGCCGACCGGGCCATGCTCGACCAGGCCCCGCCGTTCATGAGCTGGACGAAGGACAAGGTCATGGAGGCTTTCGACTCCCATCCGATGTTCGCCAAGGCCGACACGGTCGAGGCCCTGGGCGTCAAGGCGGGCATCGATCCGAAGGGGCTGGCCGACACGGTCACGGCCTACAACGCCGCGCTGGCGGCTGGCGCCACCGATCCGCTGGGCCGCCGCCACCGCCCGCGGCCGCTGGCCCAGGGGCCGTTCTACGCGGTGCGCTTCACCGGCTGGACGGTCATCGCCTTCGCCGGGCTTGCGGTCGACGGCCAGCTGCGCGTCATCCGCGCCGATGGCACGCCCATCCCCAACCTCTACGCCGCGGGCGAGGTCATCGGCGCCGGCGCCACTTCGGGCAACGCCTACACCAACGGCTCCATGGTCACGCCCGCGCTCACCTTCGGCCGGCTGTTGGGCCAGAAGATGCTGAAGGTGAAGGCGTAAAGTGGCGTACGAGGCCCGCCCTAGAAAAGGGAAGGGGCGGGGAGGGATCGTTTCCGATCCGATCCGTCGGCCGCCGCGCGGCTTGTCCTACGGCTCGTAGTTCAGGTTGGGGGCAAGCCAGCGCTCCATTTCCGCCACGCTCTTGCCCTTACGCCGGGCCAGGTCCTCGACCTGGTCGCGCTCGATCTTGCCCACGCCGAAGTACCGGGCCTCGGGGTGGGCGAAGTATAGGCCGCTGACCGCCGCGCCCGGCCACATGGCGAAGCTGTCGGTCAGGGTAATGCCGGCGTTCCTCTCGGCGTCCAGCAGTTGCCACAGCGTCGCCTTCTCGGTGTGGTCGGGACAGGCGGGATAGCCCGGCGCCGGGCGGATGCCGCGGTACTGCTCGGCGATCAGCTGCTCGTTGCTCAACGCCTCGCCGGTAGCGTAGCCCCAGAACTCCTTGCGCACGCGCTCGTGCATGCGTTCGGCGAAGGCCTCGGCCAGGCGGTCGGCCAGCGCCTTCAGCAGGATCGCCGCGTAATCGTCGTGGGCCTGCTCGAACTCCTTGGCCTTCCGTTCGACGCCGTGGCCTGCCGTCACCGCGAAGGCGCCGATGTAGTCGGCCACGCCGAGGCTCTTGGGCGCGATGTAGTCGGCCAGGCATAGGTTGGCGCGGTCGCTCTCGCCGCGCACCATCTGCTGGCGCAGGCCGCGCAGGGTGGCGATGACCTTGCCGCGCGTCTCGTCGGCGTACACCTCGATGTCGTCGTCGTTGACGGCGTTGGCCGGCCACAGCCCGATCACGCCCTTGGCCGTCAGCCACTTCTCGCCGATCAGGCGCTGCAGCATCGCCTGGGCGTCGTTGTAGAGCTGGCGCGCGGTCTCGCCCACCACCTTGTCGCCGAGGATGTCGGGGTACTTGCCTGCCAGCTCCCAGGTCTGGAAGAACGGCGTCCAGTCGATGCGGCGCGTCAGCTCGGCCAGGTCGTAATCGGCGAACACCGTCACGCCCAGCACGCGCGGGCGCTCGGGCTTGTACGCCGTCCAATCCAGCTTCAGCTTGTTGGCGCGCGCATCGGCCAGGCTCTGGCGCTTCTTCTGCGTCTGGCTGCGGGCGTGCGCCGCGCGCACCTTCTCGTAGTCCGCCTTCACCTCGGCGACGAACCCGGGCTTGAGCTGCGCCGACAGCAGGTTCGAGGCCACGCCGACCGCACGCGAGGCGTCGGGCACGTAGATCACGGGGTTGTCGGTGCTGGGCGCGATCTTCACCGCGGTGTGCACCTTCGAGGTGGTGGCGCCGCCGATCAACAGCGGGACGTTCAGGCCCTCGCGCTGCATCTCCTTGGCCACGTACACCATCTCGTCCAGGCTGGGGGTGATCAGCCCCGACAGGCCGATGATGTCGGCGTTCTCGGCCCGGGCCGCGTCCAGGATCTTGGCGCAGGGCACCATCACGCCCAGGTCGACGACGTCGTAGTTGTT
>Ga0073934_10011715_pt1 | contig 10525 bp, 8 predicted proteins | sample LarsenN4metaG_FD_76834 | JGI IMG/M metagenome (GOLD analysis project Ga0073934, IMG submission 76834) | Hot spring sediment bacterial and archeal communities from British Columbia, Canada, to study Microbial Dark Matter (Phase II) - Larsen... ... | reverse complement strand
GCACCGGCTTCAGCCCGTCGCGGGCATCCGGCAACGCGCGCTGCGTGATGGTCGACGGCGCAAGCTGCAGGTAGCGCTCTTCCAGCGAGACCAGGTACTCGTGCTCCTCCCAGGAGCGCTCGGGAACGACGTACGAGAACATCTCCAGCTTGTCGAATTGATGCACACGGTAGAGCCCGCGTACATCACGTCCGTAGCTCCCCGCTTCTCTCCGGAAGTTCCAGGAGATGCCGGCCAGCCGGCGCGGCAGGGCGCCTTCGTCCAGCGTCTCGTCCTTGTGCATCCCGGCCAGGCTCTGCTCCGAGGTCCCGATGAGCGCCAGCTCCTCCCCCTCGATCCGGTAGACCTGCTGCGCGTCGAGGTCTGCCCCGCCCCAGGCGCCCGTGATGATCTCCGGGTGCACCAGGAAGGGCGTGACCACCGGGGTGAAGCCCTCCGCGACCAGCAGGTCCAGGCCATAGCGCATCAGCGCCTGCTCCAGCAGGACCCCGGGACCCTTCAGGTAGTAGAAGCGCGACCCGGCCACCTTGGCGGCACGCTCCATGTCGATGATGCCCAGCCGCGTCCCCAGTTCCAGATGGTCGAGCGGGGGAAAGGCGAACTCCGGCTTCTGCCCCCAGGAACGGATGGGCACGTTCTCCGAGGCGTCCCGTCCCGGCGGGACGCTGGCGTGGGGCAGATTGGGCAGCAGCAGGAGCGCATGGTGCAGCTCGTCCTCGATCGCCCTGAGCTCGGGCCCCAGGGCCTTCAGGTGCTCCGAGACCTCGCGCATCTCCGCGATGCGGCGGGCCCGCTCCTCGCCCGTCAACCTGGGGATGGCCGCCGAGGCCTGGTTCTGCTCGGCGCGCAGGCCGTCCACCTGCTGGATCAGCTCCCGCCGCCGGCGGTCGATCTCCAGGACGCGGTCCACCAGGCCCGCGTCAGCGTGCTTCTTGCGCAGCCCGGCGCGGACGAGATCGGGGTTGTCGCGGATCAGCTTGAGGTCGAGCATGCTGGGTCTCTATTCAGATTGCGCGTGATCCGACAGGATTCCCTCCTCAGCGCACCGAGGATCGCTCGGCGCCTTGCGCCTCGCGACATCATACGTCAAAGATCACGCGCGCCTGCCAGAACCGGTTCTGCCGGATCTCCAGCTGATGGTAGGTGGCCGCTTTCACGTCCAGCCGGAACTGGTGCCGCTGGGGATCCACCGGTTCACCGGCCACGTCGGCTTCCAGGTCGGTGTCGGTGAGCCGCTCGATCCGGAACTCCCGCGGGACGAAGCCCTCCCCGTTGAGCAGCAGCAGCAGCTCGTTCAGCCAGGCCACGAGGAGTCCGTCGCGGTCGTCGGCCTCGACCGCGACGCGCCGTGTCTCGGCCGGGCGGACGGCATCGCGGGGTATGAGGAATGACATCATCCCGGCCGCCGCGTTGGCGAAGACCTCGGGCAGAGTGCGCCCGCGCGCAATGATGCCAACATCGGCGGTGTGCTCGATGATCTCGAACGCCGGTGCCGGTGGCTCACCGGCGGCGGCACGCGTCGCGGAGCGCGCTTCCTCGGAGAGGGCGAGGATCCGCCGCGCGTACTCCTGCAGCGTGCGCCCAGCCGCGGTGAGCACGATCCGCCTGCCCTGCTGGGCGAACAGCTCCGCGCCGAGCGCGCGCTCCAGATCGCCAATCTGGATACTGACCGAGGGCTGGCTGATGCCGAGCTCCTCGGCCGCGCGCGAGACGCTGCCCAGCCGCGCCACCGTCTCGAAGACCCGCAGTTGGTGAAGGGTCACCGGTCCACCATCAATGATCGCACAGCTCCCCTGCGGCGACTTCGGCGTTCGTCCGGTACCTCCATGCTACAATCAACGGGTGACGTCTGGCCGAAAGGGGGTGAGGATCGTGACGGAACGGGAGCGCATCCGGCTCACCGCGATGGTAGCCTGCGCGGGGTGAGCATCCAAACTCGGTCCTGAGGACCTGGCGCAGGTCCTGCGCCAGCTACCGGTCCCAACCGACCCGAACCTCCTGGTGGGGACGAGCACCGTCGACGACGCGGCGGTCTACCGCCTCTCCGATGACCTCGCCCTCGTCCAGACCGTGGACGTCTTCACGCCGATCGTGGACGTCCCGTACCACTACGGGGCGATCTCCGCGGCGAACGCGCTCTCCGACGTCTACGCCATGGGCGGCCGGCCGATTCTCGCCCTGAACATCGTCGGCTTCCCGCGGGGGAAGCTGCCGCTGTCGGTCCTGGAAGAGATCCTGCGCGGGGGCGCGGACAAGGCCCGGGAGGCGGGAGTCCTCATCGCGGGCGGCCACAGCATCGACGACCCGGAACCGAAGTACGGGCTGGCCGTCACGGGCCTCGTGCACCCCGACCGCGTCGTGCGCAACGTCGGCGCGCGCCCCGGCGATCAGCTCGTGCTCACCAAGCCGCTCGGGATCGGCATCATCACGACGGGGATCAAACAGGAGAAAACGTCTCCCGCAGCGGCCGCGGAGGCCATCCGGCTGATGGAGATCCTGAACCGCGACGCATCCGAGGCGATGCTCGAGACCGGGGTGCACGCGGCCACCGACGTCTCCGGCTTCGGTCTGCTCGGCCACCTCTACACGATGACCTCGGCCAGCGGGGTGCGCGCGCGGGTATCCTATCGGGCGATCCCCGTGCTCGAGGAGGCGCATTCCCTGGTGCGCCGGGGCGCCATCGCCGGCGGGACCGCGCGAAACTACGCGTACCTGAAACCCCGCGTCGAGTTCACCGGCCTCGACGAGAGCGACCAGCTGATCCTCAGTGACGCCCAGACCTCCGGGGGGTTGCTGATGGCGGTACCCCCGGACCGCCTGGGCCCGTTGACGGAGGCACTGCAGCGCCGCAACGTGCTGTCCGCACGCATCGGGGAGGTCACCGGTGAAGGCGACGGCACGATCGAGGTCGGACCCTAGATGAGTCGGGCCGGCGCGCTCGCCATCCTGTGGTTCCTCCTGGCGTGGCCGATCTCGACACCGCAGGCATCCGGCGCGTCGGTGACTCGTGCGATCGAGGCCGGAGGCCTGCGGCGGACGTTCGTGCTCCACCTCCCGCCGTCGTTCCCCTCCGGGGCCGCCGCCCCGCTGGTGTTCGTGCTGCACGGAGGCGGTGGCACCGGGCGCCGCATGGAACGTCTGACCGGGTTCAGCGATCTCGCCGACCGCCACGGCTTCATCGCCGTCTACCCCGACGCGTTTGAGCGCAACTGGAACGATGGTCGGGACGACCCCAACATCCGCTCCCAGGCCGAGGGGATCGACGACGTAGGATTCATCTCGGCGGTGATCACCCAACTCTCGAAGGAGTACCCCGTCGATCCCAGGCGCGTCTTCTCCACCGGCATCTCCAACGGGGGATTCATGTCGCAGATGCTGGCGGCGCGGTTGTCGGCGCGCATCGCGGCCGTGGCGCCGGTGGCGGCGGGCATGGCTCCGGCGGTGGCAGCCTCCCTGCGGCCGAGCACCCCGGTCTCCGTTCTCGTCATGAACGGCACGGAGGATCCGCTCGTCCCATACGGCGGCGGTCCGGTCGCGCGCAACCGCGGGGAGACCATCAGCACCGAGGAGATCATCCGGAAGTGGGCCGCGGCAAACCGCTGCACGGGGAACCCGGTGACCATGCTGCTCCCGGACACCGATCCGGCGGACGGTACGCGGGCCACGAAGACGAGCTACACGACGTGCGCACAGCACTCGGTGGTCGTGCTGTACAGGATCGAGGGGGGCGGTCACACCTGGCCGGGCGGGCCGCAGTACCTTCCCCGCGCGCTCGTCGGCCGGGTGAGCCGGGACCTCAATGCCAGCGAGGTGATCTGGCAGTTCTTCGCCGCGCACCCTCGACCGTGACGCCCGGCGATCGTCGCAGCCTCGAGCGTGCAGCCAGGAAGAGGTGTTGCTGGGCATACCCGGCGAGTTCCCCGAACCGCTCGTGGGCGAACTCCCTGATCCGCCGTACGCCGACCGCACGGCCGCCGAAGTACCAGCGCTCTACGGCGCGCTTCACCCACACATCCACCGGGAACGCCTCGCCCTTGCCGTAGGCATAGAGGAGGACGCAATCGGCAACCTTCTCGCCCACGCCCGGCAGCGCCAGCAGCATCTTCCGGGCCTCAGCGTACGACGCCCGTTCCGGTTGGGTCAGGTCGAACTCCCCGCGCGCCACCAGGCGGGCCAGCCCGCGGACATATGGGCCCCGGTATCCCAGGATGCACGCGCGGAGAGCCCGCGCCGAGGCCGTGGCCAGGGCGGGGGCGACCGGGAACAACATCGCGCCGTCCGGTCCGGCCTGCCCGAATCGCTGGGTGAGCCGTCCTAGTGTCCTCTCGATCTTCGGGATGTTGTTGAAGGCCGAGATCACGAAGCTGATCAGGCACGGCCAGGGATCCTGGCGCAGGATGGCGATGCCGCTGGTCAGGGGGAGGAGCCGCCGGAGGACCCGGTCCCGGCTCAGGCGGGTTTCGATCTCGCTCAGCGGCTCGTCCACCCCCAGGAAGCGACGCAGGCAGAGGAGCGTCGGGGGATCGTGGAGTCCTGCCACCGTGATCGCTTCACCACGTTGTTCCAGCCCGATCCACCGGCCGGCAAAGACTCCCTCAGCCGTGGACCCATCGGTCCTCCAGCCAAAGACCTGACCGCAGGAGAGCGTCCGCCCGAGGTGGTAGGGCGCCGGCGCGGGCAGCACCGCGGCCGCAGCGTCTACAGCGTCATCGGGTCGGCGGTATCGAGGATCAGCTGCGACCATGTCTCCATCCGATCGTACAGATCGCGCACCTCGCGCGGCTCGGCGAGGCGGCCCGACAGCGACTCCGACTCCCGCACCGCGATCGCCGGGGAGGCGACGTCGACGACGTGCACCAGACCGAAGTGCACCTGCCCCACGGCGTTGGAGTCGTCGTTCAAGACGCCGACGAGCCGCGCCGTCCACCCCGCACCGATGACGAGCTCCTCGGCCAGCTCACGCCGCAGCCCGGCCTCCAGCACATCCGCGGCCCCCTCGACGTCGGCACGGCTGATGTGGCCGCCCACACCGATGCTGAACTTGCCGCGCAGGCGGGCCTCCGCGATCGCCGCCGACCGCTGGAACAGGAAGAGCCGCGGGCCGTGCCTGACGATCAGGTAGGGGATGATCTGCTTCGTCGAGGGGTCGTCCTCCACGTCGCCCCGCCGGCGGAAGGCGGCGTGCCTGCGGATGCGGGCGACGTAGGCCGCCAGATCTCCCACCTTGAACCCGCGCACCGGCTCAGTCAGGAGCACGGCGCGGGGGACGACGAGGATCTCCTCATCCTGCCCCATCAAGCCGGCTCCTCGTTCAGTCTCTCGAACAGGGCAATCTGCTCCGACAGGCCGATGATGGTGATCTCGTCACCGCCGCGCAGCACCACGTCCGGCCCGGGGCTGACGACCTCGCTGCCGTCGACCCGGTGCACGGCCAGCACGGAGACCCCGGTCCGCTCTCGGATGCGCGCCCGGCGCAGGGAGCAGTCCAGGCAGAACCCCGGACCGACGCGCAGCCTCTTCGCCTCCAGGAGATGGTGCAGGGGGAGCTGCGGTTCCGGGCGCCCGGCCGATAACGCCACCGCGCGCTGCTCCGTCATGTATGCCTTGACCTGCTCGTGGGGAACGCCGAGCTGCTCCAGCCCGTGGCGGATCAGTGTCTGCGCCGCCTCGAACTCCGGCTGGATCACCTCGGTGGCCCCGGCCTCGAGGAGCGCAGGGCGTTGGGCGGGGTGGGTGGATCGGGCCAGGATCGGCATGGTCGGGTTGAGCTGGCGCAGGCGCCGCACCGCCAACCGCGTGCGCTCGAAGTCCGGCGTGGCGACGACGGCCAGGGCGGCGTGCTCGGCGCCGGCACGGCGCAGTACCGGCTCACCCGCCGCGTCCCCGTACACGACGGGGATGCCGCGCAGGCGCAGCGCTTCGACCACCTGGAAATCAAGATCGACGACGGCATAGGGGATGCGGAACGTCTCCAGCGCCTCTCCGATCGTCCCGCCGACCCGGCCGAATCCGCAGATCAGCACGCGTCCCGCGACCTCCTCGAGCGGGCCTTCTCCGGGAACGGCGCGCGGCGGCGGCTCCTCGATCCAGCGATGGCCGCGGTCGGACAGCACCGCCGTAACCAGGATCGAGACGAGCGAAGCCGCCAGCAGCGCATTGTACACCGCGTCACTGAGCAATCCTGCGCTCCGGGCCACCTGCGCCAGGACGAAGGAGAACTCCCCCGTCTGCGCCAGGTGGACGCTGACCAACGCGGCCGTCGGCCACGGGTAGCGGAAGGCGCGCAACAACAGCAGCCGCAGGAGTATCTTCCCCGGGATGATCAGCGCGAGGAGCACGGCCAGCAGCGGGAGGCCTTGGGCGAACCCTGCGGGCCGGATGAGCATGCCGACGGACACGAAGAACAGCGCCCCGAAGACGTCCCGCATCGGGAGCACCCGCGACAGGACCTCGTGGGTGAACTCCGACTCGCTGATGATCAGCCCTCCCAGGAAGGCCCCCAGAGCCAGCGAAAGCCCGAGACCGCTGGAGAGCGCTGCCGTGCCCACGCCGATGGCCATCGCCACCAGCATCAGCAGTTCGGCGCTACGGCGCCGCGCGACCCGGGCCATGACCTTCGGCACGAGGCGGTTGGCAAGATAGAAGAAGGGCACCAGGACGAGCGCGGCGCGCGCCAGCGCCACCAGCACCGAGCGCATCCGGGTGCCGCTTTCTCCGCCCCACACCGGCAGCAGCACAATGAGCGCGACGACGAGCAGGTCTTCCGTGAGCAAAGTGCCGATGGCCAGCCGGGAGTGGGGAGCATGGGTTTCGCCGCGCTCCGCCAGCAATCTGGCCACGACCATCGTGCTCGCCACGGAGATGACGACGCCGACGGCCGCGCCCTGTGCCGCCGGCCAATCCAGCAGCATCCCCACGCCGATCGTCAGCAGAATGATCAGCGCCATCGTCGTCGGCGCGCCCAACAAAGCCGGCGCGCCGAGGCGCGTCATCTCGTGCAGCGAGAACTCGATGCCGATGCTGAACATCAGCAACACGACGCCGATCTGCGCGAACAGCTCGAAGGTGCGGACGTCCTGGATCGCCGGGCCGGGCGTAAAGGGACTGACCAGCAACCCACCGATGACATAGCCCACGAACAACGGCTGCCGCAGCCACTGGGCCAGCGCCCCGCCGAGCAGTGCGGCGATGAAGACCAGGGCGATGTCGCGAAAGAATGCGGCCTCACCCACCGTCGTCACCCATGACCTGCTCCACCGCCTCCGCCTCGGTCAGCGGAGCCCGCGGCGCGGGGAAGGCCGCGCGGAGCAGGACAGGCGTGAGCAGCGTCGTCACCAGCACCATGATCACCATGACGGCAAACCCGCGGTCGGTGAGCAGGCCGGTCCCCAACCCGATACCGGCGATGATCAGACCGACCTCGCCGCGGCTGACCATCCCGACGCCGACCCGCAGGGACTCCGAGGCGGTGAAGCCGGCGGCCCACGCGCCGCCGCCACAGCCGAGGATCTTGCCCACGACGGCGGCGGCGACGACGAGGGTGGCGAAGGGCATGTCCGGCACCGCCAGGAGCCGGGCGTTGGTTTGCAGCCCGATGCTCACGAAGAAGACGGGGACCAGGATCGCATAGGTGAAGGCCCTCAGGCGGTGCTCGATCTCCTTACGGAATCCCACCGCCGCGACCAGGGCCCCGGCGATATACGCGCCTGTGATGGAGGCGACCTGACCGAGGGCTTCCGCCGACCAGGCGAGCACGAGGGTCAGCATGGTGACGGAGGCCAGCAGACCTTCACTGATCGGCAGCCGCTCCGCCCTCGGGATGACGCGGCGGACGACCCACAGCCCGCCGGCGACGGCCAGGGTGAAGAACACCACCATGCGACCCACGACCAGGCCGACCGAAGTCAGGCCGCCCCCGCCGCTGCCGCTGAGCGCGACGAACACGGAGAGGACGATGATCGCGATCACGTCGTCGATCACCGCCGCGGCGAGCAGCGTGGTTCCCTCTCTCGACTCCAGGCGGCCGAGTTCGATCAGCGTCTGCACCGTGATGCTCACCGAGGTCGCGGTGAGCACGACCCCGATGAAGACGGCCTGGGCCAGCGGGAAGCCAAACGGCAGAGCGGCGGCCATCCCGAGCAGCAGCGGCACGAAGACCCCGGCCGTCCCGACGACGCCGGCCACGCGCCCGACCTGCCGCATCTTGGCCAGGTCGGTCTCCAGCCCCGCGATGAACATCAGGAAGATGACCCCGATGTTGGCCAGGTGCGCCACGATCACACCGAGTTCTTCGGGGAACGCCGGCCAGCCCAAGATGTTCAGGACCGACGGCCCCAAGACCACGCCGGCCGCAATCTCCCCCAGGACCGCCGGCTGGCCCAGGCGCAGGCTGACCCATCCCGCAGCCTTGGCCGCGGCGATGATCACGGCCAGGAGCAGGAGGAACTGCAGCAGCTCGGTGTGCTCCACGTGCATGGGTGTGTGTTGAATTCGGGTGGACGGGGGACATTACCCCCAGGCCGAGCCCGGAGACAGGGCGGCCGGCGGCCCGGCTAGCCGGGCACAGCCTCCAGGGCAGCCTGCACCGCGACGAACTCGCCGATGTTCTCCATGGTGACCAGGCCGACCAGCCTCCCGGCGTGGATCACCGGCGCCGTGCGCACCTCACCCTGCTGCAGGCGGGCGAAGGCCAGATCCAGCATCTCGTGGGAATCCACCGCAGCAAACTCGCGCCGCATCACGTCGGTCACCGACGCATCATGCCGCTGCCCGGCCAGGGCGGCCAGGAGGTCGGAGCGCAGGAGCAGGCCGACGACCCGGCCGGATTCGATCACGGGGAAGTCGTGCTGCGTGCCGGCGAGGAGCACCTCGGCCGCCCGCCGCAGCGAGTCCTCCGGAGCGAGCGTGCGGAAGTCTGTGATCATCGCCCGCCGCACAGGAATACCGCTCAGGGCGGCGCGGACCTGCACCAGGCCCGCCTCTTGCGCGGCGCCGATCCAGACAAAGAGGGCGATGAAGAGCAGGAACGGGTTGGTGAAGAAGCCGATGAAGCCGAAGAGGAATGCCATCCCCTGGCCGAGCGCCGCGGCGATCTGGGTGGCCCGCGTGTATTCCATCCGCGTCGCCAGCAGGGCGCGCATGATCCGGCCCCCGTCCATCGGGAAGGCGGGGAGCAGATTGAACGTCACCAGGAGGACGTTGAGGATCATCAGCCGCTCCAGAAACGGACCCTGGGTCATGGTAATCTGGGAGACGGGCTCGAAGCCGCCGGTGATCGTGAGCCAGACGAAGAGGACGGCGGCGATGACGACGTTGACGGCCGGCCCGGCCGCCGCCACCCACAGTTCCTGCAGCGGCTCCTCCGGCATCCGTTCCAATCGCGCCACGCCCCCAATCGGCAGCAGGGTGATGTCCCGGGTGTGGATCCCGTAGCGCCGTGCTGTCAGGGCATGTCCCAGTTCGTGCAGCACGACGCAGGCGAACAACGCCAGGATGAAGAGCACCGCCGCGGCGGCCGCGAGGAGGTCCCGGCCCTGGGTCCAGTGGATAACGGCAACCCAGGCAATCAAGATGAAGAATGTGGCGTGGACGTAGAGGGCAATCCCCGCAACGGTTCCCAGTCTCCAGGCCCACTTCATGGTCATCCCCTCCTTGACTCCGACCCGCCCTCGGCCGCCGCTGGTGTTCGAGGGGTGCCCGCGAGCGTTCCTCCCGCACCGCGGGCAGAAGCGGCACTCCCGGTCGTCATGCCGGTCAACCGCGAAGGAGGGCGCCCGCTGCCGCGCCGGACTCCATGGCTGGCCCTACCTCTGCCTCAGACGAGAAACAGCGCGGCGAAGTATGCCAGCAGGAGAACCAGCCCCAGCGGGATGCCCCAGCGCGCCCAGGTGCGGCTGCGGATCTTCAACCTGTTCGCCGCGATGATGTTGGGAATGTTGCCGGGAATGAGCATCCCCCCGCTGATCAGCAATCCCATCAGCACCGCCCGCACCTGGGCCACTGACATCTGCGGGCTGACCTCCGCGGCGGTGAGGGTGGCATTGTCAAGGATCGCCGAGACCATGTTGATCCAGTACAGTAGACGCGCGTCGAGCTGGATGACGAAGCGGTCGATGAGCGGCTTGAACCCCTCGCCGAGCAGTGTCAGCGCCATGACGAACAGGTAGACGCGCAGCGCGCGGCCAACGACGCTGCGATACGTCTCCTCCACGGCCTCCTGGGTGAGACCCGGTCCCTTGTAGCGCAGCGGCAAGAAGCCGGCTCCAACGCCGAGCACCACGATCCCCGGGATCACCCACGGCCCGAGCAGCCGCATCAGGAACCAGAAGTCCTCGCCGAGTTTCGCCGTGGCGATCGTGGAGAGCGGCTCGCCGATCGGGGTCAGCGCCGCCCCCAGGCCGATCGCCATACAGGCCAGGACCACCAGGCGCGACTCGTCCTCCTCACGGAAGTGCATGGCGCTGATGAGCTCGATCAAGATGAGAGAGGCGATGATCACGGTGATCATGCTGCTGGCCAGGGCCAG
>Ga0073934_10011714_pt1 | contig 10528 bp, 6 predicted proteins | sample LarsenN4metaG_FD_76834 | JGI IMG/M metagenome (GOLD analysis project Ga0073934, IMG submission 76834) | Hot spring sediment bacterial and archeal communities from British Columbia, Canada, to study Microbial Dark Matter (Phase II) - Larsen... ... | reverse complement strand
GACCCGCAGGTGCTGATTCTCGACGAGCCCGCGAACGGACTGGATCCCCAGGCGCGCATCGAGATGCGAGAACTGTTGCTGCGGCTGGCGAAGATGGGAAAGACCCTGCTCGTCACCAGCCACATCCTCCCGGAGCTGTCGCGCATCTGCAATCGGGCGGCCATCATTACACAGGGCAAGCTGCGTGCCTACGGCACAATTGAGGAGATTGCCCGACAGATCAGCCAGCGACGGAGCATTGAAGTGCAGTTGACGTCCGCCGAACAACTTCCGGCCGCCGTTGCCGCGATTCGGCCCCTGATCGAAGCCCAGGAACCGATTGTCGAGTCGCCGACCGAGGCTGTGATCCGTTTCTGCACCGGGAGGACAGAGACCGAACTGGCTGAACTGCTCGCCGAGTTAATCCGCGCCGGGATTGCGGTCACGCAGTTTCGGGAACTGCAGATTGATCTGGAGGAGGCGTTCATGTCCTTCGCGCGACCCTCTCCCGCGGCCCGCACAGACGCGTCTGCACTCTCCGAGGCGGCGGCATCATGACTTCCAACGGCGTCTCTTCCCCGCACCGCGTTCGCAATCCCGTGACTGCGCGCGAGTTACTGTCCGTGCTTCGGCGGCCGCAGGTGCTGTGGCTGCAGTTCGGCGTGGCGTTGGGCTTCGTCCTTCTGGTCCTGTTGCGATGGCCGACCGACGGACGCATCGCCCTGTCCGGCTCGCGCTCCCAGGAGATTTTTTCGCTGTTCGCATATGGAATGCTGGCGGTGTTGCTGCTGGTGCTGCCCAGTTTTCCTGCAACCAGCATCGTTCGCGAAAAGACCCAGGGCACGCTGGCTCTGCTGTTCAATACGCCGATGTCGCGGTGGCAGATTCTGGGCGGCAAACTGGTGGCAACCCTGTCGCTGGCAGGCCTGCTGCTCTGCCTGAGCCTTCCGGCCGGGGCGGCCTGTTTTGCATTAGGCGGCATTTCGCTGGCGCAGTTTGCCACCGCTTACCTGCTGCTGGCGCTGATCGCCGCAGCCGTCGCCAGTCTGGGTCTGCTCGTGAGCACGTTGGCAACCACGTCGGACGCCGCGGTCCGCTGGACCTACGGCCTGGTCCTGGCGTGGAGCGTCATCACGCTCGTGCCGCAGCACTTCTTTGCCGGCACCGAGGGCTGGCTGGGCACGGGAGTGGAGTGGTTGCGATCCGCCTCGCCGCTCGCAGCGATGATGGCCATTCAAGGAGCCGGCGATGTCGGGATGCGCGGCGTCCTCTCCGAGGCGAATGTCCCGGTCCGCTTCATGCTGCTGTCAGTCGGGATGACGGTCGCCCTGTCGGCGTGGACCCTGAGCCGACTCAACCACACCCTGTTCGACCAGTCCCGGTCGGCGGGCCTGATCGTCGACGATCAGGCCTTGAAGGTGCGGCTGCTTCGCCGGCTGGTTTTCATCGTCGATCCCCAACGGCGGTCGTGGTCGATCGGACGGTTCGTGAATCCCGTGATGGTCAAGGAATTCCGCTGTCGACGATTTGGGCGGCTGCACTGGTTGTTGCGGCTCGTGGCGGGCTGCGCCGTGATCTCGCTGGCGCTGGCGATCCTGACGACAACGCGCACCATCGAATGGGACGTGCAAACCATCGGCGGCATCATGGTGTTGCTGCAGATGGCCCTGCTGGTCCTGATCACCCCCAGCCTGACGGCCGGCTTGATCAGCACGGAACGGGAGACCGGCGGCTGGGTGCTGTTGCAGATGACCCCGCTGCCCATCTGGCGGATCATCTGGGGCAAGCTGCTGTCCGTGATCCTGACGCTCGTGCTGCTCCTGTGCGCCACCCTGCCGGGTTATTGCGTCATGGTGTACATCGAGCCCGGATTGCGTCTGGAGGTGGAGCGGGTGGTCCTGTGCCTCGTCTTCACGGCCGTCTTCGCCATGCTGGCCAGTGCCGCGGTCGGTTGTCTGTTCCGGCGGACGGCGACCGCGACGGCGGCCGGTTACGCAACGCTGCTCATCATTTGCGCTGCGCCGTTGCTGGTGTGGCTGGGGCGTGGCGCTCCCTTCGGCCACGGCACGGTCGAGGCCGCATTGACCATCAATCCTGTGGCCGCCGCCCTGTCGGTCATCCGGCTGCCAGGATTCCGCGAGTACGAACTGGTTCCGGCGAATTGGTGGTTTCTGGGGATCGCCTCGCTGTTGTCGCTGGGCCTGATGTTCCTCCAGACCTACCGCGTATCGCGTCCAGACTGACCTTGGCCCCTCCGAAGACAATCAGTCCATGATGACCAAGTCGCGCCGCTTTCGGTTTTCAGCGTGGATCGCCGCACTCATGACGGGAGCGTTGGCGGTCCAGGGCCTCTTGTTTGCCGGCGCGATTGAGCCGGAATTTGCGATGCACTATGATCCGGAGCTGGCCTCCCCCACGATTGAACTGAAACTGGACGACGCCTTTGTGGGACTGTGGAAGCAGGCCCTGACCCGTCGTGAAGCGGACTATCAGCGGATGGCGGCCAATGCCATCGCCGAAGCGGCGCAGTTGGGTTTCCCGGGAATGGAGGGGGCGTCATCGGAGCTGCTTCAGGTGTTGAAGGCCGATGGAACACATCCCGCCGCTCGCTTCGCGGCCGCACGCGCCCTGGTGATCCTGGATGTCCGTTCGGCCGCCCCAGCCCTGTTTGCCGCAGCGCAGGAGCACGGACTGCAACTGCGTCTGCTGATCGAGCCGGCCCTGGCCCGCTGGGAGTTTGAGCCTGTGCGTGCCGTCTGGCGCGCGCGTGTTCGAGATTCGCGCACCAATCGCCGAGAGTTGATCCTCGCGTTGGAAGGTCTCGCGCACGCGCAGGATGCCGAGGCCCTGCCCTCCCTGTTGCCTCTTGTGCACTCTGGAGACCAACCGGCGGATGTCCGGCTGGCAGCCGCCCGCGCCGCAGGCGCCGCTGCCGATTCGGGTCTCGAGGCCGACGCCGCCCGGCTGCGTGAGCAGGTTTCGGCGTCAGTCCTGCACCGCTTGTGTGCCGTGTCGCTGCTTCGTCGGCACACGTCAGACCGCAGTTGCGAACAGCTTGCGGCGCTCGCGCGCGACGCGGATCCAACGGTCGCCGAACAGGCCCTGGGCCGCCTGTTCGCCACCGACCCCGCCCTGGTGGCGCCGCTGGCGGATGACGCCATGCAGAATCCAGATCCCAAGGTGCGCCGGCGCGGCGCCGATGCCTACGTCGCGCTCCCCACGCCCGAACGAATTCCCGTCCTGAGTCGGCTGCTGGACGACCCGCATCCGGACGTTCGTCGCAGCATACGGGACGACCTGTTCCGGATCGCCCAGGTGCCGGAACTGAGTGACGCCGTCCGGTCTGCAGCGATGGACATTCTGAGCGGCGACAGTTGGCGCGGTCAGGAACAAGCCAGCCTGCTGCTGGGCGCACTGGACCATGAGCCGGCTGCCACGCGGCTTCTGCAACTCCTCCATGCGGAGCGGATGGAGGTGGAAATCGCGTCCGCATGGGCGTTGCGGAAACTGGCCGTTCCGGCGACCTTGCCGGACATTCTGGCGCACGCCCAGCAACGGAGCACCGCTCGCCGCACGGGCCAGGGGTCTGCCGGCCTGGACAAGCAAGTGGCCCACCTGTTCGAGGCAATGGCGGTCATGAAGTACGCCCCCGCCGAACCCCTGCTGCGCGAATACATCCCCAAAATCCGCATCAATGGCTATTACTCGCGCGGCGCCGCCATCTGGGCCTTGGGACAACTGCATTCAGAAGCGCCGGCCGAGGATCTTGCTCTGCAACTGGTCGAACGAATGAACGACACCAAGGATCCGTACAACCAGGAACTGGACATCGTCTGGAAAATGAGCGCCACTGCCCTGGGACAAATGCGGGCCCAGTCGCAACTGCCTGCCCTCCAGCAACGACTGCAGGAGACCGACAAGCACGATCCGGTGGCCTACGCCCTCCGCTGGTCGATTCACCGCATCACCGGCGAGGAGTTCCCCGAGCCCGGACCAGTCACCCGCTCGCGCGGCGGCTGGTTCCTGGAACCCTTGCTGGAGGCCGCCAGGCCCAACTGAGGCCTGCTGTCTGAACCCTCTGTGAACATGACCATGTACGACCAGCGCCCGGTGAAATCGTTTCGCAAGTCCATCGCCTGGATCCCCAGTTAACGCATGCCTGCGCACAGGACGCCCTTGCTCGATTCTGGCTGCTTACGTTCGTCAGTCGTCGGAGTTGCCGCGGAAAACGCCTGCCGACAGATAGCCCGAATGGTCCGTGACTGGTCGATCCACGCGAGTTCCCGAAGTGGAGCGCGCTGACACACCGCACGATTCGGCCTGGGTAAATCATGCCTTCCGAAAACGCCATCGACATGATTCTCGACGGCCCCGCACTCATCCCGTTTCTGAGCGGCTGCTCCGACGTTGAGGCGGGCACGGTGATCCTGACCGGATCGCCCAGTGGCGTCGGCGCTGCCCACAAGGCGCCCGTGCCTCTGCAGTCGCGCCATCGCGTGGCCACACGTTCAAGGAGATCGGGATGTTCCTGCAGCCGGTGATTGCCAGAACCACGGGGACGACATGAAGGCGCTTGGGCTCGATATCGGCTCATCAACAATCAAGGGGGCTGTTCTAAATCTGGATCAGGGCGCGATTGGCGCGTCGGTCAGCGTCCCCTTCCCGGCCCCGGACCCGGGTTTGCCTCCCGGGTGGTTTGAAGTTTCGCCCGAGGGCATCGAAACTGCGGTGCGAAACGTTCTGCAAGCGCTGTTGGAACAGGTCTCGTCCCCAGTCGGACTCTATGTTTCCGGTCAGATGGGAGGCGTCCTGGTTGTTGACCATGACGGCCGTCCGCTGTCGAACTACATCTCCTGGCGCGATCAACGATCCCTGCAACCGCTCAGCGACGCCGGCCGCAACGTCCTTGATGAAATCCGCGCACGGTGGGACGACCGCCTGTTCTCGTCATTGGGGAACGAATTACAGGCAGGATCGACAACGGCGTTGCTGTTCTGGCTGACCCAGCGGCAGTTGCTGCCGTCCCGCGGCATCCCGGTGTCGGTAGGCGATTACGTGGTCGGCCGATTATGCGGTCAGCAACCAGCCATGCATGTCACACACGCCATCGGACTGCTGGATCTCGCCGCCGTGGATTGGCATCGAACGGCGTTGGCACAGCTGGGCCTAGACTCGGTTGCTTTGCCGGCGCTTGCCACCGAGATTCAGTCACGGGGATGGGCGCACATTGCCGGGCGACGGTTTCCCGTCTGCGGGGCCTATGGCGACCAGCAATGTGCTCTTCGGGGCGCCGGACTGTCGCGAGGGGAACTGTCGCTTAACATCTCGACCGGATCGCAGGTCAGCCAGCGCGTCGACCGCTTCCTGCCCGGAAACTACCAGACGCGGATGTACTTCGATGGCGACTGGCTGAATACCGTGACGCATCTTCCCGCAGGCCGATCCCTCAACGCGCTGGTCGACCTTCTGACAGAACTCGCGGGGGCAGAGGGAGTCGCCCTGCGCGATCCCTGGGGTTACCTCATACGCCAGGCCGCCGACATCCCGCACACTGATCTGGAAGTCGACCTTGCATTCTTCGCTGGTCCGCTGGGCTATGGCGGCCGGATCAGTGGAATTACAACCGAGAATCTGACCGCCGGTCACCTGTTTCACGCGGCATTTCGACAGATGGCGGACAACTACGCGCGCTGCGCAGCCTGGCTCGATCCGGATCGAAGCGCCACTGCGATTGTGTTGTCGGGCGGCATGACGCGTTCCAATCCCCTGTTGCGACGACTGATCGCCGAGCGGTTTCCACAACTGCTTCGGGAATCCGACGGCGAGGAGACCCTGTTGGGGCTGCTGGACCTGGCCCGGTCGGCGACGGCAGCGGTGTAACAACCAGGTCGGCACACCAGGGTGCACCGCAAGGTATGCGCACCCGCACGAGCGGGATGCGGAACCAGCGCGTGGACCGTCCGGCCTTGGGACCGGACACCGTCGTCCAAAACCCAGACTGCAGGATACCTGTTCTGTTGTCCCAGAGGACGGCATGCTCCCCTCGCCCGTACGTCGCCAAATCACACGTCTCGTGCGCTCCACAATCCCCCCTGCGCCTGGAACACGACCGTGGCTCTCGGATAGGCTCTAGTCGCAAAGGGGGCATGCAGACAACGCTTGGAGGCCGCGGCGTGCTTCCAGACCTTCTGGAGCGTCGGCCACTCTGTTACGACAGCAGAATCGCGTGGGAGTGCCCATGAATCGGTCGGTCGTCGCCGCGGCGCTCAGCGCATTGCTCGTTCTGCAGGGGCCTACGCCGGCGTGCCGGGCGGACGAGCGCCGCCCGAACGTGATTGTCATCCTGGCCGACGATCAGGGATCTGTCGACTTGGGCTGTTATGGTGCGCAGGACCTGCACACCCCCCATCTGGATGCGCTGGCGTCCCGCGGCGTTCGGTTTACGCAGTTCTATTCGGCGGCGCCGGTCTGTTCGCCATCCCGCGCGGGACTGCTGACCGGACGCTGGCCGGTCCGCGCGGGCGTCCCGAACAACTGCGCCTCGCAGGCCGGAGGGGCCGGGGCGCTGCCGCCCGATGAAATCACGCTGGCCGAGATGTTCCGCGAGTCTGGATATGTCACGGCCCACATTGGGAAATGGCACGTTGGATTTACGCCAACAACGCTCCCCAACGCCCAGGGGTTCGACCACTCGTTCGGTCACATGGGGGGCTGCATCGACAACTTCTCGCACTTCTTCTACTGGAGCGGACCGAACATCCACGATCTGTGGCGGAACGGCGTGGAAGTACATCACGACGGCGAATTCTTCCCCGATTTGATGGCGCGCGAGGCGGTGCAGTTCGTCCAGCAGCATCGCGACCGGCCGTTGTTCCTCTACTACGCGCTCAATACGCCGCACTACCCGTATCAAGGGGATGCCAAGTGGCTGAAGCACTTCGAGCACCTGCCGCAGCCGCGCCGGCTTTACGCGGCGTTTCTCGCCGCGCAGGACGAGCGCATCGGGACCCTGCTGAAGGCGGTTGACGCGCTGAGCCTGCGCGAGCGGACGATCATTGTCTTTCAGAGTGACAACGGGCATTCGACCGAGGAACGCGCCCACTTCGGCGGCGGCAGCGGGGGCCCTTACCGGGGCGCCAAGTTCAGCCTGTTCGAGGCCGGCATCCGGTCGCCGGCGATCATCTCCTGGCCAGGTCAGGTCCCGGAGAATGAGGTCCGCAATCAAGTGGGTCATGCCTGCGACTGGCTTCCCACGCTGGCAGAACTGGCTGGCGTGAAGCCGCCCCCCGCGCCGCTGGACGGTCGCAGTCTCGCGACGGTGATCCGTGACCCGCAGGCCCCAAGCCCGCACGCCGCCCATCCGTTGCACTGGCAGATTGGCACCGGGCCGAAGGCCGACTGGGCTGTGCGCGACGGCGACTGGAAGCTGATTGGACACACGCGCGACACCACCGACGGCCGAAAGTCTGTCGACGTGGCGAACTATCTCGTCAACGTGGCCGCCGATCCCGCCGAGCAGATGAATCTCGCGGACAGGCACCCGGAGATTGTGGCCAGGCTGCGGAAGCTGCATGATGAACACCTCGACTGACGGCGGAGGCAGCCCAGACTTCCGGTCTTCCGAAAAACTCTTGCATCTTGATGAAACCTTCCCCGAGGACGATCCGCGATGAAGCATCTCTTGGCGCTGGCGGCCTGCCTTCTGACCGCCCTGGGCGCCCTCGCTGCCGAGGAGCCGGGTACGCTCATTTTCCAGGACGACTTTGAGCGCAGCGAATCCCAGGAGCTCAAAGACGAGCCCGGCCAGGGCTGGGGCACAAACAGCAGGACTCGCGCCAAGGGGAACAAGCAGGTCGATCTGCGCAACGGGGCGATGTACATCTTCACGCATCCCGAAGCGGATCACGCCGCATCGGTGACGCACCCGGCGGAATTCACCAACGGGACGGTGCGGCTGCGGTTCCTGCTGGAAGACGAGCGGGACAGTCTGGGGTTGAACTTCGCCGACCTCGAATGCAAGGAGATTCACGCCGGCCATCTGTTCGCGGCACGCATCAGCGTGAAGGACGTTTTGCTGCAGGATTTGAAGACGGGCAACATGCGGCTGGATATTCGCGAGGCCCGGCAGGCCAAGAAGCCCCTGACAATCGAGCAGCAGGCGGCGCTCAAGGGCAAGAACGAATCGACGCCGCATCGGCTGACGGTCGGCCAATGGCATGAGGTTCGGGCCACCGTTGCGGAAGATCGACTCTCGGTCTCCATCGATGGCCGACCGGTTGCCAGCCTCGCCGCGCCCGGTATTGCGCATCCGACCAAGCGCATGCTGCGCCTGGCGGCCCCGCGGAATGCGGTCGTAGACGACGTTAAGATCTGGCGAACAGAGTAACTGCGTCGCTAAAAGCTGGGATGTTCCGATTCGACAAGAAACTCTCCGGCCCAGGAGACCATCCGTTGACGAAATTGCCTCTGTTGCTGGCTGTCGCGGTGTTCTGCGTCCCGTCCTGGGCAACCGAACGGCCCAACATCGTCCTGCTCATGGGGGACGATCATGGCTGGGAGGAGACGGGCTATCACGGCCATCCGCACGTGAAGACGCCGGTGCTCGACGAGATCGCCGCCACCGGACTGCGGTTTGACCGCTTCTACGCTGCGCATCCAAACTGCTCCCCGACGCGGGCCAGCTTCCTGACGGGACGGCATCCCAACCGCATGGGCACGTTTGCGCCCGGTTGGTCATTCCGGCCCGAGGAAATCACGATCGCGCACATCCTCAGCCGGGCCGATTATCGCTGCGGACATTTCGGAAAGTGGCACGTCGGCGCCGTGAAAAAGGCCTCGCCGGTCAATCCCGGCGCGATGGGTTTTCACGAGTGGGTGTCGCACGACAACTTCTTCGAACTGAACCCGTCCCTGTCGCGCAATGGCGGCCCGCCGGAAGTCATTCGCGGGGAAAGTTCGGACGTGGTCATTCACGAGGCGATCCGTTTCATCGACGCTGCTGGGTCCGCGGACCAACCGTTCCTTGCGGTCGTCTGGTTTGGCTCGCCGCATGAACCGTACAGCGGGCTGCCGGAGGATCTGGCCCTCTATGACGACCTGCCCGCGAAGTACACGAAGCCAGTCAACCTCACGTCGAACGAAACCGGCCGCCCCACCACCCGGCCGCAGGGAGAAGTGCTCCGCGAACGCTACGCCGAAATCACGGCGATGGACCGCGCCATCGGCCAGCTTCGTACTCACCTGGCTGCCAAGGATCTGCGGCCAAACACGCTGCTGTTCTATTGCGGAGACAACGGCACCTCGGCCGATGCGGCGCTCGGCGTTCCGCATCGGGGCGTCAAGGGGCAGGTCTACGAGGGAGGCGTGCTCGTCCCCGGACTCATTGAATGGCCGGCGCGGATCCCGCAGCCGCGAACTTCCAGCGTGCGCGCATCGACCAGCGATCTGCTCCCCACGCTCTGCGCACTCACCGGGCAGCCCCTCCCGAACCGACCGTTGGACGGCGTCGACCTGTCGTCTGCGATCGACGGCACGATGACGGAGCGGCCCAATCCGATCTGCATCTGGGAATTCGACTCCGCGCACCTCGCCGGCGCCTCACGCGAGCCGTACATCGCTCCAGAACTTCAGGAAGGGACGACGCCGCTGGTGAAGCGGATGGCGGGCAAGGCCACGCGCGACTTCAGGAATGACCGACATCCCGTGATTGCCGACGACGACTACCTGGGCCCGCGCGCCATCATTGACGGCGAGTACAAACTGGTTCTCCACGAGCAAAGGAACGGCGGCGTCCAGCGCGAGCTCTTCGATCTTGCGGCCGATCCGGCGGAGAGGAGCAATCTCATCGACCGGCAGCCGGCCCTCGCGGAAAAACTTCAGGCCAGGCTCCGTGACTGGCAAACATCCGTGCTTTCGAGCCTCACTGGCTTCGATTATCGAAAGTGATCCTGGCATGAAACTGGCACTCGCGCTCCTGACGTCGTTGGCGCTGTCGTCCGGTCCGGCCGCTGCCGCGGACCCAAAACGGCCGAACTTTCTCTTCATCCTGGTCGATGACCAGTCCCCGTTCGACCTGAAGTGCTACAACCCCCAGTCCCCGCTGGATTCGCCGCACATCGACCGGCTGGCGCGGGAGGGCATGGTCTTCGATGGCGCCTACCACATGGGTGCGTTTGTCGGTGCGGTGTGTACGCCGTCGCGGCACATGATCATGAGCGGACGCACGGTCTGGCATTTGCCGATCGCCCCGCAGGCGCTGCAGAAGGGGCTCTGTCCGCCGAATCTGGAGCAGCAGACGCTGCCCGCGGTCTTCAACCGCGCGGGCTATGCCACCATGCGAACCTGCAAACAGGGCAACAGTTACGAGGCGGCGAACAGGCTGTTTGCCGTCCGTCACGACGCCACCAAGCGCGGCGGCACACCGGAGACCGGCAGCGCCTGGCACGGCGACCGCGTGATGGATTATCTCGGCGAGCGCGAGGCCGCCAAAGACACAAGGCCGTTCCTGATCTATTACGGCTTCTCGCATCCCCACGACGAACGGGATGGG
>Ga0073934_10011713_pt1 | contig 10528 bp, 6 predicted proteins | sample LarsenN4metaG_FD_76834 | JGI IMG/M metagenome (GOLD analysis project Ga0073934, IMG submission 76834) | Hot spring sediment bacterial and archeal communities from British Columbia, Canada, to study Microbial Dark Matter (Phase II) - Larsen... ... | reverse complement strand
GTTTCAGATCTCCACCGCGAGACTGGAAAAAGAATGTTCAGAGCACGGCAAAAACGTCCACTTCCGTTTGTTTCAGCAGTACGATCTGAACGAAGAGCGCGTCACCTACGATCAGCTGGCCGCCGAGCACGGCATTTCGGTGCCCACGGTCACAAACTACCTGGCCGCAGCGAGACGCGACTTCCGCCGTATCGTCCTCGAAGAACTCCGCGCGCTTACGGCGACGGAGCGGGAGTTTCAAACGGAAGCAAGAGCGCTACTAGGCATAGACCCGGACGTGTGATCTTTCCACCTTCACTCGTACTTCAACGCCCGAACCGGAGAAATTCGCGACGCCTGCCACGCTGGAATCAAGGACGCCAGCACTGACGCTACAAGCAGAATCCCGGCGCTGACCGCGAATACCGGGCCATCCACCGGCTTGACCCCGAACAACTGCGTCTCCACCAGCCGTGCGCCCAAAAAGGCGCCCGCGATGCCCACCGCCAGGCCAACAACGATCACTGGGATCATTTCGTTGAACACCAGTCCAAGCACGCGGCCCTGTCCTGCGCCTAACGCGACTCGAATGCCGATCTCGCGCGTGCGGCGTACCACCACGAACGCCAGTACTCCGTTCAATCCGACCACAGCCAGAAGCGTCGCCAGCACTGCAAACCCTGCGGACAGGAACGACAGCAGGCGCTCGTTGGCGAGACGCAGATTGAGTTGCTCATCCATCGTGCGCATGTCAAACACAACCAGGTTCGAGTCGACTTTTCGCACCTGGTCGCGCAACATCGGCATGATGGTACGCGGGTCGCCCTGCATCCGCGCATAGACATTGACCGTGGTGAAATTCCGGATCCGTGAGTCGAGGTTGACAAAGGTCTGCCGGGGCATCTCGCCGCGCATGTCGTGGTAGCGGGCGTCGCCGAATACTCCAATAATTTCGGTATCCGGCGGCACGTTGCGTCCTTGCGCCAACTGGCGGCCAACCGGGCTGGCCCCCTCAAAGTAAGCCTTCGACAGCGCCTCGTTCACCAGGCACAGCTTCCGGCCGCCTCCCCAATCCGCCCACTTGAAATCGCGCCCCAGCTTCACCGGAATCCCAAGGGCCTCAAAATATCCGGGCGTAACCGCATTGAAGAAGCTCCACGGAACGTTGCCGTCACTTGCCTGCGCCAGCCCGTTGATCGTGATGTGGCTGTCCCAACGCCCTCCAGTCAGCAGACGCGAAGTGTTCGCGCCCACAGCTTTCACTCCAGGCACCCCGGCCAGGCTCTCCATCAGTGTTCGAAAAAGCTGCAGCTTGCGCTGCGGTTCGTATTGCGTCGCGGGCCTGACGCCGAACATCGCGACATTCTCCGTCTCGAAGCCGAGATCCACGTTGCGCAGATTGTCGAGCGTACGGACGAACAGCCCCGCCCCAATCAGCAGCAGCGAAGACAGCGCAACCTGCAAGCCAACGAAAGTCTTACGCAGCCGCACGTGTCCATGGCCGCCGGTAACCGAGCCGGCTTCTTCCTTCAGCGTGGTCGAGGCTGGAACATTCGATCCACGGAACGCCGGCAGCAGCCCGAACGCGAACGCTGTCAGCAAAGTCACGGCGCTGGTGAAGAGCAGCACTCGCGTGTCGGGAGTTGTCGAAAGCGCGATGGCCGCCGGATCGTAAGGGAGCAGGCGGACCAGTCCTTTGGTCAGCCCGATGCTCAACAGCAGTCCTGCCACGCCGCCTGCCAAAGCGAGCATCAGACTTTCAATCAGAAGCTGCCGTATGATCTGGCCACGGCTGGCCCCAAGCGCGCCGCGGATGGCGACCTCGCGCTGCCGCGCCGCTGCCCGGGCCAGCAGCAGGTTGGCCACATTTGTGCACGCAATCAGCAGCACCGCGCCCACCAGCCACTGCAAGACAACCAGCGGCTGTTCAAACGTCCTGCGCATGGAAGACAGGCCCCGGTCCGCCGGCACGAGTTGAATCACCTGGCGCAGGAAACGATCTTTCGTGTCTGGAAACTTGGCGAAGAACTCACCCCTGAGTTCCTCCTGCCGGCGCTGATCGTACAGTACGCGAATCGCGGACTGTGCCTTCTCGAGACTGATTCCAGGCTTCAGGCGTGCCGTCAAATAGAACCATGAATAGCGCTCGTTCTGAAACTCATTACGGTCGTCCGGATTGATCGCCGCCCGGGCTGTGACCGGAGCCCAAATCTGGGTGTTTACTCCCGTGTTAGTTCCGCTGAACTCCGGCGCTGCAACGCCAGCCACAGTAAACGGCGTGCCATTCAAGCGTACAGTTGATCCGATAACGTCTGGACTCCCCGCGAACCGGGCTTGCCAGAAGTCATGCTGCAGCACAAGCACAGGACTGCTTTTCCCTAGCTGATCATCTTCGCCGGTGAACAACCGCCCGGCGTGTGTCCTCACTCCAAGCACCTGGAAGAAATTGCCTGAGACCCAACTGATGCTGGCGACATCGCTGCGGTCATTGCCCATCAGGCTGACACGGTCCGGGTACTGCCCCACGACACCGGAGAATACCGTGTTCCTGTCGCGAAACACGATGTACTGCGGATAAGTAAACGTGTGCAGTCCATCGCCGTTTTGCGACCCGACACGCCCGCCTTCCATCCGGAACTGCACCAGTTCTCGAGGCTTTTGAACAGGCAGCAGCCGCAGCAGAATCTGATCAACCAGGGTAAAGATCGAGGTGTTGGCCGCGATGCCCAGCGCGAGCGAGATCACTGCCGTAGCCGTGAAACCCGGGTTCTGACGCAACTGGCGCAGGCCAAACCGCAGATCCCGAAACAAAGAATCAGCCAGCGATGATCGATTCATAGACGCTGGACTTTATACTTCTGACGGGCCGTCCGGTTACTAAGAAGCGGCTAAATTTTAACTGCTCTTGGCGCAGCGCCGTGATCGGATTTACCCGCGCTGCTCGCCAGGCGGGAATGGAGCAGGCCAGAGTTCCGTCGATTTAGCCATAGGCCACCGAAACGGCCGGCAGCGGTCAACGCACCATGGCCGCTGGTCGTGCGGTTCCCGCGTGACTCCAGGGCTTGCATTTGCGACCCGTGCATCCTTAATTCAGACCTCTACGTGTGATAAAGTAAGAACTTGCAATCAGCGGTTCGATGCCGGCGCGAGTGAGTGAGGCTTTCGTCCTGCGCTCCTACCCGTTTCAGGAAGCCGACCTCATCGTCAGCTTCTTCACCCGGGATCAGGGCAAGTTGCGGGGCGTGGCCAAGCGGGCTCGCCGCATGAAGAACAGCTTCGGCAGCGGGCTCGAGCGGCTGTCGCAGGTGCGTGTCTCCTTCTACCAGCGGGAGAACGTGGAGTTAGTGCGACTGGACGGATGCGAACTCGTCCAATCGCAGTTCACTTTACAAAAGGATTATGCGGCGGGCGTGACACTCGACTATATTGCGGAAGTTTCCGAACATCTGCTGCCACCAGCCGAACCCAACGAGCGTTTCTTCCGCCTGATCTCCGCCGTTCTCGGAGAACTCCGGGCGGCGCCCGAATCCGCCGTCTGGCGCGCCATCGGCTACTTCTCCTTCTGGGCTGTGCGCCTGTCGGGATTCATGCCTGAGCGCCTGCGCGTCAGCGCCGAATCGCAACAACTGGCGGCGCAAATGGCCGTTCGCCCCATCGCCGACTTTCGCACTCTCGATTGGACCAAAGATGTCGCCATCGACCTGCGCCGCGCGCTCGAACGCGAAATCGAAATTCATGTCGAACGTAAGCTGGTGACCGTTCCACTGCTCGAATCTCTTTGACGACCTTCCCGCAAATGGACAGTTATCAAGACACACTTTTCAAGCTGAAGAAATACTGGGCGCAGAATGGCTGCGTGATCCAGGAACCCTACGACGTCGAAGTCGGCGCCGGCACGATGTGCCCGGAAACATTCCTCCGCGTTCTCGGACCGAAGCGCTACAACGTCGCCTATGTACAACCGAGCCGCCGCCCGGCCGACGGCCGCTACGGCGAAAATCCCAACCGCCTCTACAAGCACTCCCAATTGCAGGTGATTCTCAAACCTGCTCCGGCGGACGTGCTCGACCTGTATCTCGGCAGTCTGGAAGCCATCGGCATCGACCTCGACAAGCACGACCTGAAGTTTGAAGAGGACAACTGGGAATCTCCGACGCTCGGCGCCTGGGGCATCGGCTGGCAGGTCATGCTCGATGGCCTCGAAGTGACCCAGTTCACCTATTTTCAGCAGTGCGGCGGCGTCGACCTGGACCTCGTGCCCGCCGAACTCACTTACGGACTGGAACGATTGACCGCGTTCCTCCAGGACCGCCGCAGCGTCTATGACATCGAGTGGGTAAACGGCACCAGCTACCACGACGTCCGCTTCCTGGAAGAGCAGCAGTTTTCCACTTACAACTTCGAAATGGCCGACGTTGCGATGCTGTGGAAACTGCTCGACCTGCACGAAGCCGAGGCGCAGCGCCTGATTGACGGTTTCTGGGCCAAGGATGCGGAAAAGTCCCGCTGGCCCTTGCTCGCCGCCTACGACCACGTGTTGAAGTGCTCGCACTGTTTCAACTTGCTCGATTCCCGCGGCGCGATCTCAGTCACAGAGCGAGTGGGTGTCATCGGGCGTGTGCGTAAACTCGCAGTCGGTGTCGCGAAGGCCTGGGTGGAACAACAGAATCTGCTACTGGGAGCGGCGGCCTGATGAGCGCGACGCTTCCTTTCCTGTTCGAAATCGGCGTAGAAGAGATTCCACACTGGATGATTCCGGTCGCTTTGGAAAACCTGCGCTCGCAGTTTTCAACCCTGCTCGAACAAAACCGGCTGCCCGCCGCCGAGTTGCGGATGGATGCCACTCCACGGCGCCTGGTGTTGCGCACGCCGGCGCTCGCGGTAAGGCAGGAAGATCGCGAAGAACTGGTGATGGGTCCTCCCAAGGCTGCCGGTGAGGGCGCCGCCCACGGATTCGCCCGGAAGCAGGGTGTCGATGCGTCAGCGCTGCGGGTTGAGACTACCGCGAAGGGCGAGTACTTCGCCGTGGTCAAAAAAACCGAGGGGCGCCAGGTGCGCGATATTCTCGCCGAAGCGCTGCCGAACCTGATCACGCGCATTCCCTGGCCAAAGACGATGTACTGGACCGGCAAGGATGGGCCGAGATTCATACGCCCGGTCCGCTGGATCGTCGCACTGCTTGGCGATCAGGTAGTCGAGTTCGAGTTTGCCGGCATTCATTCGCGAACGCTGAGCTGCGGGCACCGCCGCTACGGCTCGGACGAGATCGCGTTCGACTACGCGAACTACGAGGACCGCCTCGAAAAGAACGGCGTCATTCTCTCGGTGGAAGCCCGCAAGAAGCGTATCCTCGACGGAATCAGGAAATTGCTGCGCGGCAAGGGGCTGCGGCTGGTGGAAGATGCCGCCTTGCTCGACGACCTCGCTTATCTCACCGAGTACCCGACGCCAATCCTCGGCAACTTCGACCCGCGCTTTCTGGAACTGCCTCGCGAAGTGCTCACCACCGTCATGCGTCATCATCAGCGCTACTTCTCGCTGGTGGACGCTGACGGCAAGCTCGCGCCGCACTTCATCGCCGTCATGAACATGAAGGCGGATCGCAAGGGGCTGGTGCAAAAAGGCAACGAGCGCGTGCTTGAAGCGCGCTTCAACGATGCCCGGTTCTTCTGGGAAGTGGACCAGAAGAGGCCTTTGCGCGATCGCATTGACGATCTGAAAGCTGTTACGTTCCAGGCTCAGCTTGGGTCGTACCGTGAAAAGACCGCCGGTGTCGCCAGTGGCGCCGAACGTCTTGCCACCAGGCTGGGTCTTGACCGCGGCATCGCGATTCGAGCGGCGGAATTATCGAAAACTGATCTGACCACGGAAATGGTGAAAGAGTTCACCGATCTTCAGGGCGTGATCGGAGGGCTCTACGCCAAAGCACAGGGCGAGCCGGAGGAAGTTTGGCGCGCTATCTACGAGCACTACCAACCGGCCAGCATGGAAGCGGATATCCCCGTTTCGAAATACGGCCAGGTGCTTTCCATCGCCGACAAGCTCGATACGCTGGAGGGCTGCTTCTCGATCGGCTTGGTTCCGACCGGCTCGAAGGATCCGCTGGGTCTGCGCCGCGCCGCTCAGGGCGTGGTCAAGGTGCTGGCCGAAGGTGGCCTGCGCATCGATTTCCGCCAAGCGGTCCTGGATGGCTGCCGCGAAACGCAGCGCATCCTGTCGAGCCGGGGCGCGGCCGAGGCTCGCCGTGCCGACGGCACCCTGGAATTCGCGGCGCAGTTGCTGGAATTCTTCGAAGACCGCATACGCTACTACTTCCGAGATGTGCGAGGCTTCGCCTACGACGAAGTGACCGCGGCACTCGCCGGTGATTGGAAGGATCTGGTCGATCTCGAAAACCGGCTCCATTCGTTACGCCGCGTGCGCCAAACTGAAAATTTCGAGCCTCTGGCCGCGGCATTCAAACGCATCCGCAACATATTGAAGCAGGCTAACTGGACGGGCGGCGAAGTCAATGCCGCGTTGCTGGAAGCCGGCGCCGAACGCGATCTGTTCAACGAATATCAGGAAGTGGAGCGGGAGGTCCGGCGGGCTCGCCATAACGACGACTACCTTCTGGCGCTGTCCACCATCGCGGCGCTACGGCCCGCCGTCGACCGTTTCTTCGATTCGGTAATGGTGAACGTGGAGAACCCGGCGCTGCGCGCCAACCGGCTGGCGCTGCTGGGCCGCATGTTGAACGAAGTTTCTTCGATCGCCGATTTTTCGGAGATCGTGCCCACCACCACGACAAACACAGTTTCATCTCAGACGACTGGTTCTATTTCAGGAGAGTGACTTTCTTATGACCAAATACGTTTACTCCTTCGGTGCGGGAACGGCCGACGGCGACGGCAAAATGAAGGACATTCTCGGCGGCAAAGGCGCAGGCCTCGCCGAGATGTGCCGGGCCGGCGTACCGGTGCCTCCGGGCTTTACGATCTCCACCGAAGTTTGCAACATCTTCTTCGAGAACAACCGCACTGTTCCGCAGGAAGTGGAAGATCAGATTTCGGAATGCCTCGCGCTGCTCGAGGAACGGATGGGCAAGAAGCTCGGCGATGCGAACGATCCGCTGTTGCTCAGCGTGCGCTCCGGCGCGAAGTTCTCCATGCCGGGCATGATGAACACCATTCTGAACCTCGGCTTGAACGACGAAACAACCGAAGGGCTGGTGAAGAAGACCAACAATCCGCGCTTCGCCTATGACTGCTACCGCCGCTTCATTCAAATGTTCGGCGAAGTAGCGCTGGGCATCGAGATGGAGCATTTCGACGAAGCCTTCGACGCGCGCAAGCACAAGGCCAAGGTGAAGCTCGACACCGACCTGACCGCCGAGGACCTGAAGGCGATCATCGTTGAGTACAAGAAGATCGTCAAAAAAGCGATCAAGAAGGACTTCCCGCAGGACGTCCACGAGCAGCTCTCGCTGGCGCGCAACGCCGTCTTCAACTCCTGGTGGAACCCGAAGGCGGCCTACTACCGCAAGATGGAAAAGATCCCGGATAACATCGGCACCGCCGCCAACGTGCAGGCGATGGTGTTCGGCAACATGGGCGAAACGTCGTGCACCGGCGTCGGCTTCACGCGAGACCCCGGGAGCGGCGAGAAGGTCTTTTACGGCGAGTTCCTGGTGAACGCGCAGGGCGAAGACGTCGTGGCTGGTATCCGCACCCCGCAGCCTATCGCTGAACTGAAGAACTGGAACGCAGATGTCTATCACCAGTTGGTCGACATCACCTCGATGCTCGAAAAGCATTACAAGGACATGCAGGACTTCGAGTTCACCGTCGAAGAAGGCAAGCTCTACATGCTCCAGACCCGCAACGGCAAGCGCACCGGCCCGGCGGCCGTCAGGATTGCGGTGGAGATGTTCGAGGAAGGCCTGATCGACAAGCGTACGGCCGTCTTACGGGTGGCCCCGTCGCAGCTCGACCAGTTGCTCCACCCCGTTTTCGACCCTGCTTCGTTGAAGACTCTGGTGAAACTGACCACCGGTATCGACGCGTCTCCGGGCGCCGCGGTCGGCAAGGTCGCCTTCACCGCGGAAGATGCCGTTGCGATGTCGGCGAAGGCTCCCGTTATCCTGCTGCGCAAGGAAACCACTCCGGACGACATTCACGGTATGGACGTGGCGAAGGGCATTCTCACCGCGGTCGGCGGCAAGTCGAGTCATGCGGCTGTGGTTGCTCGCGGCATGGGCCGTCCGTGCGTTGTCGGCGCGGGCGCAATCCACATTCAAGAGCGCGCCAAAACCGCCACCGTCTCCGTCGGCGGCAAGACCGTCACCGTCAAGGAAGGCGATTGGCTCTCGGTCAACGGCACCACCGGCGAAGTGTATCTTGGACAGGCCAAGACAAAGGACCCCGATCCGAATTCGCCCACATTCGCCAAGTTTATGGAGATGGCAGACGAGTTCCGCGGCGGCTTCGGCGTGCGCGCTAATGCCGATATTCCGCGCGATGCCAAGGCTGCCCGTGCGTTCGGCGCCGAGGGCATCGGTCTCTGCCGCACCGAGCACATGTTCTTCGCCGAAGACCGCATCGAGCACATGCAGGCGATGATTCTCACCGACAATGAGAAGGATCGCCGCAAGGCATTGCAGAAGCTGCTGCCGATGCAGCGCAAGGATTTCGCCGGCTTGTTCGAAGCCATGGACGGCTACCCGGTGGTAATCCGCACGCTCGACCCGCCGCTGCACGAGTTCGTGCCGAAGCGCGAAGAGCTGATGGTGGATCTCGCCAAGCTGCCGCACGCCGATGCGAAGCTCAAGAAGGAAATGGCGAACCGCTATCGCTGCACCGTCGGCGAGTTGAAGAAGCGGTTGCCTGAGCTGTTGCACCGCGTCGAACAGTTGCATGAGTTCAACCCGATGCTCGGCCATCGCGGCTGCCGTTTGGGCATCACGTATCCCGAGATCACGGAGATGCAGGCCCGCGCCATCTTCGAAGCCGCCGTTCAGGTGAAGAAGAAGGGCAAGGACGTCATCCCCGAAGTGATGATTCCGCTGATCGGTTCAGTGGAGGAGTTGGAGCACCAGAAGAAGATCGTGGTTGCGGTAGCGGAGGAAGTGCTCGAAAAGGCCGGCATGAAGGACCTGAAGTACCTGGTCGGCACGATGATCGAGATTCCGCGCGCCGCGCTGACCGCCGATCAAGTGGCCAAGGAAGCCGAGTTCTTCAGCTTCGGCACCAACGACCTGACGCAGACCACGATGGGTCTGTCGCGCGACGACTACACGAAGTTCAGCAAGGACTATGAAGACCGCAAGATCTTCAAAAACGACCCGTTCGCGGTGATCGACCGCACCGGCGTCGGCAAGCTGATCTCGATGGCCGTCGAACTGGGCCGTCAAACCCGCCCCGATCTCGAAGTCGGTATCTGCGGCGAGCACGGCGGCGAGCCCAGCTCGGTCGAGTTCTGCTACCGCGTCGGCATGGACTATGTAAGCTGCAGCCCGTACCGCGTACCGATCGCCAGGTTGGCCGCGGCGCAGGCAGCACTGACAGGCGCAGACAACCAGGAAATGACGCGCACCGCGTAAGCCGCGCGCGTTCTGGAAAAGACGGCCGGACACTTCCCGCAAAGTGTCCGGCCGTTTTTCGTTGAGGGTATGGCAACACAGGGTTGCAGCCCCCTTCTTGGCGCGCACCCGGAGGACGAAGATGACTGTCCCAGACGCCGCGCGCGCGCGTACGCTACACTCCTCGCATGGCAGACTTCAAAGTGCGTTGCAGCCACTATCAAACAGACATGAACGCCCTGCGAAACCATGTCGACGGCAATCGCAAGGGTTTCTGCACGATCGCGTTCACACCGCCCGGCTACGATGAATCTCAGTTCGTCGAGCTGTGGATGCGCCGCTCGGATGCCTACATTGTGGCCTTCAAAGGCGCCGACCAGTGGTACTACCTCGAAGAAAATCTCGCCGGCAAGCCGGCGGGCAAAGGCGAATTCAGTGGTGTTGAAAGCAACTACAACAAGCTCGCCAACGTCAATTCGGTCAACCTAGACATGCTCAAGGGCACCCTGCAACTGAAGGACTGGAAGAAGGGCGCCAAGATCAATGAGACCCACATCGTCGTCATCATTGCCTGCGTCAGCGAGGCGTTGCGGTTCGCCACCACGCACACCTACTTCCAAGGAATGATCAACGGCTACATTCTCGAGATCCCGCTGGCGCAACTCAAGCAGACCTATTTCCTCAACTGGGATAAGCTCACCGGCCTGGGCAGCAGCGACGTGATCATGAAGAAATAAGGCTTCGCCCCGCCATTTACAATAGAAATGACGAATGCTCGCAGCCCAGGCGCTCCTGCCTCTCCTGCTCGCTCCTGAAGCGCTTTTCCTGGTTACGGACGCTCAGCCCTTCCGCTTCTCCGAAGGCCGTGGCGACTACATCCCGGCTTTGAACGCCACGGTTGACAACCGCTCTGGCCTCGACTGGAAGGAAGCGACGCTCCACGTGTCCGCGGTCTGCGATGGCGAGCCGCGAAATTACGCCGTCACCGTG
>Ga0073934_10011712_pt1 | contig 10529 bp, 9 predicted proteins | sample LarsenN4metaG_FD_76834 | JGI IMG/M metagenome (GOLD analysis project Ga0073934, IMG submission 76834) | Hot spring sediment bacterial and archeal communities from British Columbia, Canada, to study Microbial Dark Matter (Phase II) - Larsen... ... | reverse complement strand
TCCCACACCTCCATCATCAGAATGACGGCGCGATCGGGCGAGAGGCCTTCAAGGCTGGAAAGATTGCGCGACAATTGGTCGCCGAGCACGGGAACGAGAACGGGCGAGGTCATGTGCTGGGATACGCGCCCGCCCCCGCTTTTGTTTCGTCAGACGAAGGAATAGGGATCCACATCCACCCCGACCCGCACGCCCGGCGCGAAACTCACGCTGCCGATCCAGTCCCTCAAAACGCCCTGCAGGTTTGCGCTGCGGCGGGCGTTCACCAGAAAGCGAAAGCGATAGCGCCCGCGCAGCAGCGCCAGCGGGGCGGGGGCCGGGCCGAGGATCTGCACATCCGCCAGCCGCGGGCGCTCGTCGCCCAGCCGCACCGCCGCCTCGCGCGCCTCCTTCTCGTCTTCGGAGGAGAGGATGATCGCGGCCCAGCGCCCGAACGGCGGCGCGCCCGCATCGCGCCGCGCGGCAGTTTCTGCGGCGTAGAAGGCATCGCGATCGCCCGCGGCCAGCGCGGCGATCACGGGGGCGTCGGGGTGGCGGGTCTGGATCAGCACCTCGCCCGGCTTGGCGCCGCGCCCGGCGCGCCCGGCGACCTGTGCGATCTGGCTGAAGGTGCGCTCGCCCGCGCGCAGATCGCCGCCCTCGAGCCCGAGATCGGCATCGACCACGCCGACCAGCGTCAGGTCGGGGAAGTGGAACCCCTTGGTGACCAGCTGCGTGCCGATGATGATGTCGATCGCGCGCCCTTCGGCCATGGCGATGAACTCCGCCGCGCGTTCGGGGGTGTTCAAGGTGTCCGAAGTCGCCACGGTGATCCGCGCTTCGGGGAACAGATCGGCGACTTCGTCGGCGATGCGCTCGACGCCCGGGCCGCAGGCGACGAGGCATTCGTGCTCGCCGCATTCGGGGCAGGCTTCGGGCACCCGCGTCTCGAACCCGCAATGGTGGCAGGCGAGCCGCGCGGAGAGGCGGTGTTCGACCAGCCAGGCGCTGCAATGGGGGCATTTGAAGCGGTGCCCGCAATTGCGGCACAGCGTCAGCGGCGCATAGCCGCGGCGGTTGAGGAACAAGAGCGACTGTTCGCCCTTGTCGAGCCGGTCGCGCAAGGCCTCGACCAGCGGCCCGGCAAGCCAGCGGTTGCTGCCGGGTTTCTCCTCGGTGAGGTTTATGAGGCGCACGGCAGGCAGGCTTGCCCCGCCGAAGCGGCTGGGCAGGTCGAGCTTCGTATAGACGCCGATCTCGGCCATGTGCAGGCTTTCGAGCGCCGGGGTCGCGCTTGCCAGCACCACCGGAACACCTTCGAACCGTGCGCGCATCACCGAGACATCGCGCGCGTTGTAGCGCACCCCGTCGTCCTGCTTGAAGCTGATTTCGTGCGCCTCGTCGACGACGATCAGGCCGAGGCGGGCATAGGGCAGGAACAGCGCCGAACGCGCGCCCACCACCACCTGTGCGCCCCCGTTATCTGGCCCATCGGCAATCGCCCGCCACGCCCGCCGCCGCTCGGTGGACTTCAAGGAGGAATGCCACAGCACCGGGGCCGCGCCGAAGCGGGCGGAAAAGCGGGCGAGAAAGTTCTCGGTCAGCGCGATTTCGGGGAGCAGCACCAGCACTTGCTGACCGCTCCTGATCGCCGCGGCAACGGGTTCGAAATAGGTCTCGGTCTTGCCCGATCCGGTCACACCGTCGAGCAGGAAGGGGGCAAAGCCGCGCGCTTCGACCGCTGCGACCAGCCGCGCTGCAACGGCGGACTGTTCGGGCGAGAGTTCGGGCGGAGCATGATCCGGGTGGGCGCAGGGATAGGGGCGGTCGATATTGACCGTCACCGGCTCGATCACCCCCTGATTGACCAGCCCGCGCAGCACGCCTTCGGACACGCCCGCGATCCCCGCCAGCTCGCGCATCGTGCCCTGTTCGCCCGCCAGCGCCTCGATCGCGGCGAGGCGCTGCGCGGTCATGCGTTCGGGCAGACCGCCCGAAAGGCGATATTCGGTCATCGTCGCCGGGCCGCCCAGCGCCCCGCCGCTCGCCAGCGCCATCCGCGCGACGCTGGCGAGCGGGGCGCAGTAGTAATCAGCGGTCCATTCGATCAGCCGCCTGAGCGGGGCGGGCAGCGGCGGCACGGGCAGCACCTCGAAAATCGGGCGCAGGCGCTCAAAGGCGATTTCGTCCCCCGGTAATCGCCCCTCGTCCCACACGATTCCCGTCACCCTTCGCGGGCCGAGCGGGGCCACCACCACGCTTCCTGCGGGCGCGCTCAGGCCCTCGGGCAGTCGGTAATCGAGCGGGCCGAGGGCAGCATTGAGGACAAGCAGGCGGACACGATGCATCGCTGCCTATATGGGCAGCGCCATGCGCTGCGGGCAAGCATGGACGGCGCAATGGCCGGGAATATCGCCTCGCCACCCGCCCGCACGGGTCGAGATCAGAAGCGCCAGGTCAGCGTGGCCTGCGGGACGTGCGAGAGGCGCGCGGGCCGGTCTCCCTGCGGGAACACCAGCAGCCAGTAATTGGCGCCGAGATCGAGCCTTTCGCCGATCCGATAGGCGACTCCGGCCTGCGCGCGCCATTGCTCGGTCGAGGCGCCCTCTCCCGCATTGCGCCCCTGCAGCAGGCCCAGCCACTCGGCCCCGATGTTCGCGCGCCAACCATCGCCCAGCGGCTGGACATATTGAAGGCGTTGGCGCAGCCGCACCTCGACCCGGTCGGCACCGTCGAAAAACCGCTGCTCCAGCCGCGTGCGCGCCTCGAAGGGGCCGAGCGCGAAAGTCACCTGCTGGTGCGGGCGCAGCTCGGTCGTGCCGTTCGCCTCGAGCACCATCGCGCCCGCGCCGATGCGCACATCCTGGGCAACGGTGCGCTCGAGGGTGAAGCGAAGGGTCTGCTGATCGCCGCCGCGCGCAGCCTCGCGCCAGCGCTGCGAGGCATCGAGGGTCAGGCGCGTGCTCTCGGCAATCTCGCCCCCGGCGGTCACCACCAGCCAGAATTGTGTGTCTTCCTCGGCAGCCTGTGCTTTCGATGGTTGCCAAGCCGCGCAACCGGCGGCAAGCAGCACCACGAAATACACCAACCCTCTGGTCATGCGCGCGCCCATAGGCGGGCCCCCTCGCGCTGACTATCGAAAAAACTCTGGAGCGCGCGCATGAAATTCTTCGTCGACACTGCCGAGATCGAGGCGATCCGCGAACTGGCCGCCACCGGCCTGCTCGACGGGGTGACCACCAATCCCTCGCTGATCGCCAAGTCGGGGCGGGATTTCATGGAGGTGACGGCAGAAATCTGCTCGATCGTCGACGGACCGGTCAGCGCCGAGGTGGTCGCGCTCGATCACGCGACGATGATGAAGGAGGCCGAGGTTCTCAGGAAGATCGCCGACAATGTCTGCATCAAAGTGCCGCTGACCGTCGATGGCCTCAAGACCTGCAAGGCGCTCACCGGCGAGGGCACGATGGTCAATGTCACGCTGTGCTTCTCGGCCAATCAGGCGCTGCTCGCGGCCAAGGCGGGGGCGACCTTCATCTCGCCTTTCGTCGGGCGGCACGACGACAACGGCTTCGACGGGATGGACCTGATCGAGGACATCCGCCTGATCTACGACAACTACGCTTTCGCGACCGAAATCCTCGTCGCATCGGTGCGCCACACCACCCACGTGCTCCAGGCCGCGAAGATCGGCGCCGACGTCATGACGGCGCCGCCCAAGGTGATCCACGACCTGTTCAAGCACGTGCTCACCGACAAGGGCATCGAGGGCTTCCTCGCCGACTGGGCCAAGACGGGTCAGTCGATCCTTTGACAGACATCCGCTAGACCATGGCCGATCAGTCCCCGCTCGATCTGTTCAAGCAGGCGCTCACCGGCGCGAGCCGCGCGATCGCGCGCGATCCGGAAGTCGAGGTCGCTTGGAGCGCGGATGTGCCGGGCGCGGCGGGCAACCGCTTCCGTGTTCCGCTGCCGGGGCGCGACCTGCCGCAGGATCAGGTGACCGAAGCGCGGGGGTTTGCGGATTCGTTCGCGCTGAAACTGCGCCACCATGACGCCGCGCTCCACGCCCGCTCCGCTCCGCCCGAACCCATCGCGCGGGCCTGCTATGATGCGATCGAGCAGGTGCGTTACGAGGCGCTGGGCGCCAACCGCTTCGGCGGGATCAAGGCCAATCTCGATGCCGCGACCGAGCTGCGCACCGCATCCGACAAGATCGTGCGCGCTCAGAATTCCGCCGAAGTGCCGCTCCAGACCGCGCTCGCGCTGCTGGTGCGCGAGGCGCTGACCGGCGAGCCGGTGCCGCAAAAGGCACAGGGCGGGATCGAGCTGGTGCGCGACTTCCTCGAGGAGAAGGTCGGCGGCGATTTTGCCGGGCTGGCCGAAAGGATCGGCGATCAGGAAGCCTTCCAGAAGCTCGCGCTCGAGATGTTGCGCGAACTCGATCTCACCCGGCCCACGGATGCACCCGACGAGAGCGACAGCGACGATGCGGACGATGAGGACGGCCCCGACGACGACAGCCAGGGCGAGGACGACAATCAGGGCGAGGGCGATCCGCAGAGCGCCGAGATGGCCGGCGACATGGCCGAAGGCGAGGGCGAGGGGCAGGAATCCTCCGACACCCAGACCGACAGCGACATGGCGGAAGGCGAGCCCGGCGACGACAGCGATGCCGCCAATGCTCCCGTCCGCCCCAATCGTCCGCAGGGGGAGATCCCCGCGAGCGTCGATTACAAGGCCTACACCACCCGCTTCGACGAGGAAGTCGCCGCGCCCGACCTGTGCGACGCCGAGGAATTGGACCGGCTGCGCGCCTATCTCGACAGCCAGCTGACCGGCCTGCAAGGCGTAGTGACGCGCCTTGCCAACCGGTTGCAGCGCCGCTTGATGGCGCAGCAGAACCGCAGCTGGGATTTCGACATGGAGGAGGGCGTGCTCGATGCCGCGCGCCTCGCCCGCGTGATCATCTCGCCGGGCACCGCCTTGAGCTACAAGGTCGAGCGCGATGTCGAGTTCAAGGACACCATCGTCACCCTGCTGATCGACAATTCGGGCTCCATGCGCGGGCGGCCGATCAGCATCGCCGCGATCAGCGCCGACATTCTGGCGCGCACGCTCGAACGCTGCGGGGTCAAGACCGAAATCCTCGGCTTCACTACCCGCGCATGGAAGGGCGGGCAGTCCAGAGAGGCGTGGCTCGCCGATGGCAAGCCCGCCAATCCGGGGCGCCTCAACGACTTGCGGCACATCATCTACAAGCAGGCCGACGAGCCGTGGCGCCGCGCGCGCCGCAATCTCGGGCTGATGATGCGCGAGGGGCTGCTCAAAGAAAACATCGACGGCGAGGCGCTGATCTGGGCGCACAGCCGCCTGCTCTACCGTCCCGAGGAACGCCGCATCCTGATGGTCATCAGCGACGGCGCACCGGTGGACGATTCGACGCTGTCGGTGAACTCGGCGGGGTATCTGGAGGCGCACCTGCGCAGCGTGATCGAGTGGATCGAGAAGGTCTCGCCCGTGCAGCTGGTGGCGATCGGCATCGGCCACGATGTGACCCGCTACTATCGTCGTGCAGTGACGATCATGGACGTGGAGCAACTCGGCGGCACGATCATGGAGCAGCTTGCGGAGCTGTTCGAGGATGAGAAGGGCGTGAAGAAACGGTGAGCCTGCGCGAGGAAAGTGTGGAATACATCCACCTGCCTGCGGGTTCGTCTCTGCCACCCTTCGAGCCTATCCCCAGACGCGTCATCGTGCTCGTCGAGCAGGATGTGACAAGCCAGTGGCAGGACGCGGTCAGCAAATGGATCGTGGATAGCGGCTGCCTGTGGATGATGGCATGGGGGCGCGACTGCTGCTCGTGGGACGACAGTGTCGACTGGGCAAATCTCAAGCACATTGGCGGCGCCGAGCTGACCGACGATAATCACGTCATGACCACGTGGCATGCCGATGAACCCCTGTCCGAGGTCTTCTTTTTCAACCAGATGTGTGCCTGGCACCCGACGCTCGATCTTCATCTGGTGACTATTCTCGATGTGAGCGAGCAGGAACGGTCGTCCGACATTCTCTCGGTCTACAATCAACAGCGCAAATCTCTGGAATTGGGGAATTCTGAATGAACGTCACCGAAGCCGTCACCACCCGCCGCTCGATCCGCGCCTTTCTCGACAAGCCGGTCGATCTCGCAACCCTCACCCGCGTGATGGACAAGGCGCGCTGGGCGGCCTCGGGGTGCAATTACCAGCCGTGGGAAGCCACCATCGTCACCGGCCAGCCATTGAAGGACTTGCAGGCGAAGCTCTCCACCACCCCGCCGCAGCAGGCCGAATATGATTGGACTGCACCGGGGCAGGAGCCGGCCTACACCGCGCGGCTCCATGCCGTCTCGGCGGGCATGTTCGGCGCGATGGGGATCGCGCGCGACGACGGTGCGGGCCGCATGGCGGCGATGATGAAGAACACCGTGAGTTTCGGCGCGCCGGCGGTGATGTTCGTCTATTTCCCGCGGCTGATGAAGGAGCCGCAGTGGTCTGACACCGGCATGTGGCTCGCCACGGTCGCGCTGCTGCTGCGCGAGGAGGGCCTCGATTCCTGCTTCCAGGAATACATGGCGCTCTATGCCAACGTGATCCGCGAGCACCTTGGCATCGATCACGAACGCTACATGTTCTTCTGCGGCATGGCGATCGGCTACCGCGATCCGGAGGCGCCGGTGAACAATTTCGAGCGCGAGCGGGTGCCGCTGGAGGAACACGTGAAGTTCATCGGCTTCGCGTGAGAGAATTGACGAGGGGCGCGCGGCTGGCCAAAGCGCGCCCATGACCGACGCGACCCTCCAGCTTTTCAACTCGCTCACCCGCAAGGTGGAACCCTTCGAGCCCGTCCATCCGGGCGAGGCGCGCGTCTACACCTGCGGGCCGACGGTCTACAACTATCCGCATATCGGCAACATGCGCGCCTATGTCTTCGCCGATGTGCTGGGGCGCACGCTGAGCTGGAAGGGCTACAAGCTCACCCACGTCATCAACATCACCGATGTCGGCCACCTCACCGACGATGCCGACGCGGGCGAGGACAAGATGGAGAAGATGGCGGCGGAGAAAGCGCAGTCGATCTGGGACATCGCCGAGCATTACAAGCAGGCCTATTGGGCCGATGTGCGCGCGCTCAATATCCGCCAGCCCGCGCAGTGGACGGTGGCTACCGATTACGTCCCGCAGATGATCGAATTTGCGAAGGGCATTGCCGAGAAGCATTGCTACGAGCTGGAGAGCGGGCTCTATTTCGACGTGTCGACCGTCGCCGACTATGGCCGACTGGCGCGGGCGAACACCGAAGACGGCGAGGGCCGGATCGAGGCGGTGGAAGGCAAGCGCAACGCCGCCGACTTCGCGATCTGGCGCAAGACCCCTCCGGGCGAGACGCGGCAGATGGAGTGGGATTCGCCGTGGGGGAAGGGCGCTCCCGGCTGGCACCTCGAATGCTCGGTAATGAGCGGCGAAGTGCTCGGCTTTCCCTTCGATATCCACACCGGCGGGATCGACCACCGCGAGATCCATCACCCCAACGAGATCGCGCAGAACCAGGCGCATTGCTGCACGAATGGCTTGGACGATCCAAAGAACTCGGGCGCCAAGATCTGGATGCACAACAATTTCCTTGTCGAGCGGTCGGGCAAGATGTCAAAGTCCTCGGGCGAGTTCCTGCGGCTGCAATTGCTGATCGACCGGGGCTATCACCCGCTCGCCTACCGGCTGATGTGCCTGCAGGCGCATTACCGCAGCGAGCTGGAGTTCTCTTGGGAGGGCCTCGGGGCGGCGCTGACGCGGTTGAAGCGGATGGTGATGGCCTTACGGAAGCTCGATAACGCCTCCGGCCCGGACGAAATTCATGCCAAAGGACTCTTATCGCTTAAGCAGAAATTCGACGAAGCCATTTGTGATGACCTTAATACACCAGTGGCCATCACGCTGCTGGAAGAGGCATTGGCCTACAAGTTCGCGCAGCCCGGCGAGAAATTGAATCTGGCGAACCAGATGGATCAGGTTCTCGGGTTGAATTTGTGGCTGACGGAGCGTTCCGACCTACGTATCCGCCCGAAATCCGCGACCATCACCGAAGCGGAAATCGAAGCCGCGCTGGCCCGCCGCAAGGAGGCTCGCGCCGCCAAGGATTTCGCCACCTCCGATGCGATCCGGGACCAGCTCGCCGCGCAAGGCGTTGAGGTGATGGACGGCGATCCGCTTGGCTGGGAGTGGAAGCTCGGCTAAGCTCAAACCGGACTTTCGGGGGCATGGGGCATGGCGAGGATCTATCTCAGCGTCGGCACTGGCCTTAATGACGTTCAGGAGGCGGTGGTCCAATCCCTCGAGGCGCGCATTGCGGCCGCTGGCATGTCAACCCATACGGTCGGCAGGAACGAGTTTTCGAGCGATGCCCCGTTGATTGCCGTCAGGTCGCTGATGGATACTTGCGACGGCGTCATTGTCCTGGCGTTGGAACGGCTCCGGTTCCCCGAGGGTGTGGAACGGCCGAACAGCACCCGCGAAAAGAAACTGGGCCCCACCTCGCTGGCAACTCCCTGGAACCAGATCGAAGCAACACTCGCCTATGAAAGACGGCTGCCGCTTCTCGTCGTCGTGGACGAGAATGTCCGCCAGGATGGAATGCTTGAGGCAAACAACGACTGGTATGTGGAGACCATCCAGACGACACCTGACCAGTTGGACAAGGTCGAGTTTGTTGGCCGTCTGCGGCATTTCGCCTCGAAAGTGAAGCAACGATCCGAAAGCGCAAGCGCCATGGTCGCACCCAAGCCCGCAGTCAACGATGTGGCGTCAAAAGCCATAGGAGAATGGCTGCGCGTTCTGACCCCGGCGCAGGTCTGGACAATCGGTTCGTCAATCGCTGCGTCGATTGCCGGCGCGTTTGGAGCGGGTGTGTGGGTCGGTGGTCTGAATTGAAAGAGTTTCACTGCCAATGACCATCCTCGCCATTTCCGGCCTGATCCGTCCGATGCTCGAACCGCTCCTGCCGCAGGGCCTAGACGTGCGTTGGTTCATGACCGCCGAAGAGGCCTTCGGCGCGGTTGCCGAGGCCGAGATCGGCTGGTTCGACATGAACGACAAGGCAGCGATGGCCGCGACGCTGGTCGCCGCCAAGAAGCTCAAGTGGCTCAATTCGATCTACGCCGGGCTCGATTTCCTGCCGATGGACGTGCTGATCGAACGCGGCATCACCGTCACCAACGGGGCGGGGATCAACGCCATCACCATCGCCGAATATGTGGTGATGGGGATGCTCACCACCGCCAAGGGCTACCGCGAGGTGGTGCGCGCGCAGGACCGGCACGAATGGCTGTTCGACAGCCCCGGCAAGCGCGAGCTCGCGGGCTCGAAGGCGCTGCTGCTCGGCTACGGCGCGATCGGCAAGCTGATCCAGCCGCGGCTCGAGGCCTTCGACGTCGAAGTCAGCGTGGTGCGGCGGTCCGGGCGCGAGGGCACCTTGCGCCCCGACGAATGGCGCGCGCGCCTCGGCGAATTCGATTGGGTGATCCTCGCCGTCCCCGCCACGCCCGAAACCGAAGGGATGATCGGTGCGGCGGAACTTGCGGCGATGAAATCCGATTGCGTCATCGTCAACATCGCCCGCGGCAGCGTGATCGACCAGCCGGCGCTCGTCGCCGCGCTCGAGGCCAAGGCCATCGGTGGGGCCTTCCTCGACGTCACCACCCCCGAGCCGCTCCCGCCCGAACATCCGCTGTGGTCGCTCCCTAACGCTCATGTGACCATGCACCTGTCGGGCCGGGCGCAGGACAAGATGTTCATCCGCTCGGGCGAGCGGTTTCTCGACAATCTCGGCAAGTATCTGCGCGGCGAGCCGGTCGCGCCGGTGTTCGATCCGACGCTGGGCTACTGAAACGCGCCGCCCTGCCTTTGCGGCTTGCCGCTTTTCTGCAATACATGACGCGGTGGACGCTCCATCATGGAGCGGTCATAGAGCCGCGCTAATCGCATGGGGGCGGTAGCGCGGGGGCTGGGCCAAAGGGCCATGTCCGCATCTGGGGGGAAACAGCATGAGTGATCCGAAAAAGGCGTCCGACCTGTTTGTCGAGTGTCTCGAGGCGGAAGGGGTCGAGTATATCTTCGGCGTGCCGGGCGAGGAAAATCTCGATTTTCTCGAAAGCCTGTCGAACTCGACCAAGATCAAGCTGATCCTCACCCGTCACGAACAGGGCGCCGGCTTCATGGCTGCGACCTATGGCCGCCACACCGGCAGGACGGGGGTGTGCATTGCGACGCTCGGGCCCGGTGCGACCAATTTCGTCACCGCCGCCGCCTATGCCCAGCTCGGCGGGATGCCGATGCTGATGATCACCGGGCAGAAGCCGATCAAGAAATCGAAGCAGGGCCGGTTCCAGATCCTCGACGTGGTGGCGATGATGGACCCCATCACCAAGTTCACCCACCAGCTCGCCAGCGCCGACAACATCCCCAGCCGCGTGCGCGAGGCGATAAGGCTGGCCGAGGAAGAGAAGCCCGGCG
>Ga0073934_10011711_pt1 | contig 10530 bp, 10 predicted proteins | sample LarsenN4metaG_FD_76834 | JGI IMG/M metagenome (GOLD analysis project Ga0073934, IMG submission 76834) | Hot spring sediment bacterial and archeal communities from British Columbia, Canada, to study Microbial Dark Matter (Phase II) - Larsen... ... | reverse complement strand
GCCGATCGGCGACGCGAGCGAGACCTGCCCTGCGTCGAGATCGATGAAGTCACCGGCCGTGATCGTGAACGTGAAGTCCTCGTTCATGTCGAGGTCGGTGATCGTCACCTGCGACCCGAAGCCCACGCGATCGTAGGCCATCTGGCTCACGTCGATGCGCGAGAGCACGGTCATGCGCGTGGAGAGATGGTTGAGTCGGGCCTCGACGAACGCCTGCCGCTCCTTGGCGGCCTTGAACTCCGCGTTCTCGCGCAGGTCGCCGTGCTCCCTGGCGATTTTGATGCGCGCGGGGAGATCGACGTTCAGCTCCTGCGTGAGATTCGCGATCTCCGCCTCGATCTTGCCGCGGATCTCGTCCAGCATGGACCGGTTCGCCACTCGTCAGCTCCCGCCAGATCCATGGAGATGCGTTTCGGCGAGAACGGCCTGCCGCCGGGAGTCCCGGTCCGCTTTGACGGATGCACGGATGCGCTCGTGCTTGAGCGCGAGGATCTGGCCGGCGAGCAGACCCGCGTTGATCGCTCCGGCCTTCCCGATCGCGAGGGTGCCTACGGGAACCCCGCCCGGCATCTGCACGGTCGACAGCAGCGAGTCGAGACCGTCGAGCGACCACCCCTTCATCGGCACGCCCAGCACGGGTAGCGTGGTCTTGGCCGCGATCACGCCGGCGAGGTGCGCGGCCCCGCCCGCTGCGGCGACGAGGACCTCGATCCCGCGCTTCTCGGCCGTCTCGGCATACTCGACCGCCTCGTCGGGGGTGCGGTGAGCCGACAGGACGCGAGCCTCGCACGCGATCCCGAGGCCTTCGAGCGTGGACACGCAGTGGCTCATGGTCTCCCAGTCCGACTTCGACCCCATCAACACGCCCACCAAGGGGTTAGCCATCGTGTCGTTCCTCGTTCGTGGATACGTTCTCAGCGACCTGCCGAGGTCCGCTGGGGGGCGGCACGTTGCTAGAAGCCGCGCGCAGGATCAAGGGCGGACGAGGACCAACCCCGGGGAGGCGCGACCGTGACGGGAGCTGCGAAGGACCTCACCTGGCCGGAGGATTCGCCGGACCTCGTGCCGTTTCTGCCGTTCGTCTTCTCGGTTTGGATCGATGGCACGCTCGCCCCGGCCGAGGTGGCCGCGGTGGGCCACACGATCGATGCGCTTCCCTGGTTGGACGCCCACGGTCGCCGCACTCTCGGCGCCTGGCTCGATCCGAGCGCGCCTCCGAGCCCTTCCGCCCTCCACGCCCTGCGGGCTCGCCTCCGTGGCCGCGCACCGCTGCAGGCCCCCGAAGCCGCTCGCTCTCTCGCGGGCCTCGGGCTCGCGCTCTGGCGACAGGCGGGGGTCTCGGGTCCGTGGGAGCAGCCCGACGCCCAGAGGGTTCTCCGGGACCTCGAGAGCTCGCTGGGCCTGCTCGGCGCGGAGGCCGCGCGCGGAGCTCTCGGCCTGCTCTCTCCGGTCGCGGCACCGCCGCGGCCCGCCCCCGCGTTCACGAGCAGCTCATTGCGTGCGTGGCTCGATCGCGACCACCTCGACGTGAGGAACCGCACGCTCGCAGCCCTTTTGGCGCCTTCCCTCCGCATTCCCGTGGGGCTCTCGACTTCGGAGTACCGGGAGCGCGTGCTCGAAGCCGTACGCTTCCTCGCACAGGAAGAGCTCGGCAACCTCGCGTTCCCGGAACGTCACGGCGGAATGAACGACGCGGCTGCGGCAGTGGCGGTCTTCGAGACGCTCGCCTTCGGCGACCTCAGCGTGCTCGTGAAGTTCGGAGTTCATTTCGGACTCTTCGGCGGCAGCGTGCTCCAGCTCGGCACGAAGCGCCACCACGACGCCTATCTGGCCGACATCGGCTCGATGCGACTGCCGGGCTGCTATGCCATGACCGAGACCGCGCATGGGTCGAACGTGCGTGACCTCGAGACCACGGCCACGTTCGATCCGTCCTCCGACGAGCTGATCATCCACACGCTGCACCCGCAGGCCGCGAAAGCGTACATCGGCAATGCGGCGACGCACGGGCTCATGGCCACGGTGTTCGCTCGCCTGGTGGTCGGCGGCGAGGACCACGGTGTTCACGCCATCTTGGTGCCGCTGCGAGACGAGCACCGGCGGGTGCTGCCGGGCGTCACGATCGAGGACTGCGGCCTGAAGGAGGGCTTGAACGGCGTCGACAACGGCCGCCTCTCCTTCGACCGAGTTCGCGTGCCGCGGACGAACCTCCTGGACCGCTTCGCCACGATCGACGAGGGGGGCCGGTATCGCAGCGACATACCGAGCGCCGGTCGCCGGTTCTTCCGCATGCTGCGGACGCTCGTCATGGGGAGAGTGAGCATCGCGGCCGCTTCGGTCAGCACGGCGAAGGTCGGCCTCGCGATTGCGGTGCGCTATGCGGCCGAGCGCAGGCAGTTCGGGCCCGAAGGTGCGCCCGAGATGCCGATCCTCGACTATCCGCTCGTCCAACGCGCCTTGATGCCCGCGCTGGCAACGACCGTGGGGCTCCACTTCGCGGTGCGCAGCCTGCAGTCGCGGGTCGCCGACGCGGCGGTGGCGGACTCGCCCGAGCTCGAGGTGTCGGCGGCGGGCCTGAAGGCGTACGCGTCGGAGCACTGCGTCGCGGCGTTGCAGGCGGCCCGGGAGGTCTGCGGCGGCGCCGGTTACATGGCGCGGAGCCGCTTCGCCGCCCTGAAGGCCGACACGGACGTCTTCACGACGTTCGAGGGCGCGAACCTGGTTCTCTACCAGCTGGTGGCGAAGGGGCTCCTCTCGCGCTTTCGCGACGAGTTCGGCGACCTGACGCTGAGAGCCGCGGTGAGGTATCTCGCCGAGCGTGCCGAGACCGCGCTGACCGAGCTGAACCCGGTGGTGACACGCAAGACGGACGACGCGCATCTCCTCGATCCGGAGTTCCGCCTTTCCGCGCTGGCCTATCGAGAGGAGCGCCTGCTCCGGTCCGCCGCGACCCGGGTGCGGGCGAGGCTCGAGGACGGCATGGACGCCTTCCAGGCCGTCGTCGAGTGCCAGGACCACCTCGTGTCGCTGGCGCGGGCTCACGTCGAGCACGCGGTCCTCGCCGAGATGGAGGACGCAGTCGCTCGCGCTCCGAACCCGGCGTTTTCGGAGCTCCTCGCTTCCGTTTCCGCTCTGTTCGCCCTCTCTGCCATCGAGAGGGACCGAGGGTGGTTCCTCGAATCCGGGTATCTCGAGGCGGTGAAGTCCCGTGCCATCCGCGCCAAGGTCGGCGTGCTGTGCCGGGAAGTCCGCGACCACGCCGGAATCCTCGTGGACGCGTTCGGTATCCCGAGCGGGCTGCTGCCCGACCTGGCGGACGGCACGGCCGAATAGAGGCCGACCCGGGGCGCCGAAAGAAAACATTTGTTTTTTGCCGCAGTGGCCGGCATTTTCGTACGGTTCGCCAGCCGGAAATCCGGGCGATGGCCGTCCGGACGTTCCTATATTGGTCGGACTTCAGGACATCGAGCGGGCCCAGACATCCGAAAGCAGGCGCCTTACCGCGTCGGAGGGAGAGTCCATGGTTCGTAGGAGCCTGATCGCCTCGGCCTTGATGGTCGTCGCGACGCCGTTGGCCGCGCAGGTGGAGCCGGAGGAATACGTGTGGACGTCGACCGGGCGACCCGATGCCGAGGCGCCCATCGGCGTGCTCGGTGCTCGCACGCTCGAGATGGGCGAGCTCCAGCTCACGTACCGGTTCAGCCAGCAGAACTCCCGTGGGGTCTGGTTCGGCACCGACTCGCTGCCTCTGGCCACCACGCTCCAGCTCTACACGGTGGCCCCGCTGACGCTGTCCAACATCACGCACAGCGTGACCGGCTCGTACGGGGTCTCGGAACGGCTGACGATCACCGGTACCGCCGAGTTCTCGCTCATCGAGCGTGAGCAGATCACGAACGGAGGCGTCCTCTACATCACCGGTGTGGAGGAGCTCGGTGACCTGACCGCGTCGGCGATCTACGAGGTCGTCCGCCAGGGTCCCTATCGTCTGAACTTCTCCGCGGGCGGGGTGATTCCGATCGGCAAAGCGCGGACGTATGCGATCACGCCGTTCGGCGGCACGACTCCGCAGGCGTTGCCCTACGACCAGCGCCCCGGCGGCGGCACGTTCGCCGTGATCCCCGGCATCTCGGGTCAGGTGCAGAACGAGGTGGCCTCGCTGGGGGCGCAGTTCAAGGCGCGGATCTACCTCGGTGACGCTCGGATCTCGGACGGCTTGGGCTACACACCGGGCGACCGCTACCAGGGTGAAGGCTGGGCGGCGTACGCCATCAACTCCGTGATCAGCGTGTCGTGGGGGCTTCGCTGGCAGACGTGGGGCCGCCTGGAAGGTGCCGACCCGCTGCTCGTCACCACGCAGGATCCGGGGAGCGACCCCGTGACCGGCATGGCGGGCGGTCAGCGCGCCGACATGCCCATCGGCGTCAACGTGGTCCTGCCGGAGGGAACGGTCCTGTCCGGTCACCGCCTCTACGCCGAGGCGGTGTACGCGATGCACCACGACTACGAGGGCGTCCGGCTCGGCCTCGACTGGGGCTTCAACTTCGGGTGGTCGATGGGCTTCTAGCCCGCGACTGGCTCAGCGAGCGAGGGGCGCCCGGTTTTCCGGGCGCCCCTTTCTTTTTTTTGCTCGGTGGTGCGGCTGTCCTCAGCCCGTCAGTCCGACGAGCTGGTACCGTTTCTTGCCGATGCGGATGAGGATGAAGCGTCCCTCGATCGTGTCGTCCATCGTGACCCGTCGAGCCGCGTCGTCCACGCGCACGTCGTTCACGTACACGCCGCCTCCTTCCACCGAGCGGCGAGCGTCACCCCGCGACGACGAGATTCCCGTGTCGGCGAGGAGCTCGACGAGGAGCTTCCCTTCCCCGGACAGCTCCGCACGCGCGATCTCGTAGGACGGCACGTCGGCGAAGATGTCCGCGATGTCGTCCGCGCCGAGCCCGGCGACGCCGCCCCCGAAGAGCGCCCGCGTGGCCTGCTGCGCGCGGGCCAGGCCGCTCTCACCGTGCAGCCGGCGCGTCACGTCCTCCGCCAGCGCCTTCTGCGCCGAGCGCTCGCCGGGAGCTGAAGCCAGCTCGTGCTCGAGCTCGACGATGCGGTCCACATCGAGCAGCGTGAAGTACTTCAGGTAGCGAACGACGTCGGCATCGTCGACGTTGATCCAGAACTGATAGAAGCGGAACGGAGAGGTCATCGACGCGTCGAGCCAGACCGCGCCTTCCTCCGTCTTGCCGAACTTCACGCCCGAGGCCTGCGTGATCAGCGGGAAGACCACCCCGAACGCGCGCGCCGACTCCACCCGCCGGACCAGATCGATCCCGGCGGTGATGTTCCCCCACTGGTCGCTCCCGCCCATCTGCGCCGTGCACCCCTCGCTCCGGTGGAGCTGGAGGAAGTCGTACGATTGCAGGAGCGCATAGGAGAACTCGGTGAACGACATGCCGGAGTCCTCGGAGGAGAGACGGCGCCGCACGGTCTCCTTGGCGAGCATCTGGTTCAGCGAGAAGTGCTTGCCGATGTCCCGCAGGAAGTCGACGAGGGGAACCGTGCCGAGCCAGTCGAGGTTGTTCCGCAGGCGGGCCGGGTTCGACCTCGCACCGAAGTCGAGGAAGTGCTCGAGCTGCGCTCGGATCGACTCGGCGTTGGACGCAACCTGCTCCTTCGTCAGCAGCTTACGCTCCGCCGTCTTGCCCGATGGGTCTCCGATGAGTCCCGTGCCGCCGCCGACGAGCGCGATGGGTGTGTGTCCCGCACGCTGCGCGTGCACGAGTCCCATGATGGGAACGAGCGATCCGACGTGCAGGCTGGCTCCGCTGGGATCGAAGCCCGCGTAGACGGTGCGCGAGCCCGTGGCGAAGTGCTCCTCGGCGCCCTCCGTGGCGTCGTCGAGCAGACCGCGCCAGCGGAGCTCGGCGAGCAGGGAGGTGGCCGCAGCCGGGGTCGCCACGCTACCAGCCCTTCCGCGCCCGGAGCCCGGTGATGTGAGCTTCGTGGTGTGGCCCGTGCCAGCTGTAGACCTCGAGCAGCGAATCGATCGTCATGTCGCCGCTCTCCGGATGGTGGAGCGTGCGCCGCCACTGTTCGGGAGCGAGCGTCTCGAGCAGCCCGACCCAACGAGCGTGGAGGGCCTCGAGGATCGCGAGCGACGGCTCGACCGGCTGCGTCCTCGCGTCCGGAAGCTCCGCCCACAGCTTCTCCTGATAGGGCTTGATCGTCGGGTTCTCTTCCGTCAGCGCGAGCTTGAATCGCACATAGGCGTTCACGTGCGAGTCCACCACGTGATGTACGACTTGGCGCGCGGTCCAGCCGCCCTCTCGGTACGGGGTGTCGAGCTGCGCGTCGCTGAGCCCCTTCACGGCCGCCCGCAGCCGCGCCGGCGTCGAGCGGATCGCGTCGATCTTGGTCGCCCGCTCCGCGGGCGTGAGGGGTCGCTTCACCGAGGAGAATCGCCCGGTCGGGAATCTCAGGTCGTCCACTCGCGCACCCTCCGTTTGCATTCGGTTTGCCCGGGCGGGCGAATCTTCCCACGCTTTCGGACCCATGTCCAGCCGCATGCAGATCTACGAGGCGGTTCGCCGCATCCCCCGTGGCCGCGTCTCGACGTATGGGGACATCGCGAAGGCTGCCGGGCTCCCCGGTCAAGCGCGGCAGGTCGGCTATGCGCTCGCGGCCCTCGGCGGGGAAACCGACATCCCGTGGCATCGCGTGGTCAACACGAGCGGCCGCGTGAGCGTGCGGACCGGGGACCGGTCCGTGGAGGAGCTCCAACGCGCGCTCCTGCGGGCCGAAGGGATTCGGTTCGGCCCGGCGGATACGATCGACCTGCGGCGGTATCGCCATGAGTAACCGCATAACTCATTCTATTGAGGTTATTGTTGACTACTAACCTCCCTAGATGTTTTTTCAGGTTACCATGTGGCTCGAGTCCCCCGAGCTCGGAAACCTCGCACTCGATTTCCTGCACACGCTGCGCAGGACGCGTCGAGGCATGGTGGACCTGGTCCGGACGCCCGAGACGCTGACGGCCTGGTTGGTGACTCATGCAGGTGAGCCGGCCACCGAGCGCTTGCAAGGCCCGGTCTCCCCTTCCGACCGGCGGCTCCTGCTGGACGAGGCCCACCGCCTCCGCCGGGATATCGGAACGCTCGTGACCTCGTACGCCCAATCGGGCGCCCTCGAGCCCGGCGCGGCTTACGGGGTGAATCGTGTCCTGGCCGCGTGCCCGAGAGCCTGGATGCTCATGACCGAGGCGGGACGCGTCGTCCTGTCGGAGCGGGAGCTCGCGCGCGGCTGCCTCGGCCCGCTCAGCGGGATCGCCGAGGCCACCGCCCAGCTGGTGTCGACCTTCGAGCCGGCCCGCATCCGCAGATGCGCGTCGGAAACCTGCACCGCCTGGTTCGTGGATACCAGCAAGGCCGGGCGTCGCCGGTGGTGCTCGATGGCGTCGTGCGGGAACCGCGAGAAGGCCTCCGTCCACCGGTCCAGGCTCCGATCCTCGTGAGCCGCTTGCACGGCGGGGACGCGGTTGGTATTTCCCGCCAGGCACGAATCCCCGGAGATACCCATGCGCACGAACGGGTGCGTCGCTCTCGCGATCCTCTTCTCGCTGCTCCTCCCGAGCGGAGCGGCCGGTCAGGCCGACTCGCTCGCGGCGGCGACCGGCGAGGTTCATACGCATATCCTGCACATCTCCGATGTCTTCGAGGAAGCCCCCGGGAGCCAGGGTCTGCTTCGCATCGCCCTGGCGGAGGGCGAGATCGCGGCGTTGCACGCCGATCTCGCCGCGCAGGCCGTCAACAGCCCGAGCGACGTCCGGCTGCACGTGCGGCACATGCTCCACGCGATCGATCCGTCGCTCGCCCTCGAGGGTCCGGGGCTGGGCTACGGGCTCGAACGAGCAACGGAAGAAGTCCTGACCCACCTCGAGATGGCCGCCACGAGCCCGGCGGCATCCGACAACGTCAGGACGCACGCCCTCCACATCTCGACCGTGCTCGGCAACACGCTGCGGCGCACCGAAGCCATCACGGCGCTCGCTCGCGATCTCGACCTCGCGTCGGGCTCCGGCGCGGCGTCCCTGCTCGTGCGCCTGACCGAAGAGGGGCTCGGGCTGGTCCGCGGCCGAGACATCGACGGCGACGGCCTGGTGGGATGGCAAACGGGGGAGGGAGGATTGCGCCAAGCCAACCAACATCTGACGCTCCTGAAGCGCGGAGAAGGACTGCTGCCCCGCCCATGACTCGATACCGGCTCTGCTCGCGCCGCCTGGCGCACCTCCTCGCTCTTCTGGCGCCGCTCGCCGCGTGCGGCGGTGAAAGCACCACGGCGGTCGCGTACACCGGCGCGACGATCTGGGACGGCACGGGAGCGCCCGCTTTCACGGGCACCCTCGTCGTCGATTCCGGCCGCATCGTAGCCGCCGGGGCGGATGTCGAGCCGCCTCGCGGCGCGACCGTGGTGTCGCTCGAAGGGAAGCACGTGATTCCCGGCCTGATCGACGCGCACGCCCACGTCACGGGCGCCTGGGCTCCGGACGGCGTCATCGACCCGGTCGCGCGAGTGCGGGAAGACCTGCTGCTGTTCGCCCGTTACGGCGTCACGACCGTGAACAGTCTCGGTGAGGAGAGACCCACGCTCGAGGCGCGCGACACCCGGTCGGACTCCAGCTCGCACGCTCGTGTGTTCGCCTCGGGGCCGGTGGTCGCCGACGCCGACCCTGCCGCGGCGCGCGCCACCGCGCTGGCGAATGCGGACGCCGGCGTCGATTGGCTGAAGCTCCGTGTGGACGACAACCTCGGAACGACCGAGAAGATGCCCTGGGAGGCCGTCGCCGCGGTGATCGAGGCGGGCCGCGAGCGGGGTTTGCGCGTGGCGACGCACCTCTTCTATCTCGCGGACGCGAAGCGGCTGCTGGACCTGGGCACCGGCATGCTCGCGCACTCGGTGCGCGACGAGGACGTGGACGACGAGCTGATCCAGAAGCTGCGCGCGAGCGGCGTGTGCTACGTACCCACGCTGGTGCGGGACGTCAGCACGTTCGTCTACGCGGAGCGGCCGGAGTGGTTCGACGATCCGTTCTTCCTCGCCCACGCGCACCCCGGCCAGCTGGCGGGAACGACGGATCCTGCCTTCTTGGCCGGCCAACGCGGAGCGGAGGCGGCTTCGCGCCGGGCGCTCGCGCAGGCGCAGCGCAATCTGAAGACGCTGTCGGACGCGGGGATCCCCATCGCATTCGGCACGGACGCGGGGCCGGCGGCCCGCTTCCCCGGGTACTTCGAGCACCTCGAGCTCCAGCTCATGGTGGATGCGGGGCTCACGCCCGAGCAGGCGCTCCTCAGCGCGACGTCGGTCGCCGCCGACTGCATCGGCGCGGCCGAGGTGGGCACGCTCGAGCCGGGCAAGCGGGCCGACTTCCTCGTGCTCGGCGGGGATCCGCTTTCGGACGTGCGGGCCACGCGGCAGCTCGAGCAGGTCTTCATCGGAGGAAACCGGGTGCCATGAGCCGCTACGTCACCGAAGCGATCGGAACGTTCTTCCTGGTCCTGACGATCGGAATGGTATCCACGGCAGGGAGCGACGCCGCGCCGCTCGCCATCGGCGCCGCGCTGATGGTCATGGTCTACATGGGCGGGCACGTGTCGGGTGCTCACTACAACCCGGCTGTGACCATCGCCGTGCACTTGCGCGGCGCCCTCGAGAAATCCGAGGTGCTGCCCTACATCGCGGCCCAGCTCGTGGGGGCCGTCCTGGCTTCCGTGACGGTCCTCGTCCTCACCGGCGCCACCTTCGGACCGGCTCCGGGCGCGGGCGCCGGAGTCGGGCAGGTGCTGCTCGCCGAGGCGATCGTGACGTTCGCGCTCGCGCTCGTCGTGCTCAACGTCGCAACGGCGCCGGCGACGAAAGGCAACTCCTACTACGGGCTCGCCATCGGTCTGACGGTGCTCGCCGGCGCCTATGCCGTCGGGCCGGTATCGGGGGGTGCGTTCAATCCTGCGGTGGGCATCGGGCCGGCCCTGGTGGGAGCGGTCGCGGACGGCGACCCGCTCGGCAACCTCTGGCTCTACATCGTCGGGCCGATCGTCGGCGGGATGGCGGCGGTTCCCGTGTATCGGCTGCAGAACGCGGCGCGCGACTGAGCACGCCGGCGGGCTCGTGCTCGCGAGCTAGTGCGAGCTCCAGGGTCGGCGATCGATGTTCGGGATAGGCCCGAAGGTCCGTGAAGGACGGGTCGCGCGACGCGTGGCCAGGTCGTATCCGTCGCCCGGAGCCAGGAAGTAGAACGTCCCCTGCCGGCCCGTCGTGGTCTGCGGATCGTAGATCAGGGCGTACGAGCTCCCGATGACCTCGAAGTGGTCGCCGCGGACGATGATGGCGATGTCTTCGTCGAGACCGATACCGAGCAGGTCGGGGTGCGCCTCCAACAGCTCGAGCATGTCGAAGTGGCGGTTACGCCGAAGGACGTGCTGATCGATGGCGACGCCACGGAGATAGCCGAAGCCGGTCTGGTGGTCGCCCATGATGATCTCGTTG
>Ga0073934_10011709_pt1 | contig 10530 bp, 7 predicted proteins | sample LarsenN4metaG_FD_76834 | JGI IMG/M metagenome (GOLD analysis project Ga0073934, IMG submission 76834) | Hot spring sediment bacterial and archeal communities from British Columbia, Canada, to study Microbial Dark Matter (Phase II) - Larsen... ... | reverse complement strand
CGCACTTTATCACACGATTTGGGGCTTCAATGCCTTGTCCTTCGTCTTTAGCCTGGTGTACGGATTGTTGCTGGGAGGATTGTTCTTATGGGGCAAGCGCAGTCTTACCCCAGTGATTCTAGGGCACAGTCTTGTTGTCCTCATTTCGGAACCCTTTGCAACAATGCTCATCTTCCTTGCACCGGGTGCTTAGAAGTAAGTTTAAACATTACCCTGCGATTTCCGGGACAAAACACCGCCGGATATCGCAGGGTATAATGCCGCGATGACGAATTTACAAAAAAGCAATAACCCCGAGGTATGGGAACAATGGGATTGGGTATGGCACTTTTCTGCCTATGGCCTGCTTATCTTGAACATCATATTTGTATACAATAGTGATCCAAGAATCATAAACTTTTCGTTCTTTCTTGTTCTTTCTGCGTTATTGGGTTTGTGGTACTTCCCATTTGTAAACATATCAACCTTACGCATTTGGGAGAATCCGAAACGCGGCGCGCTTTATCTCGTTCCAGGATGGGCGATCTGGGCCGGCTTGATTTCTTTGACCAATCAATCGCTTATGTTAATAGGGATCTTCCTTCCATTAGTATTTAGCCGCTTCCCCATTCTCTGGGCAACTGGAATTACATTTTTTCAAACCCTGGGCCTTTATTTCCTATATATCATGCTATATCCAACCGAGCAGTGGCTGCTCATCCTAATGATCATTTTAGGTCTGCTGATCATCTCGACGATCATTGGTGCTTTTATTTCATCCATCATAAAACAAAGTACAGACCGCCAACATCTTATTGATGAATTGACATGGTCCCGGGCAAATTTAATGAGAGTTGAACGGGAGGCGGGTCGACTGACTGAACGGCAGCGCCTCGCACGTGATATTCACGATACACTAGCCCAGCATTTTACATCCATCATCATGCATCTCGCTGCGGCAAAGCACAGTAACCCGGAATCAGTCCAATCAGAAGTTCAGCAAGCTGAAGATGCCGCACGGGAAGGACTTAACGAGATTCGCAGAATCGTTTGGGACATGCAGCCGGAACAAATTGAAAAGGCTTCTCTTATCGAAGCGGTTGAAGAATTAGCGGCACGTTGGTCTGCAGAAAATAGTGTTCAGGTAAAAATGAAAGTGACAGGTACTCCGCGTTCCCTTACATCATCCGCGGAAACGGCACTACTCCGCATTTCACAGGAGGCCATGCATAATATAAATAAGCACGCTCAAGCCAAAAAAGTTAACATCACTTTTTCATATATGGAAGATCTTTTCGTAATGGATATTGCTGATGACGGACTGGGTTTTGAACCTTCAAAAATCAAGAATGGTTTCGGAATGAAAACAATGCGGGACAGAGCAGAAGAATTAGGCGGAACCTTAACTATTGAAAGTGAGCAAGGAATAGGAACTGCAATCGCTGTCTCTATTCCTATTTCAGGTGAAAATGACGCTTAAGATAATAATTGCTGATGATCACCCCGTTGTCCGCAGTGGGTTGCGCGCCTTGCTATCCTCACAATCAGATTTTGAAATAGTAGGCGAGGCTAGCAATGGTGAAGAGGCTGCCAAATTGGCAATCTCTCTCGTCCCAGATTTAATTCTCATGGATCTGCAAATGCCCATTTTAGACGGACTGGGGGCAACAAGACTTATTCGAGATAAGTTGCCAAAGGCAAATATTTTAGTGCTTACTACTTATGGAACAGATGCAGACATATTGCCAGCTCTCGAAGCTGGAGCAATGGGTTATTTACTAAAAGACACTCCCCCAGAACAACTATTTCAAGCAGTGCGCAATGTAGCAAGTGGCGAGATGGCCCTGGCGCCTCGTGTAGCAGAAAAACTAACGCAGCGTTTGACAAGTTCTTCTAAAAACACATTGAGCAGCCGTGAAATTGAAGTGTTAGAGCTTGCATCGCAGGGAAATCCCAACAAGGCAATTGCAAAGAAATTATTCATTACCGAAGCAACTGTTAAATCTCATTTCGTCCATATCTTTTCTAAATTGGGAGTAACTGACCGCACAGCAGCAGTAGCCGAAGCAGTAAAAAAGAAGATCATTAAAATAGAATAGTTTTGTGAAATCCACACCCTTTACAGAGAAGAGGGCAGATACCATGACGACCTCCCAGCCATCTTCACGAGACATTTCTCGCAGGCTCGTGGCGCTACTCTTTGGCGCGAACTTCTTTGGCGCGCTAATTATCTTTCTGTATTTCTCCGTTATCGATCCGCTGCCTGTTGGTGGAGCGACGGTTCGCTCGCTCGAAACCGAAGACATCGTGACCTTCGGGATCGCCGGTGTCGTGATATCTGTAGGGGCTTTTGCGATAATCAGCCGGCTAGGGCGACCCATCCAGAATTGGCTGCGGTTAATTGAGGCTGGCACGCCCGCTACAGAATTGCCGTCGAGTGTTGCCCGTTTGGTACTGATTTGGCCCCTCATTGTCGCTTCACTCGTGGCCGCGACCGGGCTGTTGGTGGCAATATTTTTCTCCATCTTGTACGATAATCCGGGCAACTTCGTCGGCATAGCCATAAGCAGCGCCGTCACGACGACCATCGTTTACTTTGGCACCGATCTGATCTGGCGTCAACAGGTACCCACCTTTTTCCCCGAAGGGAATCTGAGCGTCGTCCCCGCCTTTCGACTATGGGTACGGAGGCGCTTGTTGCTGGCCTTCATCCTGATTGGCGGACTTACGCCAATCCTGCTCGTCATCCTGTCGGAGGTACGCACCCGCGGCTTGCTTGATGCCGAGAACCCCGAGGCAATTCTGGACAATCTCATCCTTGTGCAGTTATTCATCCTCGCAGTCGGCCTGGTCGCCGGTGTGATCACGGCCGTACTCGTCGCCCGCGCCATAGTGGATCCACTGCAGGTTTTGCAAGAGGCGATGGGTCGCGTGGAAAAGAACGAGCTTAATACCAGGATTGTGGTGACCACCAACGACGAGTTGGGATACCTGAGCGAGCGGTTTAACTCGATGACAGACGGGTTGCGACAGGGGGAGCGATTGAGGGAGTTATTTGGCCTTTACGTCAGTTCTGAAGTGGCTCAAGCGGCCGTGGAAACCGGGGCCGGTCTAGGTGGAGAGCTAGTCAACTGCTCGGTGATGTTCTCGGATATTCGTGACTTCACAATTCTCAGCGAACAAATGCCGCCCAGACGGCTGGTTGAACTGATTAACCGCTACATGACCGCAATGGTGTCTGTCATCGTCAAACAAGGGGGGGTGGTCACTCGCTTTGGAGGAGACTCTATCCTGGCGGTCTTTGGCACGCCCCTCAATCCCATGAGCGATCATGCAGATCGAGCAGTGGGGACGGCCATTGAGATGCGCCAGGCATTGGCAGCTTTCAATCAGGAGCAAACCGTCGCCCGCCTACCAACCCTGGAGTCAGGGATTGGCATTGCCAGTGGGCCAGTCATTGCCGGCAATGTCGGCGGCAAGGAACGTATCGAATACACGGTGATGGGGGATGCCGTCAATCTGGCCGCCAGGCTGGAGGACAAGACCAAGGATACCGGCTTTCCCATTCTTGTTAGCGACGAAACCTATCGGGCGCTCAACAAAGTTTCGGACGTGGGCGCCAGGTCGCTGACGGACGTTCAGATCAAGGGAAAGCGAGACACGGTAACCGTATATGCCCTTTCCGATTAACCTGGTACGGTGGGTTATGAACCTGATCTATTTGAATATGTAATCGCATGAGGCATACTTTCATGTTCATTCAAGCGATTTCGAGGTACGCTCGATTATCCATATAAACAGGTCGAGGGTTGATAACATGTCGCACTCAACTGGCAATCAGGCATATCATCAGACTCATACCCCAATGGTCGCACGCTGTGTGCAAGTCCGCGCCCCCCGCTATATGAAAGGCACTCACCGAGCGCATTTGTGTTAAAAGTCAGCGTTATTAGGGATAGCACCTACGACCTAAACGTCATGAGTCTGACAAGGCTAGATCATCGCCAGCAATTGTTTGCTTCTAAATAGCACCGCAGGTAGGTGGAGTGTATATTTCCTCAAACGCAGTGATTTCATCTATGGTGGAAACTAATCTGATTAAAACTCAATGCCCATTGGAAACTCACCCGAGAAATATACTGATTTGTTTTTGTGAGCCGTAGTAGCTACAATCCTAAACGGGTGAATTGCTCATGTGGGGCATTGATTGATCTCAGAAATTCGCGTAGATCAGTCTTTAACCTCTCAACTACATCCGGGTATTCATCGTATTGATTATGTTCCTGCTTGGGATCTTCCTTAACGTTATATAGCGTACTGGACATTGATCCTCTACTAACGAGGGCAGTGTAGCGTGTGCCATCGAAATCATCTTTTACGCGCACATTACCAAATTGAGGGGGAAGATGCGAGTACCAGTAAAGGGGTTCATTTGTCTCGCCTGGCGGCCAAAGGTAGAGTGTCCATTCACCATCAGTGATGTTCATGGCCTCCCCATAGCGCCCAAAGACTGCCGTCGTGCGAAGCGGGGTTGCCATGTCAGGTTGGGTGGCGTAAGGCAACAAACTCATCCCATGCGTTCCTTCAGGAATCGGAATATTGAACCCGTCCAAGATGGTAGCGAACAAGTCCACCGGTTGAACCAAATCAGCAATACGCTTGCCACGATTTCCTTTGGGATGATAGATCAGAAGCGGGATGTGGACAAGCTCCTGATACATGTTTGAATCCCCCAGGTCTACCCAGGGTTTGCCAATCATGCCGTGTTCGCCGAAGAGATGCCCATGATCGGTAACGACAATAATCATGGTATTGTCCATCAAACCCAGATGTTCCACAGCGTCCAAAAAGTGTCCCAGCCAGCGATCCACCATGGTGACTTCGCCCGCATACAGGGCCCGGATTTCTTTGAGTTCCTCCTGGCTATACAGGTCCGATTTTCCGTAGGTGGGCCAAATGAAACGCTGGCCGCTGTAACCAGGGTTGTACAATTCGCTATAAGGAAAAGGTGGGTCAAAGGGTTCATGAGGATCAAAAACTTCCAGCATGAGGAAGAAATCCTTTTGCGCGCGGTTGCGCTCCACCCACTCCGACGCTTTGCGAAAGACCTGTGGAGCAAAGTAATCTTGCTCCACGCGGAAGTGAGCCGTGTTGCGTTTGTAACGTGCGAAGGGTCCGGGACGCCGAACGTGACCGGCCATCCTCTCAGGGTCACCCGGAAACTCAACCGGGATTCCTGGATCGGTGATCCACATATCATTTTCCTGCCCGCGAATGAATTCCACTCCGGAAAAGTTAAAGAAATAGTTGCCTGACCCTCGCTCCCACATGTGGTAATGGTCGCTAATGACCATGCTGGTATGCCCGTTTTGGGTAATGAGATGAGCAACGTCTGGGTCGGATGGTTCCAAAGGCCCCCAGCCGCGCCAGGGGAACTCAAAGCGTCCCGTCCATATATCGCGGCGGGCTGGCATGCAGGGGTAAGAGCCCAGATAGGCGTTATCAAAGACCACACTTTTTCGCGCCAGCGCGTCGAGATTGGGTGTCTGGATCCAGTCGTTGCCATAACAACCAAGGTGGTCACGGCGTAGGGTGTCAATGAGGATAAGAATAGTATTCATGGGTTTTTCTTTCTTTCAACAAAGGATTGCATTCCGTTCCAACCTTGAGCATGAGTTTGCACTAACTATAAAAATAACTAGATGAAACAATCAAGTTTTCTCAACCGGAACTGGGATCGAGAGGCGTAGCCACTACGACAGTCGGCGTTCTGGATAATGTCTCAATAATTGTAGCAATACAAGATAAATCTATCAAACTTTAAAAGCCATATCTTCCGGGCTTTTTTTAGACCAGGAAACGGAGGGGAAAGTGACTTTTGTCTCTAATATTGAAATATCCCTGAACAGGTAGTTGACTCTGCTTGTGAAAAATGCTACGATATTGTTAGCGCTATCGTTAGCGCTAACACCCGGAAGACGCCGCCAATGCCAAACAGAGTCACCATGTCTGATGTGGCCCGCCGAGCAGGGGTCTCCTTGATGACCGTTTCACGCGTCATCAACAATAAGGGGGATGTCAATCCTGAAACGCGCCAGCGTATTCTCGAAATTATCTCTGCCTTGGGATATCGTCCAAGCGGTATTGCGCGCAGCCTTGCGACCAAAGAAACCTACACTCTTGGCCTGGTCGTGCCGGATGTCAGCAATCCTTTCTTTGCGGATGTGACGCAAGGGGTGGAGCACCTGGCCCATTCCAACGGATATCATGTTTTCTTATGCAATGCCGAAGAGGATCCGCAGCGTGAATCAGCGCTCATCCAATCCCTGGAGGAGAAACGTGTCGACGGGCTGATCCTGTGTAGTTCGCGCCTGGAAGAGGAAAAACTGATCGGTATCATAGCCAACTTGCCGGCCGTTGTGCTCGTCAATCGCCGTTTGCAGACTGCCCCGGAGGCTTGCGATACCGTCAATCTGGATGATGAACAATGTGGGCGGATTGCGGCACATCATCTCCTCCAGAGTGGACACCAGGCGATTGGCTTTCTTGCCGGTCCGCCGATATCTTACAGTGGAGCCGGGCGCCGCAGAGGTTTTCTCGCTGCTTTACAGGACGCAGCTATCAACCCCGTGGATGATTGGGTCCGCCCCTGTCAGCCTTCTGTTAAGGGAGGCTATGAAGCGGCGTACTCGTTGTTGACCACTCATTCTCACTTGACAGCACTATTTTGCTTCAACGATCTGGTGGCAGTCGGCGTATTGCAAGCCTGTGAGGAGCTGAAACGCCGCGTCCCCGAGGATCTGGCGATTGTTGGACACGACGATATCCCGTTGGCAGCTCTGGTTTCCCCTGCACTCACAACCTGTCGTGTCCCGCGCTACGAACTGGGTGCCAAGGCAGTCAATGCCTTGCTTAAACGTATGCGGGATTGTCCTGATGAACGCAGCCAGATTGTTTTACAGCCTGAATTAGTGATTCGAGAAAGTGCACCTTAAGCTAGCCCCTGACGAAAGGAGGCCGATCATCCAGAAGAACAAAAACAATACTCTGCCAGCAACTCCTGAACCATTTCACGGTAGGAGGAACACACGAAGCTGTCTGCCGCTTGGCACAGCTTCCACAATATAGCGCTTTCCCAAATGATGATCCAATGGATCGTTCTGGAGAAGAGGAAATGATGAACTCGAAAAAACTCGCTTTTGTAAGAAACTTGCTCGGTGTGCTTCTGGTTCTCTCGGTGGTGCTCACGGCCTGCCAGCCAGCCCCACCGGCCCCGACTGAGGCTCCGCAAACAGAGGCTCCCACCGACGTGGCAACCCAGGCCGCTACCGAGCCTCCTGCTGAGGCGACCGAAGCGCCGGTAGCCGGATACAACGAAGCTCCCATGCTGAAGGAATTGGTCGATGCAGGGACGCTGCCTCCCGTTGAAGAGCGCCTGCCGGAGAACCCGCTGGTGATTCCCGTAACGGAGAGCATTGGCGAATATGGAGGCACCTGGCATCGAGGCTTCCTCGGCCCATCGGACTATAACAACTATGTGCGCGTCGTCTACGATGGCCTCGTGCGTTTCTCACCCGATGGCAGCAAGGTCGAGCCTCGCCTCATCGAATCCTGGGAGTCATCCGATGACTTCATGACCTGGACCATCCACATGCGCGAGGGTGCAAAATGGTCGGATGGCGAACCCTTCACAGCCGACGATATCATGTTCTGGTACGAGGATATTCTTCTCAATACCGATCTAACGCCTAGCGTACCAAAGTGGATGCAAAACAAAGATGGTTCAACTGCGGTGGTGGAAAAGGTGGATGATTACACGGTCACCTGGACCTACACAAATCCAAACACCACCCTGATGATGGAATTAGCGAATCAGGATGGCGGCGACAAATCCTTTGCCGTTTTCCAACCCGCTCACTATCTGAAGCAATTCCATGCCGATTATGCCGATAAGGCCGAGCTGGACGAGATGGTGGCCGAGGCCGAATTTAAGACCTGGGCCGAGTTGTTCGCCACGCGCAAGAACCCGGCAGAAAACCCTGACCGCCCGGTGATGGCTGCCTGGAAACCGATGACCCGCGTGAGCGATGACACCCTGGTGCTTGAACGTAATCCCTATTTTGTGGGTGTCGACCCGGAAGGCAACCAGTTGCCTTACATTGATGAAATCCAGTTTAAGTTCTTCCAGGATACCCAGGCGTTGAACCTGGCTGCGATCGCAGGGGAGCTGGATATGCAAGAACGCCATATGATCATGGGCAACTATCCAGTGCTGAAGGAGAATGAGCTGGCCGGTAAATATCGTGTGATCACCTGGTCGACCTTTGGTGGTTCCGATGCCGCCATTACCTTCAATCAAACCTACGATAAGGATCCTGTTGTCGCCGAGCTATTGCAAACGAAGGATTTCCGCGTCGCTCTGTCTTACGCCATCGACCGTGAGCAGATCAAGGAAGCGGTCTTCCTCGGCCTGGGCGAGGCTCGCCAGCCGGTACCCGCCCCGTGGCATCCTTACTATCCTGGCGATGATGTTGCTCATAAATACACGGAATTTGATGCAGATAAAGCCAATGCGCTCCTCGATGGCATCGGGCTGACCGAGCGAGGCGCCGATGGTTTCCGTCTCAATAAGGATGGCAAACCATTCAGCATCGAAATCTCGTACGTGCCAAACTTTGCAAATTGGAAGGATGTGGCTCTTTTGGTAGGCGAGGACTGGAAGGCAGTGGGTGTCAACACCATCGTTCAAGAGCGTGAGCGAGCTGTCCACTTCGAGATGCGCGATGCCAACGAAATCGTCACGGAGCTGTGGAATGAAGACACCACCGGTTTCCCCTTCACCGGCGCGCCGAAGTTTGATCCGCGCTCTCAACCAGGCTTAGCCATTGCGCCTCTGATGCGCCAGTGGCTGCAGACCAACGGCGCGGAAGGCGTAGAGCCAACAGAAGAGTTCAAGCGGATTGTCGAAATCATTGACACCGGCAAGACCGTTGGCACCGAAGAGCAAACCGCTTTGGCCCAGGAACTGTTCACGTTGTGGGCCGATCAGGCCTATGAAATCGGCACGATCGGATTGACCCCGCTCGTTCAAGGTGTAGTGGTCATTAACAATGATATGAAGAACGTGCCGGAAACACTGGGCAACGACTGGCCGCTGCGCACGCCAGGCAATGCCAATCCGGAGCAATTCTACTTCGCGCAATAGACTCTAGTGGCGAAATGGGAGCACTCAAAGGCCGTGAGTCAATAAGCTCACGCCGCCGTCCTCGGCGGCGGTATATCTGTAAATCCTGCGCCGGGGACGGGGCAGGGAGCAGACTCATCTAACAACTTTTTAGCGCACCCAGTGTAATCACTCAGTAAAAAGATCTTCTGCGAGTGGCGCCGAGCCTCGGACCGCAAGTGCGCCACTCGCAGGAGCCTCCTGTGGCAGTCCAAGAAATCCAGTTGGCGTTGCCAGAAAGGATAGGCTACAACTCATGCTGCGCTATTTCCTTCAGCGCCTTCTTCTCATTCCCGTTCTGCTCTTTTTGTTCTCAGCAATGGTGTTTGCGCTGGTGCAGGCGCCGCCCGGCGATTACCTGACCAGCTACATCGCCACGCTGTCCGCTTCCGGTTCCTCCCTCGATGACGCGCAGATCAAAGCGTTAGAGCAGCAGTTCGGGCTCGATCAGCCTGTCCATATCCAATACGTCCGCTGGATTCAAAGTCTGCTGCGCGGCAGACTGGGTCTGTCCCTGGAATACCAGCGCCCAAATGCCGAATTGATCGCCGAGCGTTTAGGACTGACGCTTGTCCTGGCGCTATCTGCTTTCGTCTTTACCTGGATCGTCGCCATTCCACTCGGAATTTACTCAGCCACCCACCGCAATACCCTGCTGGATTACCTGACGACGGTCTTGAATTATATCGGCGTAGCCACGCCAAACTTCATGCTGGCGCTGATCTTAATGTGGTGGGCTTATTCTCAATTTGGTCTCAGTATCACGGGCTTATTCTCGCGCGAATTTGAACAGGCGCCCTGGTCCTTCGCCAAATTCATCGACCTGCTTAAGCATATCTGGGTGCCGATGATCGTCATTGGCATCGCCGGGACCGCCCGCCTCACACGCGTCATGCGCGCGAACCTGCTCGATGAACTCAACAAACCCTACATGATCTCGGGTCGAGCGCGCGGGCTTTCAGAATGGCAGTTGGTGATGAAATATCCAGTGCGTCTGGCGATCAACCCCCTGGCCAGCACTATTGGCTGGTATCTGCCTGAACTATTTTCAGGCAGCTTGATCGTTGCGACGGTGATGAACCTGCAAAACATCGGCCCACTCCTGCTGCGCTCACTGATCAACCAGGATATGTATCTGGCCGGCAGCATCCTGTTGATCTACTGTTTTCTGGCAATTGTCGGGACCTTGATTTCCGATATTCTCCTGGCCTGGCTGGATCCTCGCATCCGTATGGAAAAGAGCTGAGCATGGACCGCGCAGAACCTAATCTCATACAACCAGAAGGTAGCCAGTTCTCTCGAGATGCAGAGAATGCAGGTGTTGTATT
>Ga0073934_10011708_pt1 | contig 10530 bp, 7 predicted proteins | sample LarsenN4metaG_FD_76834 | JGI IMG/M metagenome (GOLD analysis project Ga0073934, IMG submission 76834) | Hot spring sediment bacterial and archeal communities from British Columbia, Canada, to study Microbial Dark Matter (Phase II) - Larsen... ... | reverse complement strand
TCATCGCTTTCCAGCGATCGGCGAATTGCGCAACCGCAGCATGTAGCCGCGATTTTACCGTGCCTAATGGAATATCCAGAATGTCACTGATCTGCTTGTAGGGAAACTGGTGAAAATAGGATAACAGCAGAATTTCTCGCAGATGTTCCGGCATCCCCATAACTGTCTTCTGCACCGCCTCCTGCAACTCGCGGCGTTCCATCGACTCTTCAGGGAACGCGCTGACGGATTGCATTAGATCAATGAATTCTCCGCTCTCTTCATCGGTCGGGTCGATGCTCGCCTGAAGCGGGTTGACCGGGCGCCTGGCCTGTGACCGAATCAGGTCACGCGCCTTGTTGGCGGCAATCGTGAACAGCCACGGGCGAAACCGCCGCTGCGGATCAAACTGCTCGGCCGACTGATGCACCTGAAGAAACGTCTCCTGGAACACGTCCTCCGCCGCCGCACGGTCGCCGAGAAATCGAACCAGGAAATGGTACAGCTCACGTTGGTAGCGCTCGACCAGTCGCGCAAAGGCGCTGCGGTCTCCGGCACGGTAGTCCGCCATCAACTGCTCATCGCTGCGATTATCATGCGCTGGCGACGGGTTGGAGATGGCCGTCGGGGATGGATTGTCGGGTGATGGCATGGAGCTGGCGAGGGTCTGCGGCGGCCGAGTCGATGGATCGGCGTGCTGCGCGCGCCGCACACCTCCATCCGCATGCCGGGCACCACTGCTTCCATCGTACCGCAAACCGTTCATTGCACACCACCAGCAGAACAGGTACCGTCCAACCGGTCAACTGACAAACTCGTATCAATCCTATGCCCAACGAATCGACTCGTCCCGACAAGTTCCACTTTTTCGACCAGCCACCCGAATCGCTGGAGCGGTGGCTGGCGAGCTGGGGCTGGCCACGATTCCGCGCGGCCCAGATTCGTGACTGGGTCTACGGTAAGCTCGTGGCCGACCCGGCACAAATGACCAATCTGGCGCTGCGCGATCGCGACGTGCTGTCCGAACGCATCGACTGGTTCACGGCGCGAATCGCCGCACATCAGTCCAGTGCCGACGGAACGCAGAAGCTGCTGCTGAGCTGGGGCGAGCCGACCGCCGGCGTCAGTGCCGAGACCGTCATGATCCCCGACGCCGACCGCCGCACCGCCTGCCTCAGCTCCCAGGTCGGCTGTCCCGTGGGATGCAAGTTCTGCGCCAGCGGACTGAACGGCATGAAATCGAATCTGACGGCCGGGCAGATCGTCGAGCAGGTCTTCGCCCTGGATCGCCTTCTCGATCGCTCGGGGCTCGGAGATGGCGATTCGCCGGCCCGAAAGCTGTTGAGGCCGCCGCCTCAGATGTCCAACCCCCGGCGCATCAACCACGTCGTGTTCATGGGGATGGGCGAGCCGCTGGCCAATTACGCCAATGTCATCCGCGCCGTGAGAATCCTGCATCATCCGCAGTGCTTTAACATCGGCGCGCGCAAGATCACGATCTCAACTGTCGGCCTGCCGCAGAAAATCCGCCAGCTCGCCGAAGAAGATCTGCCGCTGAACCTGGCGATTTCGCTGCACGCGCCCAACGAACCGCTTCGCCGCGAGCTGATCCCCTGGGCCGAGCATTTTGACCTGTACGAGATCCTCGAGGCGGCGCGCTACTACTTCGATCGCACCGGCCGCGAGGTGACGCTGGAGTACATCCTGCTTAGCGGCGTGAACGACCGCCCGCAGCACGCCCGCCAGCTCGTGCAGCTCATTCGCTCGCGGGCGTTGCGGGCCAATGTCAATCTCATACGATACAATCAGGTCGAGTCGCTCCCGTACAAGCGTCCAAAGGCCGAAGATGTTGTGGAGTTTCAGTCGATTCTCCGTCGTGGCGGGATCAATACCCATGTTCGCAGAAGCCGCGGTCGCGACATCGATGCCGCCTGCGGCCAACTCCGCCGACGAGAGCAGGCACGCCAACAACTGGTGGAGCTTTGACCGCCCGGCTCACAGTTGCCTGCGCGGCTTCACGTTGATGGAGACGCTGGTGGTCGTCGGCATTTTCATCGTGCTGCTGAGCATTTTCACGCCGTACCTGCTGTCGATCCGGGAGAAAAACCGCCGCGTCTGGTGCGCCGACAATCTCCGTCAGATTCGCAGCGCGCTTCAGAACTACGCCCGCGACAACAACTGGGAATTTCCCCGCGTCCGCTACGATGCTCAGAACAATCCGAACGGCTACGTTGCATTCAGCGGCCCGGATGCCGATGACCCGTTCGCGCCCGATTCGCCTGTGCAGCCCAATGATGTCACTGCATCGCTGTGGCTGCTGGTTCGGATCGGCTACGTCGCCGACACCCGCGTGTTCGTGTGTCCCAGCAGTGGAGACAGCCGCGACTGGATCACCAGCGCCCACGGACAACCCGTGCCGCCGAGCCGACGCGGCAATTTCCGCAGGCCGAGCAATCTCTCGTACTCGTACGCCTCGCCGTTCAGCAGCGCGCCCGGATATCGCCTGAAGCCGGACTGGCTGCGCGCGGAGTTTGCGCTGCTTGCGGACAAGAACCCGGGTTTGCCTGCGGCGCAGGTCCCGTATAACGCACCGCCCGCGGAACTGGCGCGCGCCAATTCGCCCAACCATGGACATGCTGGACAGAACGTGGTCTACGGCGACGGCAGCATCTTCTTCCAGAGAACACCCTACTGCGGCGTGGGCTACGATCAGCCACCGGGGGATAACATCTACACCGCTCGCGCCCAGGCCCCCAGCACACAGCCGACCACCATTCCCTTCAGCGTCAGCGGGTTTGTCGGGCCGAATTATGCTCCGGTGGCGCTGGACGACAGCTATCTGGTTCCCACCGCACAGGATGCACCACCGCCGCCGATCGCGCCGCCTGCAACCACACAGTCACCAGGGACACAACCGGCTACGCAATGACCATCCCGGGCTTACAGGAGCATCGGCGACAGGCTCTGCCAGAAGCGCCTGGACCGGCCCAACCGATGACTCCGGACTGGCGGCGACCTGATCAGCGCCTTGCCGGATCAGGTCCGGCCCGTCGGTCCCGCAGCCGCCCAGGGCATTGTGGCTGGCGACTTGAGTCAACGGAGAACGGATGAAACTACTGATACAATACCTGGCCATCGGATGCGCAGGGTTTTTCGGAGCGATTGCCCGCTACTTCGTTTCCGCCACCTGCGGACGGTTGTTCGGCACCGCCTTCCCGATCGGAACGTTTGTGATCAACATCTCCGGAAGTCTGCTGCTCGGCTGGTTTGTGACCTTCGTCGGAAACCGGATGGTTGTGTCGGACACGACGCGGCTGGCGATCGCCGTCGGGTTCGTCGGGGCGTACACCACCTTCTCGACGTTCATGTACGAATCCGATGGCCTGCTCCAGCGTGGCGCCGGACTGGAAGCGATGTTCAACCTGTTGGGCAGTCTGATGGCGGGGCTGGTCGCGGTTCGCGTCGGAATCTGGCTCGGCAGCGATTGAGTGCAGGAGGAGCGTCATGAGCTTGACTGGCGAACAGGTGCTGCTGCGGGCGTATCTACAGAGCGCCGATCGCACGCCCCATACACCGACCTACGAGCGGCTGGTCAAAGCAGCCCGTCACGAAGGGCTGGCCGGAGCCACCGTCCTGGAGGGCATCATGGGCTTTGGGGCACATGGCCTGATCCAGCACTCGGTCTGGTCGATCGTACGGCACGTGCCTGTGATCGTGGAGATCGTTGACAGTGCCGAGCGCATCAGCAGGTTCATCCAGGGCCCGCTCGATCGGATCATGATGCACGGTATGCTCACGCTGGAGCGCGCCAACGTGATGATGTATCGCCCGCGCCAACACGACAAGCCCAACCATCTGAGCCTGGGTTCGCTGCTCAAGCCGCTGTCAACCATCCCCAGAATCGAAGCGAGGCCGCACATGACGATCAACGAAAACGGCGTGTTGCTACGCGTGTTCATCGGCGAGGGCGACACAGTGGACGGCAGGCACCTGTACGAGGCGGTCCTGCTCAAGGCGCGGGAACTCGGCCTGGCCGGCGGCACCGTGCTCCGCGGCATTGAGGGGTTCGGCGCCAACAGCGTCGTGCACAAGGCCAGGCTCCTGGAGATGTCCAGCGATCTTCCCGTGGTGATCGAAATCGTCGATACCGAGGAAAAGATCAGGCGGCTGCTGCCGTTCCTGGAACAGGTCGTCCAGGAGGGGATGATCACGATGGAGTATGTGGCCATCGTGTTCTACCGTCACAACCCCGCCGACGCGGCTGCCGCAGGTTGATCGATGAAGCTCGATTTGCCGCCCTGATTGCCGCCGTTGATGACCAGCAGGCTCTTGCCGGCCGCCATCAAGTCATTGGAGACGACCTCGCCCGGCATGGCCAGCACGAGACAGACATCGCACGGTGCACTGAAGCTGAGCCTGCGGGTGCCCGCGGGGTGTGGTGGCGGCAGCGGGCCGGGCGGACTTAGCGAAGTGGTGCAACGGATGCTGGCCTGCTTCAGCAGCTTCCGTCGCTTGAGGTTGTGCTACGAACGTTGGCACTGTCACGGGCAGGCGGTTCACGAACTGGTCGCCTGCTGGTCTGTTCACGAACAGGTCGTAGCGTACACAGTTCTGAAATGGCTTCTAAAATCCCCGATGCTGAACTGCTGCCCGGGCCACGACCAACCCGTGTCGGTGCGACCGGTTGCCTGGGTCGCTATGCACACCTTCACGGCAACGGCGGGTAGCACAACTCCGGCCAGTCGTCATTGCATCCATGCTCGATGACGATGTGTTGGAGAATCGGCACCAGCACCCTGAGCATCTCCAGCGAATGCCTGACCGCCTGGCGGTTCAAACGGCCACCGCCCGTGGCGGCACCATGCACGATTTGGCCTCGCAGCACGGCGATGCGATCAAGCACTTGAGACAACAGGCGACCGCAGTCCGGGTTCTTCAGGTTTCGGTCCAGGTGGTACAGGTCCTCGATGGCGTTCTTGCGCGCGTCGGGATGCAATGGATTTCGCCAAAAGATGGGCGAAAGGTACGGTTCGCCCAGAAGCTGTTTGAGCAGCGGCTTGTGCCGGCGAAGGACGCTGTTGATCAGCGGCGAGTCCATGCAGCAAACCTTCCTGATGAACGCCTGCCTGGAAGGACCGTCCGAATCGGGTTTGTTCTTGAGGTTGTCCCATCTGCCGTAGAGGCTGTTCAGGGCGATCCATAGAAACAGCAACTGCGCCTCGGGCTGATCGTCGCTGAACTGCCCGGCCCGCTTTGCCCATGAGATCGAGCGGTGCACACGGATTGCCCAGTTCTGGTGGATATTGTTGATCGCCTCGCGCCTCGCCGTGAACCGCGCTTTGAGAGATTGGGGGTCAAGTGACGGCAGTTGCGGATCGCTCACGGTTTCCATTGGTTGCTCCCAGGAACGTTGCTCAGACCCTGGCCCACCGTCGCCGAACTTCACCAATGGCCCAGTGTGTCCTCGGCAGCGTGACTGCCTGGTCGGTTGGTTCCATCTTAACGTCTTGGCGCCAGAGACTGATGGATCTTCGGCACCCGGAGCAGGTGGCCGCGAGCGTTGCTCTGTCGCGACACATGTGTTGGCCTGTCGCAAGACATGAGAGTTGGCGCCAAAAACCTGCGGTGTGGTTCCATGCAGTCGCCTGTACAATTACGGTATGCGAACCCACGGAAAGAGCGGAGGCATTATGCTTGCTGTCGTGGCGGTTGCCATTGCAGTATGTTTCTCGAACTTCTCCGGGCCGCTGCGCGGTGAACAGGCAGACGATACCGCAACAGCGCTGCGCAAGCTGGGCGAACGGGTCGATGTGCTGGAGCGGACGGTATTGAGCGACCCGACTCGGCCCGATCGCACAGTCCTGGCACGACTGGACAAGGTTGAGTTGGCGCTGGCAAGATTCGGGATCGACGAACCCGGCAGATACGTCGGTCGGCGCACATTCGAGGACGTCCGGGCGGCGGCCGAGCAGGCGCTGCAAAAGGCGCAGGAACTCGATCGTCGCCTTAAGGCGCTTGAAGTCGAGAGGCGCGGCGGCGGCAGTGACGACGCGCTGCTCAGGGAGCTGCGCGACCTGCGACGCGAGTTGGAGCGGCTGGCCAGAACAGTGGAGGACCTGAAGCAGCAGGTTCACCGGCTTGAAACGCGGCGGTAACCGTCCGGCAACGCCGCCAGGCGTGATGCGATTGGAACATTCGCAAGAGGCACTTTGGCGGTGGCCGAGACTCCGTCTCGCCTTAGAATCATCGGAGTGGCTGCGAGTCAGCCCCCGTGGCGGAACGGCAGACGCTGAGGACTTAAAATCCTCTGGCCCGAAAGGGCCGTGCGGGTTCGAATCCCGCCGGGGGCAGTAGGGGCAGGTCAGATGCGCGTTTTTCGGAGGTGGTGCTGAGGCGAAACATTCGGACCAGCGGGCAGGGCGTGAGGCAACTGCACCGTGTTCGCGTCGCGGGGCAGCGGTCTGTTCACGGTCGGGCCAGTCCGGGCACGTCCGGCTCGCGCAGAAGCAGGATGCCGGTGAATGCGTCGTCGCGGCCGAAATCGATCGGGCCGGCCCAACTGGCGCTTTCTCCGGTGTCGTGCCGGTGATGGGTGAAGTTGAAGCGGAGCATGACCGGCAGATCGCGCGCGGATTCGGCGGCCATGGCGCGCCAGGGGATGGCGACCTCGGCCCGCCAATCGGAGCCATCGATCGTGGCCGCGTACCGCACCCCGGTGCCTTCAAAGGCCTGCCAGCGTTCGGGGTTGATCCTCGGGTCCACGCCTTTTTCCACCCAGTGTCCGGTCGGCTTGCAGACCACATGCATCAGGGCGCCAGATGAGCCGTCGGCATACAAAGGCTGAATCAGGATCTCAGTCAAGTCTTCGCCCCAGGCGCGACGGATCTGGTAATTGACGAAGTTTCGCACGACGCGAACCGGCGACTGCGATACCCCCGCGACCTTGAACGCCACATAGAAGTTTTCATCCGCCCAGGCGGTGTAAATCTCCGTGGGGGTCGAGGCGAACTGGAGTTGCCCGCTCTGAATCGCCGGGCGGTTGAACATGCGGACCAGCGGTCCGTTCTGGATGGCGTCTTCCGGCGACCAGTCGTCCAGCGCGCCATTCAGCTCCAGCATTCCTTCCCGACGATCGGTGATCGACACCGGCAGCATCAAGCGAACCTGCGACGTCTTTTTCGTGAAGCCGTGCGTGAAGGTGACTTCGATCGGCTCAGGCGCGATCTTGGAAAGCCTGGTCGGGTCGAGCAGACCTTCGATCGCGAAACGACGAACCTGATATGTGGCCAGCGCTTCGATGGGCCGTGGTTGTGGCCGGACTTGCCAGCCGCAATTGGGCGGAAGATTGGTCCAGGCCAGAGAGTTCTCGTCCGGGGTCGAGTCGGAGGCGTTATACACATCGATTCCGAGCCAGAGCTTGATCCATCGCTGCCCAGCGGTGTCGTCCCAGCTCCAGTGCGTGCTGCGGCCCATGATGACCGGACGTTCCTGAGGCTGGCTCCACTGGAGGGTTTCGATGTTGAGGCGGAAGTCCAGGTCTTTGTCGAGTTCCTGTCCAGGCTCGCGAAGAAGAATGCGCCTGGCCAGCAGGTCGATGGCCTGGTCCCAGGCCTTGGGGTCGGCGGTGCCGGACATCAGGCCATAGGTTGGGTCCGGCGGCTGATTGGGCTGAAGCTGGACGGGCTTGGTCATGAGCCTGGCCATGAACAGGGCGTTGATCAGGTCTCCGCGCAGGCGAGCCAGGTACAGATACTCGAAATCCTGTTGGGCGCGGCGGAGCCACTTGAGTTGGACCGTGGGCACCGGTTCGTCCAGACCGAACCAACTGCCGGGGTAGAACCAGATCAGTTCGTTGGGATCGGCCGGGTCGGCCGGGGAGTTGTCCTTGGGCAACACCCCGACCCATCGAATGAACTGCACCGGCCCGTACTGTACTCCCATCGCAGGCGGTGGCAGGGGCAGGAAGCTTAGCCAGGCCCACAGTCGCACGTCGCGTTCGTCGCCGCCGGCCCCGACATAGGGAATCAGCCCGGTCAGGTCGGTTCGAAGCCAGCGCTGAGGCCGCGGCACAGCGGCTGGCCAGTTCTGGATCGGCGAGGAGAACACGACGCCTGGATTGGCGGTCAGCAGGCGTGTGGCGGCGTTGATGGGCACGAGGCTGGGATTGCCGGGGCTGGCGAACTGGACCTGGTCGTCTTCCAAAGGCACGGCAACCCGCACCCGCGGATGGGCGTTGAGCACCAGCGCCGCATCCGCCGAAAGCTTGATTGCCTCATGCGTGCCTGCCCGGCCCGGCGTGGGCTTGTCGATGAACACCGGGGATCGCGCAAGCCAGTCGTTCTGATCGAAATGGGTCGCCGCCTCCGACCAGTAATCCTGCTGCGACTTCGGATCGTAGTTGGAAAGCTTTTCGTCCGCGGGCAGCGGCCAATATCCCAGCGGCACCTTGTCGGGAAAGATCTCCCCCTTGAGCCACGGCCCGACCAGCTCATCGAAATCCCGCCAATCGACCATGGGCGGACGGCCCGCCGGCCACTTCACGCTCGGCTGCAAGCGTGGCACCACGACCTGTACCCGATGCGCCTGTGCCAGTGTGACGAGCTGATCCAGCGTCTTGACGGCGGCGGCATATCGCGGATCGGTGCGATTGATCAGCTTGGGCGTCACGGCTTCGAAGCGATTGGCATACAGTCGCGTGAGCGACTCCCATTCGATCTGCCCGACCAGATGCAGATGCCGCTCATCCGGCAAAACAAAGTCGTAAACCGTGAGGTTGACGACAACCGAAGCGACTGGCTTGTGCTGGCCGGTCTTCAGGACCTCGCAGACGGAGGCGTAGTTTCCGGCCGGCGCTTCGGGCGGAATGTGCAGATCGATCCAGAGCATCAGTGGAGCTGTGCCTGCCCGCGAGCCGGGGTCGGTCGGGTTGTTGGGATCGCGTGCGGCGGAAAGATTGATCCGCCCTTGGTTCATCGGCAGGGGCAGCAGCGCGCGGGGCATCATCCGTGTCGCCGCCGACAGACCGGTGTGACGCACGAATCCGGCGCGGTTCAAGTCCACCGGCATCGAGATGATCTGGTAGGCCGTGAAGTGCCGAACCTCGATCGTGCGATTGGCCGTCTGGAGATTCAGCGGCTGGATGCGCAGCGTGTAGGCCGTCTTGTCGTTGGCAGGCGGCAGGCCGCTGAGCTGGAGCTGAAAGCTGGTCCACTCGTTCTTGGCGGCGGCGAGGCGGACAGGACCGTCATGCGTGGCCGGGGTTACGGGATTGTTCAGATCCAGAGGCAGGAGACTGGTCGGGACCTGGGCATTGCCGCGCGCCCCAGCACCACTGCCGCCGGCTGCGCAGCCGTGAAGCAGCACGCTCGCGGCGACAAACAGACACGGCGGGACGATGCACAGCAGAGACACGAATACACGCAGGCGCGGGCAGTGCACGAAACGACGGATTCGCGTTTCGCCTGTCCTTGCTCGTCGCTTCAGGTCCATGTGATTGCGTGCTGGGCGATTCATGTTGGTGACCTTGTTGCGGCTGCGCGAGGTTGCCGGACGGATGCGATGCCGCGGCAGGGGGTTTGCGCACAGGTTGGGCAAGCCGCATGCGACTGCCGCGCCACTGCCCAGTCTTGCGGCCTGGCGCAGGTGGTCGTGACGTTCAGGTTCGGTTTTGTCACGAGCCGTTTCTGGTCAACAATCATTCGATCGTGGTCAACAGAACACGATTTCAGGTCCCACCAGCCGGAACACCCCCGCCTCCGCGCGACTCTGGCACACCTTTTGTGTAGGACTATACCGACGATGAGGGGCACAACAAGCCAGGTTGCCTGAAGAACCGGCGGCAGTTGGGACATCGCGCCCGACGCGCACGTCCCCGTACCACCATCGTCTTGGTGTCTCGCTCTAGTTTCCTCCTCCGCCAGGCTGCACGGAAAATTACCCTCCGCCGTGCAGCCTTTTTTCTTGCGCAGGTCGGTTCACCGCAGCCTCAATCCCGCATCTCCTGCGGATCGATGCCGCGCTGGCGACACCCCTGCTCATACGCCAGCGGCGAGATTTCGCTGGGTTTGATTTCGCTGCGCCCGCCCCAGAAAACGTTGGTGTAGGTGACCGGGATCCCGACCTCTTGCAGGTGCTGGTCGATGGCCCGCTTGTGGGCCAAGACAAGATCCTTGTCCGTGCCGTGGACCACGCCCATGATGTTGACGTTGCCGAACTCCGGGCCGGCCTCGCGCCAGTAGGCGTGGGTCATGATGTGGAAACGTCCGACCTGGCGCCCGGCGTCGATTTCCCGTCCCGGGGGCACGGCCCAGTGGAACAGGGCGTTGAACCTGGTGACGCGCTCGCCGGTGACCAGCGGCTTGACGTGTTCGAGAAACGTCGAGAATCGGCCGATGACTTTGCGCTGGTTCAGGCCGTGTGCAATGGCGTAGAACTCGTCGAGGGGGATTCCACAAGCTTGTGCTCGTGGCCGCCAGATTTCTTCCTGGATTTCATCGGGGGTGAACTCGCGTTTCAGTTCCATCAACACGCGCCATTCCCGGTCGGTCAGTT
>Ga0073934_10011707_pt1 | contig 10531 bp, 6 predicted proteins | sample LarsenN4metaG_FD_76834 | JGI IMG/M metagenome (GOLD analysis project Ga0073934, IMG submission 76834) | Hot spring sediment bacterial and archeal communities from British Columbia, Canada, to study Microbial Dark Matter (Phase II) - Larsen... ... | reverse complement strand
TGGCCGAGCGCGTCGTGGCCGAGGGACACCTGGACACGCGGCGTGAGTCGTTCCTGTCGTTTCTGTCGCCGCTCCGCTGGTGGCGTGGCACGGCGGACCACGACCTGCAGAAAAAGGTGGCAGTCTTTCAGGATCAGCTGACGATCGCGCCGCAGGAGGGCAGCCGCCTGGTTCGCATCAGCTTCGATGCCAGCTCGCCGCAGGTTGCGGCCGACGTTGTCAATTCCGTCCTCAAGAACTACCTGCGGCTCCGCGTGGAGGAAACCGAGCGGAGTACTGAATGGCTGGCGAGGCAGCGTGAGGAGGCGCGCGGCAAGCTCGACGCGTCCCAGCGGAAGCTGCAGGCCTACGTCCGGCAGCACGGGTTGCAGGTGCTGGAGACCGGGCAGGGGGAAACGGAGAACCTCGTCAACGAACGCCTCAAGCAGCTTCACGGCCAGCTGATCGACGCGCAGGCGCAGCGCTACGCGCAGCAGTCCGCCTACGAACAGGCCAGCCGCCAGGCCGCACGCGGCCCCAACGGCGGCGTCGCCAATCGCGTGACCGAGGATCTGAGCGTGCGTCTGGCGGATCTGCAGCGCGAAGCCGCCGGTCTGAGCGCGACGTTCCACGAAGACTACCCGCGGCTGCAGGAAGTGCGGAAACAGATCCGGGCGCTGGAAGGGGCGCTTGCCGAGGAGACGCGGCTGCAGGTGACGCGCGCGCAGCGTGAGTATCAGGCAGCGCTCCGCAAGGAGTCGCTGATCGAGAGCGCCCTCGAGCGACAGCAGGAGACGGCGCAGGCGCTCGAGAGCAGCTCGGCCGGATATGCGTCGCTGAAGAGAGAGGTCACGACCGACCAGCAGCTGTACGAAGCGCTCGACCAGAAGCTGAAGGAACTGAGCATCTCGGGCGCGCTCAAGGCGACCAACGCCGGCGTCGTGGACTACGCGAAGCCGCCGCGTGAGCCCTACCAGTCACCGCTCACGTTGAATCTCGCGCTCGGTATCGTGCTCGGCCTGATCGGCGGCGTCGGCGGCGCGCTGATCAAGAACAGCGGCGACAACCGCGTGCATCGCGTCGAGGACGTGGATGGGTTCCTGGGCGTGCGCGCACTCGCCGTGATCCCGAACATCCCGATCGGGCGGGCGACACGCAGCCTGGCCTGGCCGGCGAGCCGGCGAAGCGAGTCAGTCGTGTGGAGCGGCGCCTCACCGAAGGGGCAGCAGCGCTGGTTCCAGATCGGGCGCGGCCACGAACATCGATCGGTGCTGGCCGACGCGTTCGCCGCGCTGCGATCCGCCGTGATCCTCAATCAGGATTCGATCAAGATCCGCAGCCTGCTGGTCACCAGCCCGGGAGTCGGTGACGGCAAGACGACCGTCTCGGTGAATCTCGCGCTCTCGCTGGCGCGCCTGGGAAACCGCGTGCTGTTGATCGACGCCGACCTGCGTCATCCGAGCGTGCACGAAGCGCTCGGCATGCGAGTCGAGAGCGGGCTGGCGCCGTACCTCGCCGGCCAGGGCGAGTGGTGGTCCGGCATCCAGGCCGACGTGTTCCCGAACCTGTCCGTGCTGCCGGCCGGGAACGACGCCGCCGAGCCCGCCGATCTGCTCGCCGGGCTGCGCATGCGTCAGCTGCTCGCGGAGGCGGCAAAGGCGTACGACTACGTCGTGATGGACTCGCCGCCGTTGCTGCCGCACCTCGCCGATTCGCGAATTCTCGCCGAGCTCGCCGACGGCGTGTTGCTCACGGTTCGAGGCGGAGCGACGCAGCGTGACGTGGCGTTGCGCGCGGTCTCGCAGTTGAATCGGGTCCTCGGCATCGTCGTCAACGGGTTCGACATGTCCGAGGTTCCGCCGTACTACCGCGAGACATGGCCCGCCGGTGCGGGCGGCGTGGCGTAAGACGGGTTCCGAGCCAGAACCACAGGAGGTTGTAATGCTCTCGTCGTTGCGGCGTAAGACACCATTCGAGAGGCGCGACAAGTCGCTGGTCGTCCCTCGCGACGTATTCCCCGTCCTCGAGAGCGGCGGTGTTCCGACGCTGCGCGAAGCGCTTCCGCGGCTCTCGACTGAGCTCGACCGCGCGCGCCGGCACTCTCGGCCACTCAGCATCGTGGTCTTCGGTCTCGATCCGGTGGCCACTGACGTCGGCCACGCACGCTTCAAGTCTGAATCGGACGGGCAGACGCCGACCGCGTTGTTTCCGCTGCTCTCGGCCTTGCTGGCACCCAGCTTGCGAGAAGCCCTGCGTCAGACGGACATCGTGAGCTATACGACCAGAGAGGCCCAATCGCTGGTGGCATTACCCGAAACGACGGCCGACGGCGCCCGCCGGATGATCGGTCGCCTGCTGCAACTGTCGCCTATCCAGGTGTTGTGTCCGCTGCGCATCGGGCTCGCGGCGTTTCCCGACGACGGATGGACACTCGAAGACGTGATCGTGCGCGCGGAGGAAGAGTGGGCTCGAAGCGGTCCGATACAGCTCGACGCGGGTAGAGGAGACGAACAATGAGTGCGATATCGGTTCCCGTTCATCCGCTTCCGCGCGCGCCGCTGCGCGAGCTGAAGCCGGTGCCGGCGTTCCGTCCGACGCGAACGGACGCGGAGCAGCGGATTCGCCGGTTCTCGAACGTCCGCACCCGCCCCTGGTACGAGTCGGCGAGTCACCGCGGGACGCCCACGAGAAGCTACGAGATCACCAAACGGGCGATCGATATCGTCGTGTCGTTGTTGATGCTGCCGATCGCGCTGCCCGTGATCAGGGTGTGCATGTTGTGGATCAAGCTCGACTCTGCCGGTCCGGCGCTCATGCGGCAGCAGCGGACCGGCAAAGGCGGCCGCCGCTTCAAGATGCTGAAGCTGCGCACGATGGTAAAAAACGCCGGTGAGCTGCGCGAGAAATACATGCACCTCAACGAGTGCTCGTACCCCGACTTCAAGATCACCAACGACCCCCGCATGACGCGGTGCGGCCGCGTTCTCCGCAAGTTGAGCCTCGACGAGTTGCCGCAGCTGATCAATGTGCTGACCGGGGAGATGACCCTCGTCGGTCCGCGCCCGACCTCGTTCGGGCCCGAGACATATCGGTTGTGGCATACGGCACGGCTCGACGTGAAGCCGGGCCTGACGGGTTTGTGGCAGGTGAGCGGCCGCGCGGACGTGGACTTCGACGATCGGCTCCGGCTCGACATTGCCTACATCCGCAATCGCGGCCTCTGGCTGGACCTGCAGATTCTGTTCAGAACCTTTGGCGCCGTCCTGTCGCGCAAGGGAGCGCACTGACATGTCCGACGCGGCGGTGTGGGTCTTCTGGGCGTCGATCGCGTTCCTGGTCTACGCCTACGGCGGGTTCGCCCTGCTCGTCGGCGCCGTCGGGCTGTGGCAGCGCCGTAGTGTGCGCAAGCTGCCGATCACGCCGAGCGTCACGCTCATCATCGCCGCCTACAACGAGGAAAACGTCATCGCCGAGCGGCTCGACAACGCGCTGGCGCTCGATTATCCGCGCGATCGGCTGCAGATTCTCGTCGCGTCCGACGGATCGACCGATCGAACGGACGAGATCGTCGCCAGCTACGCGCGCCTCGGCGTGCTGCTGCTGTCCCTGCCGCGGCGCGGGAAGATCCCGACGCTCAATGCGGCGGTCGCACGCGCCACCGGCAAGATCCTGGTCTTCACCGACGCGAACATCATGTGCCGCCGCGACTCGTTGCGCGCGCTCGTCGCGAACTTCGCCGACCCGCGCGTCGGCGGTGTCGCCGGCCACACCACCTACACCCTCGATCCGCTCTCGGAATCGAGCAGCCTCGGGGAGCGCCTCTACTGGCGGTATGACACGTGGCTGAAGAAGCTCGAGAGCCAGACCGGAAGCATCGTCTCGGCCCATGGCGGGCTGTACGCGATCCGGCGGGTGCTGTTCCGGCCAATCCCGGATGGCGCCGTGACCGACGATTTCGCCATCTCGACCGCGGTGATCGCCGAGGGCTATCGGTTGGTGTTCGAGCCGGAGGCGCTGGCGACCGAAGTCGCGGTGCCCGAAGCCCAGCGCGAGTTCAGGCGGCGTGTCCGGCTGATGACACGCGGCCTGCGTGGTGTGTTCCTGCGCCGCCGTCTCCTGAACCCGCGGCGCTATGGTTTCTATTCCGTGGTGCTCGCCTCGCACAAACTGGCGCGCCGCCTGGTGCCGGTCGCCCTGGCAACGCTTGCGGCAGCCAGCGTCGCGGCATGGCCACACGGTCCGGTGTATCAGGTCGCGGCGATCGGTCAGGCGCTCTTCTACGGGATGGCGGCGCTCGGGTATCTGCTCCGTCGCTCCCGCGCCGGTCGAGTCAAGGTGCTCTACATCCCGTTCTATTACTGCATGGCGAACGCGGCGTGCTCGATTGCGTGGGTGCACGCCCTTCGCGGTCGTCGCATCGAAGTGTGGCAGCCGCAGCGTCAGAGCGTCCGGCCCTGACGCCCGCGGACGGGCGCCACGGCGCGCCCGTCGCGATGGAACTTTCCCGGGGAAAGGTGGACATGAAGGAACAGAGAGCGTTCGCACCGCGCACCCGATCGCGAGGACTCGTTCTGCTTCGCCATCACCCGGGCACTTCGACCAGGAGCGGGGATCGTGTCGTTCACTCGCACGTCTGATACGCCCGAGTCGGGGACGACCGATCCCGACGATATCGCGCGCGAGCCGATCCGCGGCTCGAGCCTGCTCCTGCTCGGCCGCATCGTGTCGCTCGCCGTGATGTGCGCCGTTCAGATCCTGGTGGTCCGGCACCTGACGCGCGCCGACTACGGCGCCTGGACGTACGCGCTGTCGGTCGTGACGCTCCTTCAGAGCGTCGCGGCACTGGGTCTGGATCGGTCGGTGACGCGGTTCGTGGCGATCTATCGCGAGCAGGGCGACCTGGCGCGCGTGCGCGGCCTCGTGCTCATGCTCGTCGGCGTCGTCGCGGCGGTCGGCACGTTGTTGACCGTCGTTCTGGTCATGTTCCCCGCGGCGATCGGGCGCATGACCGGCGTCGAGCCGCATGTGCTGGCGCTGTTGAACGTCATCATCTTCCTCGTTCCCCTCGAGGCGCTCGATCTGCTTTTCATCGGCCTGTTCGCCTGTCTCGGGCAGGCGAGGGCGATTGTCGTGCGGCGGCACATCCTCGCGCCGCTCCTGAAGCTGACGGCCGTGATCGCGCTGGTCACCTCGGACGCGAGCGTGACGTTCCTGGCCTACGGATATCTCGCTGCGAGCCTCACCGGGATGATGCTCTACGCCCCGCTGGTTCTGCGCTCCGGGCGCCAGCTCGGGTTGACGTTCTATCGCCTGCGCCGGCGCGAGGTGACGCTGCCGGCGAAGGAGGTATTTGCGTTCACGCTTCCGCTGCTGACCGCCGATCTGGCCGCCGCGATCATCTGGACCTCCGGCACGCTCGCACTTGGTTACTACTCCACGCTCGATCAGGTCGCGCTGTTCACGGTGGCGATGCCGCTCGCGACGCTGAACGAAACCGTGGCCAGGAACTTCACGGTGCTCTACACGCCGGCGATCTCGCGGCTGTTCGCCCGTCAGGATCACTCCGGCATCAACGCGATGTACTGGCGAACGGCCGTCTGGGTGGCGGTGTTGACCTTCCCTGTGTTCGTGCTGACCTTTTCCGCGTCCGGATCGCTGCTGCAGGTGCTGTACGGCAACAAGTATCACGATGCGGCGCTCGTGCTCTCGCTCCTCGCGCTCGCGGAGTACGTGAACATCGCACTCGGCCTCAACGGGTTGACGCTGCGGCTGCTGAGCGACGTCCGATACAGCGTGACCTTGAATATCGTCGCCGCCGTCGTGGCCATCGCGGCCAACGCGGTGCTCGTGCCGCGCTACGGCGCGGTCGGAGCGGCGTGCGCGACGACGGGTACGGCGCTGCTGCACTGCCTGGCGCGGCAGATCGGGCTGGCACGTGCGACCGGCGTGCGGCCGTTCGAGCTGCGCCTCTCGCCGTTGTATGTCGGCATCGCGGCGGGTGCGGCGACGGTGGTACTGGCCCAGTGGATGATGCCGGGACACCCCATCGTGCTGCTGGCGCTGGCTGGCGTGGTGTCGCTGCTGCTGCTCGTGGCGAGCAAGCGCACGTTGATGGTGACCGAGACATTCCCGGAGGTCAGGCGCGTCCCTTTGATCCGGATGCTCTTCGCGTGACAGAAGCGATGAGCTGAGAGGCTCGGCGTCATGGAATTCATGCGTTCGGCATCGTTCCCGGCTCACCGGCTGCCGATTCACGCGGCCGCTGCAACGGCGGCGGCGATGACGATCTTCATCGTGTCGGTCGTCGTCGCCAGGCTCGGAGCCGTTGTCGCGGTCGCGGGTATCAGCGCCCTGGCGATCGTCTTCGCGTTGTGCCTGCTTCCGCGGGCCGCCGCGTTCGTCGCCGTCGTGATCCTCTACAGCAACTTCGGCGTCGTCTTCTTCGGGACGCCGTTGTATCAGGCGGTGGCAGGCTCGTCGGCCGCGCTGCTCGCGCTTCCGGTCGCGGATCGCCTGCTGATTCGCAATCAGGCGCCTCGTTTCGATCGGGTCTTCGGCCTGATGGTGCTGTTCCTGATCGTACTCCTGCTGAGCGCGTTCGTCGCCGAGGACATGCCGCTGGCGATCACCGAGATCGTCCAATATGTCACCGAAGGCCTTTTGATCTACCTGCTGATCATCAACGTGGTGCGATCCGGCCGCGACCTCCACGCCGTGATGACTGCGGCAATCGTCGCCTGCGCCGTGCTGTCGATGATGACCATCTTCCAGGCGGCAACACACCAGTACCAGTATCAGTTCGGTGGACTCGCCAAGCGCGTCGAGGCGATTCAGGAGACGGAGCGCCGCACGCGGGCGCAGGAGCAGCAGGCGGTGGAGGACGAGCTCGTGCCGATTGCCCCGCCGCCGGAGGACGGGATCGCACTGATCGACCGCGCATCCGGTCCCATCGGAGATCCGAACCGCTTCGCGCAGATTCTGCTCGTCGTGCTCCCGTGGGCGCTGTATTTCTCGCGGCACGCGCAGACTCCGCTGGCGCGTCTCGCGGCGGTCGCCTCGGCGGCGCTGATTCTGACCGGTGTGGCGTTGACGTACTCGCGCGGCGCCTTCATTACCATGGCGCTGCTGGTGCTGTGCCTGCTGCTGTGGCGCTACATCAAGCCCGCCCGTCTCGCCCTGGGCGTCCTCGTGCTCGTCGCGATCGTGGCGGCCACGGCTCCAGGGGTGCTGGCGCGGGTGGCGTCGATCGGGGGAGTGGGGCTCCTCGCCAAAGAGGACGCACAGGTCGAACCCGACGGCGCGATTCGCGGCCGGGCGACCGAGATGCTGGCGGCGCTCGCCGTATTCATCGACCACCCGTTCATCGGCGTTGGCCCGGGGCAATACGTCCCGTATTACTCGGAACGGTATCAACTGCTGGAGGAGGTCAGCTTCCGGCATCTTCCGCGTCCGCGTGAGGCGCACAACCTGTACGTCTCGATCGCGGCAGAGACCGGCGCCGCCGGCCTGCTCGTGTTCCTCGCCATCATCGTCACGCTGTTCATGGGGCTGCGCTGGGCCAGACGGTTCTGGCTGTTGCGCAGCCGCCGCCGCACCGATCTTGCGGTCGCATTCGCGTTGAGCCTCGTGTCCTACCTCGGCACGGGCATGTTCCTGCATCTGTCCTTCGAGCGGTATCTGTGGTTCCTCGTGGGCGCGACGAGCGCGGCTGTCTACGTGCTGCGGCAGGAGCAGCTTCGGCGCCTTGCCGAGGAAGGTCACGTCAACGTCGCAGGTACGCGAGCCCATGTACCCGGCTCGTGGAGGTGACCATGCTCCGGGTCCTGATGTTCCACCGGATAGCGGATCCGCATCGAACGCTCTGGCTCAACCCGGGGCTGGTGAGTGCGACGCCGACCGAGTTCGGACGGATGGCGGCACTGCTCGCGCGCGACTACGACGTCGTCTCGATGGACGAAGTGCTCGATGCCGTCGTGAAGAAACGGTTGCTGCCCGAGCGCGCCGTCCTGCTGACGTTCGACGACGCCTACCGCGACTTCGCCGCGCACGCATGGCCGGCGCTGAAGCGTTTCGGGCTGCCCGCAACCCTGTTCGTGCCGACCGCCTATGCCGGCGATCAGCCGCTGGAGTTCTGGTGGGATCGGCTGTACCGTGCGCTGCGCTGTGCGCCGGTCGATTACCTCGACGACAGCCCGGTCGGTCCCCTCGTCTTCGACAGCCCGGAGCGCCTGCGCCGTGCCGTACGCAGGCTGCAGTCCTACATCAAATCCGTTCCGCACGTCGAAGCGATGGCGGCGGTGGATCGCCTGTGCGAGATGCTGCAGTGTCCGAACCTGCCGACCCGTAGCACCCTCACGTGGGACGAGCTCCGGACGCTGGCGAGGGAAGGCGTCACGCTCGCGCCACATACCCGCACGCATCCGCTCCTGACGCGTGTGACGGCAGCGCAGGTCCGCGAGGAGGTCGCGTCCTCGCGAGACGACCTCGCCCGCGAGACCGGCGCATGCACGCCGGCCTTTGCGTATCCCGCCGGCGCCTGCGATGCCGGCGTCGAGAAGATTCTGCGTGAGGAAGGGTTCCAGCTCGCGTTCACCACTGTCGGCGGGCACAACCGGCTGCCGTGCAGCGATACGCTTCGCCTGCGACGGACCAACGTCACGCCGCGAACGACCCGCGCCCTGATGCGCGTGCGGCTGACGCCGCTCGCGGGAACCCTGGATCAATGGCGCCATGGGGACGATGTGTGGCCGTTCCGGACGCCAGCGCGCGCGCCGTCCACCGGCAAGGTGGCCTATGTCATGTCGCGCTTTCCCAAACTGACGGAGACGTTCGTGCTGAACGAAATCCGGGCCGTTGAGCAGCTCGGGGTTCAAACGGAGATCTATCCCCTGCTCCGCGAGCGGCAGACCGTCGTGCATCAGGAAGCAGCTCCGCTCGTGGAACGGGCACGCTTCCAGCCGTTGGTTTCGATACCGGTGGTGACGGCGAACCTGACAACCCTGTTGCGGCGCCCGGCGGCGTACGTCTCCCTCTGGCTGGAAGTGCTTCGCAGTACGTGGGGAAGCCCGAACTTCTTCTTCGGAGCGATTGGCATCTTGCCGAAGTGCGCGTGGATGGCGCGTGAGATGCAGCAGGACGGCATCAGTCACATTCACGCGCATTTCGCCAACCACCCCGCGGTCGCTGCATTTGCCGTGCACCGTCTGACCGGAATTCCGTACAGCTTCACGGCGCACGGATCGGACCTGCACGTGGATCGGCGCATGCTGCCGGAAAAAGTCGAAGCGGCATCGTTCGTCGTCGCGATCTCCCGCTACAACAAATCGATGATCGTCGACGAGTGCCTCGGACGCTACGCCGACAAGGTTCATGTCGTGCATTGTGGCGTCGATCCCGAGTGGTTCGGCCAACGCCGCACGCCGCCCGGCCGTTCAGGATTCGACATCGTGTGCGTCGGCTCGTTCGAGCCGATCAAAGGACACCGGCACCTGATCCGGGCGTGCGAGCTGCTGATGCTGCGAGGCGTTGACTTCACGTGTCACCTGATCGGCGACGGTCCGCTGAGGGCAGAGATTGAGAAGCAGATCGATGCAGCCGGACTGCGGGACGCCGTGATTCTTCACGGCGCGAAGACCCGCGCCGAGGTTGCGCGAATCGTATCGCGCAGCGATGCCGCCGTCCTCGCGAGTGCACCTACGCGCAAGGGGAAGCGCGAAGGCATACCCGTGGCGCTCATGGAAGCGATGTCGGCCGGCCTGCCCGTTGTGGCGACGAGAACAGGCGGCATCTCCGAGCTCGTCCAGGACGGCCACAATGGATTCCTGGTGACTCCCGCCGAGCCGGACGCCCTGGCCGCTGCGCTCGAACGACTTGCCGCTGACACGGATCTGCGTGCGCGCCTGGGGCACGCCGGACGTGAGACGATACTTCGCGAGTTCGATCAGCAGCGGTGTGCTGCCGAGCTCGTCGGATTGATTCAACAGTGTGGTGGCCTTGCGCGAGAGGCCGAGAAGTCGGTGACCATGCCTCCGCTCGCAATGCCGGTGGCGCGGAGGCCAATTGTGGAGTGACGCCCATGAGGATGCCAGCAAGGGTCCTCGCATTCCTGTTACTGCCCGTCCTGGCCGGGCTGTACCTGGCGTGTGGCGACAAGCCTTCGTCGCCAAGCCCGGCTGGACCTTCACCGCAGCCACCGCCGGTCGGGACGACGGCGGTCGGTTTGTGGATATCGGCGCCCGAGCTGGCCGGACTTCCCGAGTCCGGCGCCGGGTGGGCGAACGTGTTGAGCCAGGCGCAGCAGCGTTGCCGGACTCCGCGCCTCAGCGATCAGGAAGATCAAGGCGATGTGTGTCTCATGAGCAAGGCTCTCGTGTATGTACGCACGGGCCAGGTCGGCTACCGCGATGAAGTGATCGCTGCGCTAGACTCCATCGTCGCCGCGGGCACGTATCGCGGCCGCGCGTTGGCGCTCGGACGTCAGCTTCCGGCCGTCGTGGTTGCGGCTGATCTGATCGACTTGCCGCGCGTCAACGCCGATCTCAACGCGCGCTTC
>Ga0073934_10011704_pt1 | contig 10533 bp, 10 predicted proteins | sample LarsenN4metaG_FD_76834 | JGI IMG/M metagenome (GOLD analysis project Ga0073934, IMG submission 76834) | Hot spring sediment bacterial and archeal communities from British Columbia, Canada, to study Microbial Dark Matter (Phase II) - Larsen... ... | reverse complement strand
TCCAGGAGGGGTGCTCCGGTGTTCAGGACCGGCGGGTCGTACCGACCGGCCCTCGGCCGCCGCTGGAGGTCACGCAGGCCAGCCCGGAGCACGTCGTTTGCGACCCGCGACATCGAACGGCCCGACCGACGTGCGAGATCTCCGAGACGACTCGCGACGTCGTCGTCCAGGTTCAGCGTCGTCCGCATCATCGACATTCATACCATCATAACGGTGAGCCGCCAAGCAGCCGGATCGCAGCCGGGCCGGCGCAGGTCGAGGCGCCTTCCACGCGGCGGGTCGTGCTGGGCACTCGTCGTGGGATCGTCAAGGATCCCTTGACGTGCGCATGACGGGGAGGTGCTCGAGAGGCGGGGCAGTCGTTTCACGCGGATCTACAGGGATGTAGGTCGCGGAAGCGGAGGGAACACTGTAGGAACCACAACGCGTTGGCGGGTTGCGTCTGACCCCCGACCGGATCTGGCGTCGATGTTTCCCACACCCTGAGCACCTCCGCTGGCACCCTCCCCGAGACGGGTGGTAGGAACCCGGGAGGAGGGCACGTGTCCGATCGAGTGGAGCGCCGCCGGCGTCTGACGCCCGAGCAGAAAGTGGCAGGTCTTCCTCGAGGCGTCCCGCAAGAACACCAGTGCGGGCGATCAGAGAACGGGTCAAGGAAGGAGCCAAAGACGCCCTGGCTCGAGGCCCCGGCCGGCGGCGCCGGGACCCCGAGGTCGCCGAGCACGCCGAGGTCGCGCACGAGGCCGCCGGTGTGCACGAGCGGGCCGCTCGCCGTCCAGGCGCGGCCGCGTTCGCCGACCTCACCGGCTGCACGCGGATCGCCTCGGAGGCCGGCGCCGGCAGTTGTTCGTCGGGGAGGGGCTCGCCGGGTTGGTCGAGCCCGGCGGATCCCGGCTAACGCCCGTGGGCACGTTCGAGCTGAAGGGGCTCGCGCAGCCGATGGCGCTCCTACCAGGTGCACCCCCAGCCGTCCGCTCACACCTGACAGGGCGCTCCGGGGGGTCGCGTTGACCCGCGTGGAGGCGGTCCGTACGCTCCCGTACCAGTGGTGGGGGAACCAGGTTCACCCGGCGGGAAGCGTCTCCCACGGGAGCTCACGAGTTTCGTCGGGCGGCGCCGAGAGATCCGTGAGATCAAGGAGGCGTTGTCGTCAACGCCGCTCGTCACGCTGATCGGCCCATCGGGCGTGGGAAAGACTCGGCTCGCCATCAAGACGGCGTCCACCCTCAACCGGGCGTTCGCAGACGGCGTCTGGGTGAGCGAGCTCGCGGAGCTGCATGACCCCACGCTCCTGGCCGAGTCGGTGGCGAACGCGGTGGGGCTCCGCGACGCCTCCACCCGGTGGGTCATGAGCACGCTGGCGGACTTCCTGGGCGCCAGACAGCTGTTGCTGATCCTGGACAACTGCGAACACCTCACCGACGCGTGTGCCGTGCTCGCCGACGGTCTCCTGCAGGCGTGTCCGGAGCTGAAGATCCTGTGCACCAGCCGGGAGCCGCTGGGCGTCGACGGAGAGACCGTCATGCAGACGGCTCCCCTGCCCCTGCCGGGCGAGGATCCCGTCCCTCCGGAGGCTCTCGTCCGATACGAGGCCGTGCGCCTGTTCGTCGACCGTGCCGGCGCCGCCTGGCCCCCGTTCGAGCTCGACGCCTCGAACGCCGATGCGGTGGCGGCGCTGTGTCGCTCGCTGGACGGCCTTCCGCTTGCGCTCGAGCTGGCGGCGGCGCGACTCCGAGCGTTCACCCCCGGCCAGATCCTGGAGCAGATCGATCGGCGGTTCGAGCTCCTGTCGACCGGCCGCCGAACGCGCACCGGGCGACATCAGAGCCTGCGGGCTGCCGTCGACTGGAGCTTCGACCTGCTCTCGCCCGATGAGCAGACCCTGTGGTGCCGCCTGTCCATCTTCCCGGCGGGCTTCGACCTTGAGGGCGCGGAAGCGATCTGCGGCGGTGAAGGGCTGACAGGAGCCGTGCCGGAGCTCGTGGCCGGCCTCGTCGAGAAGTCCATCCTGCAGAGGGAGCTCTCGGAGTCGACCCCGCGCTACCGCATGCTCGAGACGATCCGGTCGTACGGACGGGAAAGGCTCTCCTCGTCTGGCGAGGAGGACCGGATCCGGGTGAGTCACCGGGACCACTACGCGCGGCTCGCTGCCGGCGTGCACGAACACAACTGGGGGTCATCCCAAGTGGAGTGGTGGGACCGCGCCCATGCTGAGCTCGCCAATCTGCGAGAGGCGCTCGCTGCCTGTCTCGCGCACCCCGACCCCCACGCCGGCGAGGTCGGCCTCGCGATGGTTGCAGACCTCGACTACTACTGGTTGACGCGCGGCCACATCAACGAAGGACTTCGATGGGTCGATCGGCTCCTGGAGGCCTTCGGCTCGCCCACGCGGGGGCGGGTGAGGGCGCTCGGAGCCGGCGCGCAGCTGGCGCTGTCGGCGGGAGACGGCGACCGTGGGCTCGAGCTCCTCGACGCGTGCGAGTCCATCACCCGAGAACCGGACGATGCCGAGGTCTCCGCGCAGATCTCGTTCCTTCGAGGGACGTCCGCGATGATCCTCCGCGGAGACCTCGACGCAGCCCAGACGCAGCTCGAGCGGTGCCTGGAGCTCCAGGCCGGGCTCCCCGACCGCCGCTTCGCCGGGAACGCGCTGGCCGGTCTGGCCGCCGTCTGGTCCGAGCGGGGGGACCACGCGCGGGCGACGGAGACGTTCGAGATGGCGATCGCCCTCTGCCGGGAGGTCGGCGAGCGGTACCTCCTAGTGTGGATGCTCCACACCCAGGGGAAGGAGGCATGGCACCTGGGCAGTTGGGACCACGCCATCGCCCTGGAGCGCGAGAGCCTCCGGATGGGCCGTCCCATCGGCACCCCGATCGTGGTGGCGCACTCGATCGAGGTGCTCGCGTGGACGGAGGCGTCCTCGGGGCGGCCCGAGCGGGCAGCGAGGCTGCTCGGCGGGCTGCAGGCGCTCTGGGACGCCATCCCGGCCCGCCTGTTCCAGCACTACGTCAGGTACCACGAGGCCTGCCTCGCGGACGTGCGGTCGGCGGTGGGAGAGGCCCGGTTCGAGCGCCTTACCCGAGACGGACGGGAGTTGAGCACGAACCAACTCGTCGCGTTTGCCCTGGAGGAGGAGGAGGCTGCGGTGGAGGAATCGTCCGTGACGGCCACCTATCCCGAGCTCACGCGTCGCGAGAGCGAGATCGCCCGCCTGGTCTCGCAGGGGCTGAGCAACCGGGAGATCGCCTCGAAGCTCGTGATCTCTCAGCGAACCGCCGAGACCCATGTGGAGCACATCCTCACGAAGCTGGGCTTCACCTCCCGCGCGCAGATCGCGGCGTGGGTCGTGGAGGAGGAAGCAAGCTTCGGCTCTCGGGGATGAACGTGCACCGGCCCCCTGCCGCCGGCGCAGCAGGGGGCCGGTGCCGTCAGGACGCTTCGCCGAGCAGGAGCTCCAGGGCCGGCAGGAGCACGGGCGAGGGATCGCCCGCGTTCGTGATCACCATCGAGATATCCATCTCTTGGGCAGGCAAACGGCCCGTGTAGGCCAAGTAGCCGCCCGTCGCGCCGAGATGCCCGATCATCTCGACGCCGCCAGGCAGTTCGTATCGCTCGATCCCGAGGCCGTAGCCGACCAGGTACGGGTTCTCGTCCGTTGCCTCCACGAAGCCCAACATCTCGTCCAGCGTCTCGGGCTGTTCGAAGAGCTCGCCGGCGAGCAGCGCGTGGATGAAGTCGGCGAGGTCCTTCGTCGTCGTTACCAGCGCGTGTCCGCCCGATGCATCGGCCATGGAAGGGTCGATGTCGGCGAGGTCGCGGAGCTCGCCGTCCATCAGCTCGTAGCCGTGGGCACCGTTGCTTCCGATCGATGGATCGCCGGGCTCCGGCAATGAGGTGTTCTCGAGGTCCAGCGGCTCGATGACCCGGTCGCGGACCACCTCGCGCCACGACTGGCCGGTCGCCTCCTCGATGACGAGTCCGAGCAGCACGTAGTCCGTATTCGAATACGCGTAGCCTTGGCCCGGCTCGAACGGTCGAGGATGCGCGAACGCCAGCTCGAGTAGCTCTTCCACCTGCCACACGTGGTACGGGTCGGCGAAGACCATCGCCTCGTGTTGCTCGTCGCTGAACTCCGGGAGGCCGCTCGTGTGGTTGAGCAACATCCGCACCGTGATCCGGTCGGCGTCCGCGATCTGCGCGACCACGTCTTCGGGCAGGACCGACGGGAGCGGATCGTCGAGCCCGAACATCCCCTCCTCGACGAGCTGCAGGATCGTGGTCGCGACGAAGGGCTTCATGACGCTGCCGGCGCGGAACACGTCGTCCGGATGCATCGGCGTTGCCGGATCGATGTTGCCCTCACCGGCGGCGCCGGCCCAGGTTCCGAGCTCCGGCTGGCTCACGTAGAGCGCCGTGCCCGGGAACACCGTCTCCGGGCTCGCGACCGCGTCGTCGAGGATCCGCTGCAGCCGAGTGTCGAGCTCGTCCGAGACCGGCCTCGTCTCATCCCCTGCGCAGGCGGCGAGAGCGATCACGGCGATCGCGGCCGCGAGCGCGAGAGACGCGAGACCCGTCGCCGAGTTCCTGCGTCCCGTCAGCATCCTTCTGGATCCGTCCATTCCCGCCCTCCTCTTGCTGCGAGCGCCCTGGCCCGCAGAGCTTCCTGGAGGCCGATTGTGGGGACAGGCATCCTTCGATTCGTCGGGACAAACACGTAGGAGGGCACGTATCTTCCGGCTCTTCTGACCATCCGTGGGTGGCGAACGATCCCTCACGTGAGCAAGCTCGGAGACCGGAACTGGTACCTGCCGTCGTGGCTCGCGTGGCTGCCGAGACTCGACCTCGACCGCGCCACGAGGGAGCCGGCGCTCAGGCCGGTCGGCGCCGAGCCCGAGCGGGAGCTCGTGCAGGTCGACTGACAGGGGTCGGGAGCGGTGGGCGGCTTGCCCGTTCGGGAGCTCGAACGCCACGAGCAGGACGGGCCGCCTCCGCTCCCACCCCGGCGGCGACGTCGCCACCGGACCGGTCGAACCGGGACGTCCAGACCGAGCTCTCGCCCATGCGGTTCGCCCGGCGCAGAGCCACGCGGGAGATGAGTGGAAGATCGAACCGAGAGGGGGATCGTCGAGTCCCCCGAAGTCATCCGGAGGCTCGGTTTCGGGGGCGGTTCAGGCCCAGACAGGGGCCCGGCGTGGGTGAGTTGGCCGAGGAGGTGGAGGCCGTCTTCGCCCCCAGACGCGGCGTGTAGAACTCACCGGCCTCGGAGTACGCGGAGGCGAAGGGAACACTATAAGAACCCGAACGCCGCAGGTCAGGCTGTTTGGGTAGACACCCGGGACTGGGGGCGGCTCACCTGAAGCTGGTGTTCTCGTCCGACCCTCGGGATCTCCGGTGGCCCTCAAGGTTCGACCCCCCGCCGCGTCTCGACAGCATCGCGTCGAGGCGAAGGAGTCTGGGTGGCTGTCCATGGGGTTGATGGAGGCAGCGTCGTGCGGGGATGGAGAGGGGAGATGCCCTCCCCGATTCCTCCCCGATTCCTCCCTCACGGGCAGGCGACGACGTTTCCCACCGCTGTGAAGAGCGTCGTCGTCCGGAGTCTGGGGGTCGCGTGCTACCGACGCACCGCCTTCGGGATCCCGGGTTCGATGATGTGGCAGAATTCGCCGCCGTTCGCGCCGGGGCCCGCTTGGCCAGACGGTCCAGGTCGCGAAGCATCGCCTCGAGGGCCCCAATCCGCTCGGACAGGTCAGCGGCCCGACGCTCGATGAGCAAGGCGACGGGGCGCACGGCGCCTGTGTCCCCGGTCAGGATCCCTGAGATCGGCCGGCGAAATCCCTTGCGCGACATGGATACCGTGCACCTCCTCGTGAAGATGAACGGCCAGAGGTACGTCATCGTGCGGCCCTGGATGGCTCAGGATGCTCCTTCACCGGTCGTCTACAAGGTGGCACAGAAGAATGTGGAGCCCCTGGAGGGGGGGCCAATCCACGTGCCGTCGTTTTTTCCGATCAAGGGCTACAGCCAGAGCGAGATCATTGAGTACGCGCGCGAGCCCCTTGCGCGGCTGTCCCTCCTTGACGCGCTCATCGACATCTCGGGCGAGCAGGACGCTATCTTGAAGGCCAAGGCGGATCTCCGCAGGAACGCGACGGATCTGCTTCAGCATGAGCGGGAACGCGAGCGAGCCGACAAGCAACTCATGGCCTTGCCGGGACTGCGCGAAGAGATCCAGCGGCTCTCCGCGTTCCTCAAGAACCCAGAAGTCCGGAAGCAGGAGGCGTGGCAGGAGGAGCGGGCGGTCTTCGACGCGTTTGTGCAGGCGCTCCACACGCTCGGCGACAACGTCGCCGATGACACGTTGTTCCAGGTGCACCTGCCAGCGGACGACGACCTGCCGGCCGAGCCGGTGAACGCCGACCTGCTGAACCGCTTAGGGGAACTTCGGGACGACGTCGCGCACGCCCTCACGAGCGCCAGAGAGCGCTTGGGGCAGGCGATTCGGGAGTTCGAGCGCCCGGCTTGGTTCAGAACCGGCATCCGGGTTCTCTGATCCGGCCTCCTATCGTCGTCGACCGGAGTCCCCAATTCCTCCCCAGGCCCTCACGGCTGCACGGGGAGGACTCCGTGGCGACTCCCCGAACCCTCGCCCGGCGCTGGCCCCACCTCAGTCCCCAAGCTCATGCTCACGTCGGTCGAGGCTAATTGGGGCGGTGTCTAGTGTCTATTGACACGATTGAGCCTTGGGAGTATCGTCTAGGGCCTATGGACAGGCTGAAGCGCATCCAAGAGCTGCGAGACGCGTACGAGTCGGCCCTGGATGACGCGGAGCGGCTACGGGACGAGTACCACCGCGAGATCGTCAAGCTTCACCGTTCGGGAGTGTCGCTGCGCGAGATTGCGGACGGCCTCGGCATCTCCCACCAGCGGGTTCACCAGATTGTGGCACCGCTTGAGACGCCTAGGTCGCGCAAGCCTCGGCGCGTGGCCGCAGGGGGAGCGATCGCGGTTCTTGCACTCATCGTGGGCATCGGTTCTGCCGTGCTGATATCTGGGGTCCGGCTCAATCCGCTGGCCGACCGCGCCACTCCATCCGCTGACCCCGCGGCAGACACGACCGACGCAATGAGTGGCTTCTGTGCCGTTGCCGATTTGCTCGGGAACTCGAAGTTCACGGCATCTTCGCTGGTCGCCGGATGTGGGCGCGACATGCTCCGCAGTGGCGCCGTCGTCGCTATCGATCCTGACACGGGGAAAGTGCTGGCAATCAGCGATGTAACAAGCACCCAGACACTCGAGCGGGCCGTCTCCACGATCAGCCCCTGCGGGCAGGGTGACGCGGATGACGTCCTCGTGCTTGGAATGAACTGTCCGCTGTCAGGATCTACCTCGAACGGAGCCCACGTCGGTTAGGGCGACAGCAAGGGAGCGACCCATGATTGCTGAACGGATGCATCCATAGGGACCGGAGGGACCGGCATCCCGTATCGACCGGACGCGCTCGCCTTCCAGGTTACGCCGCTGTAGCTCGTACGTCGGAGTTGAGTCCACTTCGTGATTGCGCAACCCTCTTCTCCACGCGAGTAGCCAGGCGCGCAAAGGTGGGCCTGTCACTTGGGGGCGGGGTAGCGTCCGAAGCGGCGATCGGAAGGGCATCAGGAGTCGTGGGTCGTCGTGGTCTGTGTGAGGGGGCAGTGGATTGGCTGTCCGCCGAGAGGCAAGATCGGGATCGATGCACATCAGTTCCGGCGGGCAAGAGCATGCGTCAGCCCGGAATTCTTCGGCGGGGAACCTTTGGCGCCCGGAGTCGGTCTTGGGAGTCGGTCTTGATGTAAGGGAGCAAACGTATGGGAGGACGTGGTCAAGAAGTTTCAGAGACCGTCCTCAATGGGCAACGCGCGTGGGGGTGATGCGGCATGAAGAAGCGGACAAGAATTCTTCTCCTCGCCGGAACCGTGGCAGTGGCTGGGTCTGGTGCGGCCATGGCATGGGCTAGTTCATCTTCCGAGCCCACCGTCCCAACGGCGTGCGCCTCCGGAGTCGTCGCAAGCCAGATTCCTGGCTTCGATCCGGACCCTGATGGCATTGGGCCGGTGTTCGTGGACGCCACGCTTAGCAAGGTCATCTATGGCGACTCCGTCAACGTGCTCGATGGGATAAGCGCGGAGGAGGCGCCAGCTGTGAAGGAGGTCGCCGCCAAGGTCCAGTGGTGCTTCGTCCAGGATTCCGTCGAGGGGGATCACTGGGAGGCCTTCATCCCCGGATTCGATGCCCCATGAGACGGGCGCTTACCGCTGCTGCCATCGCCGGGCTGCTGGTCCTCTGAAGGGCTCCCAGCGCGGTGGGAACGCACGTTTCGTGCCAGGGCCAGGGCGTCCCTCACCAGTTCCTGGGTACGAACGGGAACGACACGATCATCGGGAACGACAGCGCGAATGTCATGGCGGGCTTGGCTGGCGACGACACGATCGAAGGCCGCGGTGGCGGCGACACCATCTGCGGAAACGAAGGCAGAGACACGATTCGGGGCCAAGCCGGGAACGACAGCATCAATTCAGGCGACAACGTTGATCCGGACGTCTCCGGTGGCGATGGGATCGATTCGATCCACTGTGGTGCGTTCGGCGATACGTGCAGTGGAGGCAACGGCGGGGATTTCGTCGACGGGGACAACGGGCCTGACAACGTCTCAGGCAACGCTGACGTGGACACGCTGGAGGACGGACTGGGAGCGACCGCTTCAGACCTTCTGACCGGCGGCACCGGGATCGACACGTTTAACATCTGCAACGCTGCGGGTGAAGGCGCCACAATCACAGATCCTCAGGTTGGCGAGACCATCAACGTCGGGCCCGGGTTCTGCTAGCAGCGCACGCCGCTAGCGTCACGGTGCTCCCAGCGCGATTCGACGCGCTGGGAGCAGCGGTCGCGATTGGTTCGCGTACCGTTCAATCAACACCAACTTCATCGAGAGGACGTTCGGAGAGACCCGTCGGCGGGTCAAGGTGATCGGCCGCCTTCCGGGGGAGCAGAGCTGCCTGTCGCTCGTGTGGGCGGTGCTGGACCGGGCGAGTCACGGGTGGAGGGGCGTGGACATGAGCCCCCGCGCCGTTCGCCTGCTCCAGGATCTCCGACGAGAACTGTTCGGACCGCCCGCTCGAATGAAAGAAGAGGAGGTGACCGATGAGGCTGTCGTACCCGCCGCGTAGGATGACGAGCTACGCCCGACGGTCATTTACACCGGGTTTCAGACGCCACCCGGCCCCACGCCATCGGCGAGTCTCCGCAGTACGGCGAGTTGACGCTGTGCGGGTTGCCTCCCTGACCAAGGGGGCGACGGCGGTCGGGCCGATCCTTGACGTGTAATAACGCGATGCGTTATCATACGGCGTGATCAAGAGCTTCCGAGACCGGGACGCCGAGCGCTTGTTCGATAGGCGCCCGACCCGCCGGTTCGGGGTGGAGGTTCAGAAGGTGGGTCTGCGCAAGCTCAGGATGTTGGACGCGGCTGCCACGCTCGAGGATCTCCGCGTGCCTCCGGGGAACCGGCTGGAACGGCTCCGTGGTGACCGTTCCGGCCAGCACAGCATCCGGATCAACGACCGGTGGCGGGTCTGTTTCAAGTGGCAGGATGGCGATGCATACGACGTGGAGATCGTGGACTACCACTAGAGGCCCAGCAGAGATGGAAGGAGGATCGATGACCAAGAAGCTCGCACCGATCCACCCGGGAGAGGTCCTCCTCGAGGAGTTCCTCTCGCCCATGGGGATCAGCCAGTACCGGTTGGCCAAGGACATCCATGTGCCTCCTCGTCGCATCAACGAGATCGTGCACGGCACTCGCTCCGTTTCTGCCGATACCGCACTTCGGCTGGCGCGATACTTCGGGACCTCCGAGCGCCTCTGGCTGAACCTTCAGTCGCAGTACGACCTGGACATCGAGTCGGATCGCATCGGAGAACGACTCGAGAGAGAGATCGTTCCCTTGGGGGTCTGAACGAGGGTTCGAGAATGAGGCGCAGGGTTCCGACCGCTCGGTTCGGCGTGGTGCGAACGTGGAGAGGTAGGGGGGTCCGTCGAAACTCCGCTATGACTCCTCGTTCTCTCCTGGTGGAGGCGGAGGGAACACCGCAAGAACCTGAGCGCAGCACGTCGGGAAGTGACGGGAAGCCCTCAGGGATGGGACCGTGTCGGTGGATGAACCCGTTCCGGGACGGGTGTCGGAGCGTTGAACACGCGGGCGGCTCCGGTTCGCACACTTCCCGGTGATCAAGCGCCTGGAGGACTTCGACTTCGACGCCCAGCCGGACCTGGACCGGTCACTCGTCGAGGAGCTCGCCACGCTTCGGTTCATCGCCGAGCGGGCGAACGTGCTGATCGTGGGGCCGCCAGGGGTCGGCAAGACGATGCTGGCCCTGGCCCTCGGCTTGCGGGCGGTGGAGGCCGGCTACCGCGTCTACTACACGACCGCCGCCGACCTCGTGGCCCGGTGCCACAAGGCCGCGATCGAGGGCCGGTGGGCAACGACCATGCGCT
>Ga0073934_10011703_pt1 | contig 10533 bp, 10 predicted proteins | sample LarsenN4metaG_FD_76834 | JGI IMG/M metagenome (GOLD analysis project Ga0073934, IMG submission 76834) | Hot spring sediment bacterial and archeal communities from British Columbia, Canada, to study Microbial Dark Matter (Phase II) - Larsen... ... | reverse complement strand
CGGGTTATCCTCGATTTCTTGAATCTTGCGGGATGCCACGTCTGGACTCAGCCTGCGGCTGACACGGATCGTGCCCCGCACGCGAACGCTCGAACTCGCCCCCGTTTGGACATCGATGTTCCCTGAGCTCGTGACTACATCAAGCTCCACAGGGCCACTGACGTTCAGCGATCGTTCGAAATGCCCTTCGTAGTCGCTGGCGGACAGTGTGCTCGCCGGACCGAGGAGGGCTGCCAGAATGGCGACGGCGAAGTAATGCCCATGGGACTTCATAGAATTCCTCCTTCGCTGGCCTATTCGTACCGGAGCGCTTCCACAGGATCAAGCCGGGAGGCTCGCAGCGCGGGTACCATGCCGCTGATCAGCCCCACAAGAATGAGAATGGCTGTGGAGACCAGTATCGTCGATGACGAGATGGTCAGATGGATGTCACCCTTCCCGGAGGTGTCTTCGTAAATGGGGCCATAAAACGGGAGAGTTCCAATGAGCGCCGACAGTCCAAAGGCGACGGCAATGCCCAGCACTCCTCCCAAAAGCGTTATCGCCATGGCCTCGGAGAGGAATTGCGCCTGGATGTGGCGGCGACGGGCGCCCAGCGCACGCCGCAGCCCGATCTCGCGGATGCGTTCATCCACCGAGACCAACATGATGTTCATGACCCCCACACCCCCGATCCCCAAAGTGAGGGCTCCCACGAACGTGAAGAGGGCCTGAAGGCCAATAGTAATGCCGTCAATAATGGGACGAAATTGCTCGCGCCCGAACATCATGATGGCGCGCTCGTCCGTGGGCGAGAAGCGCTGGCGCTTGGCCACCGCTGCGCGCACCTGGCGCATGGACTCCTTTTCGAACTGCGGAGCCACAGGCTCGTACACCAGAACGGAGGCATAGCGGGTGTTCCACAGGTCGCCAGCCGCAGAGTAGGGTATCCAGCAGGATTCGTCGTCGCTGGTGAAGTAGTTGCTGTCCTGGATTTTAAGATCCATCGTGCCAATCACTGTGAACTGAACCCCCGCAATGCGCACCGTCTCGCCCACTGCCGGCCGGCCGCTCATGAGCTTCTCCCGCAGCCGGTAGCCGAGAAAAACTACGCGGCGGCGCTCGACGACGTCCTCGGGGCTGATCCAGCGACCCTGGCTCGGCACTTCGTTGCGCATCTCGCCGTATTCGGGGCACACACCTCGGATGGCGGTGTTCGCCATGCGGTCCCCGTAAGAGATGGGGAGCCAGCGGACGCTCTCCAGGCAGGCGGTCTTGACCAGCACGGCTTCCTGGCGGATCAGATCCAAGTCCTCCTTTTCGAAAACCACATGCTTGCCGGCGCGCTGTCCTCCGGCCTGTTCACTCGTTTGGGCCGGCCAGCAGATCACGGCGCCTTTTCCGAAAGCGTCAAAGGCCGCCACCACAACCGAGCGCATGCCCGTCCCGTAGGCAATCAAGAGAGCTACTGCGGCAATCCCCCACACGATGCCGAGCATGGTAAGAAAGCTCCGAAGCTTGTTGCGCCTAAGAGCAGCGAGTGCTTGGATGAGGACTTCTCGAAGCATAGTACTCAGTTCTCAGTTTTCAGTTTTCAGTTCTCAGTTCACCAGCACCCTGGCCCTGTTGCCAGCTTCATGACCTCACTTTGGCGATGAAAGCAGTGAGCATACGTTTCACTTCTGTCACAATTGCATCAATCTCGTTGTAATGAGACGGATCGAGAAATCCCAGATGACAAGCCAGGAGCAGGTGATACTCAACCTCGCTGGCAGAGCCCATCGCGACTTGAAGAAAGCGGGCAAGCTCAGCTTTGCCACCTCTTCCACAGCCCTCCGCAATATTCGCGGGGATTGAAGCACTGGCGCGCCGGAGCTGACTCGTGAGTCCGTAGAGTTCTTCCTTTGGGATCTTGACGGTTCCTTTGTATACGGACAGTGTCAGTTGGTGGCCTTTCTCCCAGACCTTGAGCTTTTTGAAATCCTGCACTTCTCACCGCCGCGTTGAGTTTGACTGAGAACTGAAAACTGAAGACTGATAACTCACGCTATCCTCCGGGTTCGTACCGCAGCGCTTCGATTGGATCGACGTTTGCCGCGCGGCGTGCGGGATAAAGGGCAGACAACACAGCAATCGACCCGAGCAACGCAAAGGACAGGATGGCTACCTGCCACGTCGGCAGCAGACCGGCGAAGAAGGGTGGCATGGGGATGAGGTTGATGAGACCACAGAGCCCATAGGCAATCCCGAGCCCCACCCCGCCACTCAGCAAGGCGACGATCATCGTCTCCACAAAGAACTGACGTAGGATTGATTTGGCGCTTGCGCCCACGGCCTTCCGCACGCCGATTTCCCGCGTGCGCTCCCGCACCGCCACCAGCATGACGTTCATGACGCCAATCCCGCCCAGGAAGAGCGAGGTCAGACCGACCGCGCCCAGGAAGTATTTCATGCTGTCAATCAACAGGTAGAAGCTCTTTGCGTTCTCCACCGTGTCCCAGATCGGTGCGGCCTCCTTGTCGCGCGGATCGAACCCGTGGATGCGACCCAAAGCGCGGCGAACCTGATACTTGCAGGTCTCGTGATCGAGGAGAGAGTTGGGAGTGACCAGCAGGCGGTCGATTTCGCCGGGCGTCGAAGGAGGCTTTTCGGGGAAGTCCCGCATCATGGAACTGAAAGGAATGAACACCTTGTCCACATCCCAGCCATCGTAGCTGGAGTTCTGGTCCTTGCTCTCCATCACCCCGATAACGGTGTAAGGGATCCCGTTGATGTGAATGGTCTCACCGACCGCCTGGCGAGTGGCGAACAGTTGCTTCTTGATGTTGGTCCCGAGGAAGGCCACCCGACGGCCTTGGGTCTGATCCGCCCAATTGTAGTAGCGGCCCTCGCCCACGCGCACCGATCGAATCTCAGCGAATGGAGGAAGTGATCCGTTCACACTCGGCGAGCCGTTGTTGTACAGACTGCGGACGGTCAAGCCCCCGCGACCGAGCTCTGGGATCACATGATGGCACGCCGTCGCCTCCCGCTGGACATCCTGATAGTCGGTGTCGTTCCAGCGGATATTCCGTCCGGCGCGCAACCCTCCGGCTTGCATGCTGGTGCGGCCGCTGAAGACAATCATGATGTCCTTGCCGAACGTCTCCTGCTGCTTGACGATACCCACCTTCAGCCCTTCGCCCGCCGCGATCATCAGCGTGATGGAAACAATCCCCCACGCGATGCCGAACATGGTTAGGAAGGTGCGCAGCTTGTGAGACCACAAGGTGCGAATTGTGTCGAGCAAGAGGTCGCGGAGAACCATGAGTGAAGGACCTGGCCGTTGTCCGTGGTCAGTGGTCCGTTGCGGGGCTGCTTTAGCAACGGACTACGGACAACTGACAACGGACGTCAGAGCGCTCACTGCAGAATGACCTGATCGCCTTCTTTCAGACCCTCAAGCAGTTCGGTCTTCACACCGTTGGAAATCCCGATCTTGGCGGCAATCTTGCGCCGGCCTTTTTCGCCCTTGGGGTCCGGAACTTCCAAGGAAGGTTTGCGGTCCTTGTCGTAGATCACCGCAGCTTCCGGGATCATGAGCACATTGTGCTTCTCTTCGAGAATGATCTCCGCGTTGGCGCTCATGTTGGCCTTGAGTTCGCCCGTGGGATTCTGAATGGAGACTTTGACCTCAAACGTCGTGACGTTGTCCTTTTCCACCCCGAGGGGTGAGATTTTGGTGACCTTGCCCTCGAATTTCTTCTCTTTCAGGGATTCAACCACAATGCGGGCCAGCTGGCCGAGATAGACCTTGCTGATATCCGCTTCGTCGACCTTGCCCTTCACATAGACTTCGCTTACGTCTCCCAGCGTCATCACCAGCGTCGCCTGAGAACCCAGCACCAGGATGGAACTGACCGCGTCACCGATCTCCACATTCCGTGACAGAACCAAGCCATTCATGGGGCTGACGATGGTGGAGTTGCGGAGGTCTTCCTCAGCGCGTTCGAGGGCCGCCTGTACCTGCGCGACTTGGGCCTTGGCGCGGGAAATCTCGGCCCGCGACACCGAAACCGTGCGTTGGGCCGCCATCTGCTTGTTGAGCGCAAGTTGATAAACCTTCTCTGCATTGTCGAGCACCGGCTGGGCGATCAAGCCCTCCGCGTGAAGCTGTCTGGCGCGGTCCATGTCGGCCTTGAGGAACGGCAGGTCAGGGCCTTCGGCTTCCACTCGGTTGCGCTCGTAGGTGGCTTGGGCTGCTTCCTGCGCCGCCTGGGCAGCCAGCAGCGTGGCGCGGGCTTCGCGGAAGCGTGCCTGCAACTCCTCCTTGTCAAGTTCGAGCAGGATTTGGCCCTGCTTCACCCGGTCCCCGTAGTCGGCGAAGAGCTGCTTGACGATGCCGCTGGCCTTGGATTTGATCTCCACCTTGGCTAAGGGCTCGATCTTGCCGGTAGCAACGACTGAACGGACGAGATCCCCACGCTCGACTTTGGCCAGCTTGGAGGGATCGATTTGGGTGTTGGACCGCAAAGCCAGAGAGGTCCCGACAATGCCGATCACCAGTACGGCGCCAATCCCCCCGAGAATCATCCAGCGACGCCGCTTGCGGCCATTCCTATGGTTGTTGGTCATGATAGCGTGCTCCTCTTCCCAGACTCCCCCACGAGCTCCTATAGCACTTCATACGACGGCCCTCGGCCAGATGTTCCCGGCATGGTGCCACCAGGGGTAGTAATTCCGCCGCTCCGAGGGGTGTTGGGTTTTCTCCCTTTCTGAACCGTAGGACGCTGACCAAGCTGTCCGGTTAGGGCAATTTGACCAATCTGCTGGCTGTAACCAGACTCCGAGGGGGACAGATGTGGTTTGGCAACCTTCCCGAGATTGCCTGCTTGATTTGCCGGCGTCGTCCGCCTAGAATCGCGCCAACTCAACAGAAAACGCGAGGCTTAGCCATGAAAAGGGACTCTTTCCGAAACTTGCGACTCGTAGCCCTGATCCCTCTAGTCTGTGGATCCATTGTGGGCCGTGCTGAGACACCGCTCCTGCTCGAAGATTGTCGGTCGCCTTGGGGGATTGACGATCAGCGCGGGGCGGTCAACCGTCTGACCCCGGCCAAGACCCTTGAGGCTGCCGCGCTCATAAAGCAAGGCAAGATTTATCAGCTCGGCCGGGTCTATGAAATGGGCATGCCGCTCTATGGGTCACGCAGCTACAACCTGGTGATCCCGAACATGCGCGGGCCAGTGGGTTCTAACCAACTGACTTGGAACGAAGAGTACGTGGCCGCGCAGATTGGTCAAGTGGGGACCCAGTTTGATGGGCTGGCCCATATCGGAATCAACGGCAGATTCTTCAACTGCAATGAGGCTAAGGACATCGTCCGGGCGGAAGGCATGACGCGACTGGGAGTGGAAAATGTGGGCGTGTTCTTCACCCGGGGTGTTTTGATTGACGTGGCGGGGTACAAAGGCGTAACCCGACTGGAGAAAGGCTATGAAATCACCGTGGCTGACTTGAAGGGCGCGCTCGCCAAGGAGGGCGTGGCCATCCGTGAAGGCGACGCCGTCATTCTGAACACCGGCTGGGGCAACTTGTGGATGAAGGACAATGCCACGTACACAAGCAGCACGCCCGGCATCGGGTTGGCGGCTGGCGAGTGGCTGGCCGAGCAGAAAGTGGTTCTAGTTGGCGCGGACACTTCCGGCGTGGAAGTGGGTCCCAACCCCGACCATCCGCAATCCGAGGCGATTGTCCATCAACTGATGATTACGCGTAATGGCATCCACTTCCTCGAGAATCTGGACACCGCCGAGCTGGCAGGCGACAAGGCTTACGAATTCGCCTTTGTCTTCTCACCGCTGAAACTGAAGGGCGCCACCGGTTCCCCCGGCAACCCGGTTGCCCTCAAGTAGTGGGTAAGGTTTTTCATGCCTTGGTCAAAAACCCCACCAAGGATATGTGCGCTAGCCACGCGCAAACACTAGCCCCCCGAGCAGCCAATAGCTGTCGCCTGCCTTATAATGCCTGTTTCGTCGGTGAAAAAAGAAGGCCGGCAGGGGGATGGGGTAAAGTCTTTCAAGGAAACAAGGTACCTTGAGCCATCACTGGATGTATAGACACTTAGTTCGAACCCTGGTATGGGCTGGGGTTTGTCGAGGAGCAGCGCCGGCGGGCGCTTATCCCCGCGAGCCTTCACTTCCGCGTCGAGGTCATCCAATATGTGCGACCCGCGGAGCTCCTCCCACGTCGCGTAGGTCCCTTTGCCTTGACGGTACCTGAGTTGAGCGGTGTTGATTGCCCTCAACCCGCGCACAGCAGCTAGCTGGTCTGCCGAAGCGCCGCGGGTCTCCTCCGCAGTACCGGGGTTGGAGCCTAACGTCGCTAGGCTTCCGAACGCTGGAATGCCCAAGACCAGCAACCACAACAATCTTTTGTAGTTGGTCATGCTAACCTCCACCAGAAGTTCGCGTCACAAATTCTTTGCTATCCCCTCACAGCACCTCTCTGGACGTGGTGTGCCCGCGTGGCCCGAGCAATTGCAAACCCCGTCAGCCACATCACCATAGCCGAGGCCGCAATAACCGGCGCGTTCTGCTCTAGCACGGGGCTCCTAGTGGCGAGCACCGCTAACGCAATGAGAGCCATGTTCCTCAATACCGCGTTAATTCCAAGAGAGGTCTTCGGAGTTTTTCCACAACAGCCGCACAGAGTGTTGGCAAGGCCCCTCTTAAGTGCAAGGAGAATCGCCACCGTGAACAAGGCGATTAATGCCATCGCCGCCAGGGCGGGCCACGGAGCTAGCGGGGGAATGAACAGACACAGTCCAACCACGATCTCCCCGGCTGGTATCGTCAGTGATATCTTTGCTGCCCACGTTTCGGGGATAGGGGCGTACAAGCCTATCGAGCGGGCGAACGCTGCACGGTCCCGTACCTTTGCCAAGCCTGCCGCCGGAAGGACGCAGCCTAGTATGGCCCCGAAATACCGAACAATCCTGGCATTTTCCCGGCCTTCCTTGCTTACGATGCGCCCGGTGACTCTTGCCCAGAACACAAAAAACTCTTTCATCTGGTTCACGGACAGTCGCATGCCGGGCGGCTCTGCAGCAACTCGTTTAGTACCACGAGCAACACCATGGGCAAGACTGACATCCTATATTGCAGCAGTTGAGCGTGCCTGGCGATTCCCTACAAACTTGCCCCCCACAACAACACGCTGGGAATGAACTGCAGCAAACACCAAAGCAATACGGCGGCGGGGGGCAAAGGTAGCATGAGTCGACTGACTCGCAATAAACCCAGAACAACGCAGCCGCCTTGACGAAGCCCTGCAAATGTCGCGTATGAGTTGGTTGCCCAATGGCCTGCGCGTCCCACTTCACGGCGGCGAGAGTTGTTGGTAGCGCTTCCGATCGGAAGTCTGCGAGGAGTTTTCCTTCGTAGATAATGCCGCTTTCGTCGCTTCCGAAGGCTCTGACCCGCACTGCGCTCTTGTCGTCAGAAGGACTATCTTTTTTCCTGAGGAGCACCACATATCGGGCTCCTTCCGTGCCATCCGGGCCGACGGTGGTTCGGAGCAGCAGTTCCCATCCAGGGATTACTTCTGACTGGGCCAGGGACACCTTGCCACAGACGCGCCGACCAAATACTTCCTGCGCCCTCTCGTTGCTCTTCAACCGGTCGATAACCGGAGACGTAGCCAGTTGCTCTCTCTCAACGTACAGGCCGAATTCATTCTTGTGCCAAAGCTCCGCGGTATTTACAAACCTCATGGTGGCAACCGCAGTAGATTCTTGCTCGTCCGATGACGGCAAGAGTAGATCCGCAAGGGCCTTGGCGAGGGGTACATTTACCAGGAGACTTCGGAGTATCGTTCTCCCTTCCACCGCTCATCCCTGCGATTGTCGGTTCGTTATTGACCGGTTAGCTCAAAATGGACAAAATGTCAAGAACCATATTCGGCCTATATTCAGTTAATTACCCGAGGCAAGCAATGCTCCAAACCGCTTGCCTGGTTATGATTGGAAGGCTAGGCCGTTTTGAATGCACGCTGGGTAACCGTAGGGCTGTCTGCTCTTTGGCTCCCGCATTTCCACCAGCTTACGGATCGCGCCTAGACGAAGGCTGGCAAAATATGCGGCCGGAGTTTAGACCAGGGGAAACTCTATTGGACGTAGATGCGCGGGACGCGCTTCCCGACCGAGCAGAGGACTTCGTAAGGGACCGTGCCCAGTTCTTGCGCGATTTCGAGGGCGGTGATTGAGCAGTGCTCGGATGCGCCGAGCAGGATGACTTCGTCGCCGACGTCAACCCCCGGGATATCCGTAACGTCGAGCAGCGTCAGGTCCATGCTGATGTTGCCGACAATGCGGGCGTAGTGGTCGCGGACGATAGCGCGGCCGCGGTTGGAGAGGCCACGGCTCAAGCCGTCCGCGTAGCCCACCGGCACGGTCGCGATGCGCGAGGTGCGCCGCGTGTGGAACGCTGCGCCGTATCCGAGGGGCGTGCCGCTCGGAACATCCTTGAGGTAAACGACGCGCGACTTGAACGTTAGAATCGGCTCGAACCGTTCCGGCTCCTTCGCCTTACTTGCCGCGGATGTGATAATGGGGAGACAGTACCCGAAGAAAAGCGCGCCGACCCGGACCAAGTTCTCCGGGAATTCCAATCCCGCCAGCAAAGCCGCGCTGTTTGAAACATGGACCCATTCGGGCTTAATCCCGGCGTTCCTCAACAAATCCAACGCCGAGCGGAATCGTGCGGCCTGTTCGTCGGTCTGCGATGCGACCAGGTCTTCCGCTGAGGCCAGATGGGTCAGAAAGCCAGTCAGCTTCAGCCCCGGGAGTTCGCGGTAGTGATCCAGGAACGACGCGAGCCGGTCAGGCGGCAGCCCCAGCCGCCCCATTCCCGTGTCGATTTTGAGATGAAACTCGATGGGTCGGTCATATCGGCGTGCGCACTCTGCGTACGTATCGAGGCGCGCCGTCGAAGAGACGATTGGGGTGAGGCTGAACTCCACCAGGTGAGCGGGGTCGCTCATGTACAGCCCGCCCAGCAGGAGGATGGGCTGCGCGATGCCCGCCTCGCGCAGCTCGAGCGCCTCCTCGACAGTGGCCACGCCAAACCAGTCCACGCCACAATCCGCCAGACACGCGGCGACTGGGACCGCGCCGTGGCCGTAGGCGTCCGCCTTGATCACCGCCATGACCTTGCGCGTGCCGGCCAGGTTACGAACGCGCGCGGAGTTGCGCCGGAGTTTGGCAAAGGAGATCTCGGCCCAGGTGGGACGTAAGAGTTTGTCAGCGTGATTACTCACGAGGTCTCCGGAAACATGGCCGGGACTGAGAGACGGAAAGGCAGCGCGTCCGCCGTGGCGTGCCGGGGCTCGTGAATCTAGCTCTCGGGAACTTCTTCAGAGGTGGCATTCTCAAATCGAGCAAATCGCTTCAGAAAGACAACTGGAATGTTGCCCGTTGGGCCGTTGCGCTGTTTACCGATAATGAGCTCTGTCCGGCCCGCGGGCTCGGGGCCGCCGTCCTCGCTGGCACGCTTGTAGACGTCCTCACGGAAAATGAAGAGGACGACGTCGGCATCCTGCTCGATTGACCCGGACTCGCGAAGATCCGAAAGCTGCGGTCGGTGCCCCGGACGCTCCTCCGGTGCGCGGCTCAATTGGGAGAGCGCGACGACGGGAACATGCAGTTCCTTGGCGATGCTCTTCAGGCTGCGGGAGATGAAGCTGACTTCCTGCGTGCGGTTCTCAAAGCGGCCGTGGCCTGTGATGAGCTGCAGGTAATCGACAATCAGCAGATCGAGGCCTTTCTCGGCTTTCATGCGCCGCGCCCGGGCGCGAATCTGCATAATGCTGAGCGCCGGGGCGTCGTCAATAAACAGCGGCGCCTCGGCGAGCCGCCCCAGCGCCTGCATCATTCGCGCCCAGTCCTCTCGACTTGAAAAGCCAGTGCGCAGCTTGTGGCTGTCGACCCGCGCCTCGGAACAGAGCAGGCGGATCAGGAGCGATTCCTTGCTCATTTCGAGCGAGAAGATCCCTACCACCTTCTTGTTGATTGCGGCGTGAGCGGCAATGTTGAGCGCCAAAGCGGTCTTGCCGAGGGATGGCCGTGCGGCGACAATGATGAGCTCGCCGGGCTGCAGGCCCGAGGTGATGTTGTCGAGATCCACAAAACCTGTTTCGACGCCCGTCACCCGCTGGCCGCGATCGAACAACACGTCAATCGTGCCGAAACTCGCTTTGACGATGTCCTTGATCCCCAGAAAACCGGAAGGAACCTTCTCCTCTGCGATCTCGAAGATCTGGCTCTGGGCGAGGTCGATGAGAGTTTCAGGATCGTCGGCGGCTTCGAGACACCGCGCGATCACGTTGTTCGAGGCGTGGATGAGGCGGCGCACCACCGCCTTTTCCTGGACAATGCGCGCGTATTCGGCGACGCTCGTGGAAGTCCCCACTGGCACCCCGTCCATGAGCGCCGCGAGATAGGCAGCTCCACCGGCTTTCTCCAGCAGCCCTTCCTTGGAGAGTTCCTCGGCGAGGGTGACCAGATCGATCGTGCGG
>Ga0073934_10011702_pt1 | contig 10533 bp, 6 predicted proteins | sample LarsenN4metaG_FD_76834 | JGI IMG/M metagenome (GOLD analysis project Ga0073934, IMG submission 76834) | Hot spring sediment bacterial and archeal communities from British Columbia, Canada, to study Microbial Dark Matter (Phase II) - Larsen... ... | reverse complement strand
TATCGTCCCTGCCGAAAGAGCTTTACACCCCGAAGGGCTTCATCGCTCACGCGGCGTCGCTGCATCAGGGTTTCCCCCATTGTGCAAGATTCCCCACTGCTGCCTCCCGTAGGAGTCTGGCCCGTGTTTCAGTGCCAGTGTGGCCGTGTGCCCTCTCAGGCCGGCTATCGATCGTAGCCTTGGTAAGCCATTACCTTACCAACTAGCTAATCGACCGCGGGCTTCTCTCTCTGCGCCTTTCGGCTTTCTCCTCTCGGACTTATGCGGTATTAGCTCCGGTTTCCCAGAGTTATTCCCCACAAAGAGGTGAATTACCCACGTGTTACTCACCCGTGCGCCACTTTACTCAGGTATTGCTACCCTTTCTCGTTCGACTTGCATGTGTTAAGCGCGCCGCCAGCGTTGATTCTGAGCCGGGATCAAACTCTCGTTTAAAGTTGTAGAGTTTGATTCGCCCCGGTTTAACTCAAGACTGACTCGGAATTTGACTTTGCGTCCAACCAGATTGTCAATGATCTGCGCGGCCCTGGCCGATCCTTTCGGAAGAACCAATCACCGCCGGCCTCGAAACTTGATTTGGCGCGCACTTGCCTGCGCCGTATCGCTACGGGACTCACAGGTTTTCGGCTGCCAAAACTCGGGAACCTAAAGAACTGCGAAATACCAAAGTGGGCCGAACTTGAAGGGCAACCCGCCTTTCAGCGAATCGCTTTACTGCGTCAGGTTTTCAGCGCCCATCTGCCAGACTACCAGAACCTGGCGGCTCTTGCAAGCCTTTTCTCTTATCTTGTCTTCTGGCGTTCAATTGTTCCGACGCGAACGCATCGGATCCCGTTGCACCGGTTTTCGCTTTTCCTTCTGCCCAGCCGATCTACGGCTGACAGCGGCGCTCAATCGGTACACGTTCAATCTAACAAACGCACCATACCTGCGCAACACTCTTCGACATGAAAGTTTATTTATAATTCCCGCTGCAATCCCCAACTGCCACGTACTGCGATACTTAGCTGCACGCCACGCCGCCTCCCGTGTTATGCTGGCGTCGAACTAACGTGCTCGCACGCCACTCCCTGCAAGCCCGGTTGGCACTCGCCTCGCTGGACATCCTCATTGTTGTCATTGGTTTCTACGCCGCCTACTACACCCGTCAAGCTTTGCCCCTCGAACGTCAATTTTTTCTCGCCACCACCACTCAGGCGTTGCTGCTCACTTTCTGTCCCCTCGCCATGGTCTTGGCCGCCCGCTGGACCGGCGTGTACGACGCAGCCCTCAATGCTGGATTGCTTCGCCAGGTCCGGCTTGCTCTTCAGCAGACACTCGCCGGTGGTCTCGCCATCATCGTATTTGAGTACCTGTGGCGCCTCGACCTCAGCCGCGCGTTCCTCGCTGTCTTTTTTTGCTACTCCTTTCTCTTGATCTTGCTGGTGCGCGGTCTGGTCCTGATGTCGGCGCGCCGCTATGGACGACGCCTCGTGGCGCCGATCTATACTTACGTCGTCGGTTCAGGTCCCGCAGCGCAGCGTGTTGCCGAGATTCTTCACTCGCCCGACGCCCTTGGCTTCACACTAAAAGGCTTCTTTTCTCCCGATCCGGAGCGCGCTCTGGTATCTTCTTATCCGGTCTATCCACTCTCGGAACTCCCGCGCATGCTCCGCCAACACGTGATCGACGAATTGATCTTCGCTGTCGACCCCAACCGCCTCGGCGAATTCGAGGAGTTGCTACTGATCTGCGACGAAGAGGGAGTGCGCACCCGCTTCCCAATCGACTTTTTCCCCCACGTGAACAGCAGGCCGTACATTGACCGGCTGGGGCCGGCAACCTTCGTGTCATTTTCCGCGGCGCCCCACGACGAAGTACCCCTGATGCTGAAACGGATCGTCGACATCCTCTTTTCCGGGATAGCGTTGATCCTCCTGTTCCCATTTATGCTCCTCATCGCGGCCCTGATTCGCCTCACCAGCCCCGGACCGGTGCTTTTCAAGCAGGTTCGTTGCGGGCTCAACGGACGGCGATTTTACTGCCTCAAATTCCGGACGATGGTCGCGGACGCTGAGCAGCGCAAAGCCGGTGTCGCCCACCTGAATGTCAAGAGAACAGCATTCAAAATCCCCAATGACCCTCGCGTCACACCGCTCGGCCGCTGGCTGCGCAAATTTTCCATAGACGAGTGGCCCCAGCTTTGGAACGTCTTGCGCGGCGAGATGTCGCTGGTGGGTCCGCGTCCTGCCGTGCCGGAAGAGGTCGACAGATACGAGCGCTGGCAGCGCCGTCGCTTGCGTATGCGCCCTGGACTCACTTGCCTGTGGACTCTCGAGGGCCGCGATGAGCTTGAATTCGAAGAGTGGATGCGTCTCGACCTGGCTTATATCGACAACTGGTCTCTCAGCCTCGATTGGGGCATTATCCTGCGCACGGTGCCTTACGTTCTCACCGGTCGTGGAGCGCACTGACGAGCACCGGGACCTGATACCTGACGACTCAGACTTATATAATGAGGGCGGACAAATCGCCATGCACCTCATTCCTACCGAGGACGAAGTCGTCGCCCTGTTGCGCGATAGCGGAGCCTTGCGCAGCGGCCATTTCGAGTACTCCAACGGGCTCCACTCGGATCAGTACCTGAACGTCGCGCAGGTCATGCGCCACTACGACACCGCAAAGCAACTGAGTGTCGCTTTGAGCCGCAAGCTGCGCGCAAACCCTGAGATCCGCGCCATCATTCCCGAACTTTCCATTGTTGCCCCCGCAACAGGCGGCCTGCCGGTCGCTTACGGCGTCTGCGAAGCCCTTCGCGCACGCCAGGTTTACTGGGCCGAAAAAGGAGAAGATGGCGGTCCGCTGCGCTTCCGCCCTTACGTGGAGCCGGAGCCGGGGGAGAAGGTCCTGCTCGTTGACGATATTCTACGCACAGGACAGAAGCTCACCGAACTCAGGGCTATGATTGAGGCCCGCGGAGCCACGGTGGTTGGGCTTGCCGTCGTCGTCTACCAGCCCAATCCACGCACACCCTCGTTCGGAAACTTGCCCTTCTATTACTTGGCTAAGCTCGAAGCCATGTACTTTATGGACTCGGCCTCCATCGACCGGAGCAAGTTGCCCGGTCCCGTCGAACGAGTCTGGGTTTAGACAGATGGTCCCGGTTGTCTGGGCGGTACCCGTCTGGCTCCGTTTGACTTTATTCGTCGGCGCCGGTGTCGCAGGAGGTTTGCTCGCTGGCAAATGGATCGCTGATTCGCTCCCCCCGCCTCCGTCTACATGGTTTTTGTTGCTGTTCTTTCCAGCGGCTTGGCTCGCGGTAGCCGCACACGAGTTCGGTCACTCTTTTGGCGGGTACCTGGAAGGATTCCGATTTCTGATCTGGGTCGCCGGTCCGATCGAACTGCGCCGCAAGAACCAGCGCTTGGTGCTTGGTTGGAATCGCAGCCTACAACTCATCGGCGGAGTTGCGTCAAGCGTACCAGTCACCTTCGAACATCTACCCAGGCGCATGTTCACTCTCGTTGCCGGTGGCCCTGTCGCCTCCGTTCTGCTTGCTGTAATCGGGTCGGTTGGCTATCTGCTAGCCGACCTGCTGAAGGCTCCAACGCTGGCCTGGATCATGATCCCGATCATCGCCTGTTCGATGGTAATCGGGTTGGCGACTTTGGTCCCTGTTCAGAGCGCCGGCTTTGCCTCAGACGGAGCCCGCATGCTGATGCTGGCGCGCGGCGGACCCGAGGCCGAACGCTGGTGCGCCATCGCTGCGCTGGCGGGAGCCGGAGCTGCCGGCGTAAGGCCACGGGAATGGGACACCACCCTCGTCAAGGTGGCATCCGGGCTGAGCGATGCGTCCTATGACGATGTCAGTGGTACCCTGATCGCCTACTACTCTTCACTCGACAGGGGCGACCTGCAATCGGCCGGCAACCTGATTGAACGCGCCCTCGACATCCGTTCAGTGTGGCCCGGATCGCTTCAGGGCGTCATTTGGGCAGAGGCCTCGTGGTTTACAGCCTACCACCGCCGTAACGCTTCTGAGGCGCGCCGCCTCTTCAAACAGATCGCTACCGGCGCCGTCCTCGACCGACAAACCCGATCACGCGCTCTCGCAGCAATCCTCCTCGCTGAGGGGAAGACCGACGACGCGGTCGAAGAGGCGAACCGTGGACTCAAAGCGGTCAATAGTGCCCTTTCTCCCGGCATCGCCACTTTCGAACGCGAATCGCTCCAGGAAATCGCCGGCTACCGGACTGGTGTAGCCTAGCATCCATGCACGTTCGCACCAGCTTGCTACCGGCCCTACTGTTCACGGCGCTCGCAGCCGCCGCAACGGATTGGAAAGCGGGCGTGGCCCGCGCCAATATCACGCCCGACGGCCCGATGTGGCTCTCCGGATATGCCAGCCGCGATAAACCGGCGTCGGAGATGGAAAGTCCACTCTGGGCCAAGGCCCTGGCTATTGAGGATCGTTCGGGTGGACGCATAGTGCTTGTTTCCACCGATCTGATCGGCTTGCCACGCGCACTCTCCGAACAGGTCGCTGCCGAATGCTCGAAACAGTTTGGACTTGAGCGCTCGCGCATCGTGCTCAACTCGTCTCATACCCACTCCGGCCCAGTCGTGCGCGCGAACCTCTCCACTATGTACAACCTCAATGCGGAGAACCAGCGGCGCGTCGAAGACTACAGCAACAGGCTCGCGGCGACGCTGGTCCGCATTATCGGAGAATCTCTCGCCAATCTCAAACCCGCCGCCATCTCGTTCGGCGAGGGCAAAGCCGGTTTTGCCGCCAACCGCCGCGAGTTCACCCCCCAAGGTGTGCGTATCGGCGTCAATCCGAATGGCCCCGTCGATCATTCCGTTCCTGTCGTCAAAGTCGTTGACGAATCCGGCAAACTGCAGGCGGTTCTATTCGGCTATGCCTGTCACAACACAACGTTAACAGGCGAGTTTTACAAGTTCAGCGGCGACTACGCCGGGCACGCACAGGCTGAATTAGAACGCCTCAATCCCGGCATCACGGCCCTCTTCTACGAGCTTTGCGGCGGCGACCAGAACCCCAACCCGCGCAGCAGACTGGAACTTGCCGAAGCGCACGGCAAAACCCTTGCTGCGGAGGTGCACCGTGTTCTCGCCACCAACCTGACCCCGGTGAGAGGGAGAGTGCGCACCAGCTTCCAGGTAGTCGACCTGCCCCTCGCCCCACACAAGCGCGAGACCTTCGAAGAGGACCTCAAAAGCACGAATGTCTTCCGCGCGCGCCGCGCCCGCGAAATCCTGAAGGCTTATGACGAGCGCCGCGAGCCTCGTAAAGTGCCTTATCCCGTTCAGGTGGTCAGGATACCGAAGGGCTTCACACTCATCGCGCTGGGTGGCGAAGTGGTAGTCGGCTACGCGCTCTGGGCCAAGCAGCAGTTCAGAGGCGAGCCACTGATCGTCGCTGGATATTCCAACGACGTGATGTGCTACATTCCTACCGCCAAAATCCTTGAAGAAGGCGGCTACGAAGCAGTCGACAGCATGATCTATTACGGCCTGCCCGGGCCCTTCCACCCCGAGGTGGAGGAGCGTCTGCAAGACGCGATTCGCCGCGCCATGAAACGCGCCGGCTGGTAGTTCCTTCTCCTGCTAATCTGTTTGCGTGGCTTTCCCGGTGGAACCCCCAGCCTCTATGGAACTGGGCGAAGGCTTGTCACTGCGCCCATTGCTTGAATCCGACGCTGGGCTGATTTTCAGCGTCGTTGAAGCGAACCGCGAGCACCTGCGCCGCTTCCTCCCATGGGTCGATCCCACCCGCAGCATCTCTGACACTCTCGCCTACATCCGCGACCAGCACCGCCGCCGCGAAGCCGCAGACTCGCTGGCCTACACAATCTGGCTGCGCAACGATTTCTGCGGAGTAATCGGCGTCCATCGCATCGACCTGACCAACTCAAAAATGGAAATCGGCTACTGGCTCAAGGAAGCTGCCCAAGGCCGCGGCCTCATGACACGTGCCTGCCAGGCAGTCATCAGGATGGGTTTTTCTCAATTGGCAATGGAGCGCATCGAAATTCGCGTCGCCCCCGCCAACACGCGGTCCCTGGCGATTCCCGCCCGTCTAGGATTCACCTATGAAGGTACGTTGCGCCACGCTCAACTCGTGAATGGGCGCTTTCTCGACCTGCAGATCTACAGCTTGCTGGCGCACGAGTACAACGTTTGATCTTCTCAGCCGGCCGCTCGCCCAACTGTTGCCCGGGCTTGCACCCGGCACGCAGAGCGCAGTTCGCACCACCGGCAGGCCTTGGGATCGGTGGGCTCGGGAGCGGTCGCCCCGGCTCGAATTCGTTTCACCGCCTGTTCTGTCAGTTGCCTGGCCTCATCCATCAGCCGGGCCACGTCCACCTGCCCCCACCCAACCAGCTCGTTATCGCCGCGAATTGCGAGGTAGTAGAAACCCTCCGGCGCCAACCCCATCGACTGCAGGCCATGCAGGTAGAGACCGCCCTGTACGTATCTGCCGTTTTCGTGCCCGTCCATACGGCGCTTAAGGCCGGCGCTGCTCGTGAACTTAAAATCAATCACGCGCACCCGGTCATCGGGGCTGATATCGACGCGGTCGGCTTTTCCTTGCATCGTTACGTCCCCCAACCGGATCGGAATCGCATACTCCACTTTAACCGTCCACCCCTCGCGCAGATCCGGGAAACGGATATAGGCGTTCAGGTGACGCAGCAACGCAACCCGCGCGGCCTCCACTTGAAAGCCGTCCGGAATCCGATACTTCACTTGCACCTGCCGCAGGTCTCGCTCAAGAATCTCCTCCACCGATCTGCGCGGGTTGGCGTGCCACTGCGCCAGCACGGCATGCACCAGCGAGCCAAGTTTCAAAGTGTCCAGACGCTCGCCTGGAGCCTCGGGGAACTCCCGCCGGCGTAGCGTGTGGCGCCCAAAATACTGGAAGGGGCATAGCAGGAAGCTTTCTATCGCAGTGGGCGACAACACTGGCTTGACTTCCCTCCCCAGAATTCCGGTGAAGATCCCTGGAGGCGATACTCGAGGAGGCTTCACAACCGGTGCCGGCCGCGCCAATCTGCCGGTCTCAGGCTGACCTGCCGCTTCGTCTGCGTCGAGCGCAAGCGTCCGCAGCGTCTCCTCACCCATCGCATCGAACCTGGGCCAGCTGAGGACCAGAACTTGGGTAGCCCTGCTTAACGCCACCTGGAAGAGAAACTTCTCCTCCTGGAAACGGCTGAAGCGGGTCGCCACTGGAAAGCCGTGCGACGCGAGCCTGTCCCGAACCTCAGCCGTGAGAAGAGCTTCCGGCTTTGGGCGCCGTGGGAACTCCCCTTCCAGAAGTCCGCAAAGAAAAACGACAGGTAATTCCCACTGCCGTGCTTCGTAAACATCCATTACGGCAACCGCGTCTCGCCGCTTGTCTGCAACGCGCAGAGTGGACTCGCTGATCGCAATGCGCGCGCATTCAACAAAGCGCTGCACGTCACAGGCGTCGACCGGCAGTGCCTCCGCCGCCTCGGTCAAAGCCCTGAGCACCGCGCGCATTGCCGCTGCACGCCCTCGCCATACTTCGATCGTCTCTTGATCGAACGAGCCTTGCGCCCCGGGAACCTGGAGCAGGTCCGTGAAACCCGAAAACAGCGCTGACCACTCGGCGGGAGGCCTGCTCCCGGTGCTGAGTTCGTTCCACTTGCGGAACACCTCCAGGCACTCAGCGATCGCGCTGCTGCCGGCGTTTCTCGCCTGCGCAAGAAGCGGTTCCAAGCCCTGCCCGGGCGTTTCGTTCAGAACGCGGAACTCGAATTCCGGCGCAAGCGGGCAGTTGCCTGGCCGAGTGGCCGAGTTCAACAGTGCCTTGAGTGTCTTCTCGTGATCCCAGCCGCTCTCGAGAGCGGCAAACACGTCAAGCAAAAAACGGGCCGCCGCGTTCTTCTCCAGACTGGGATTGAAGTAGAACCTCGCTGGAATCTCAAATCGAGCCAGCGCCGTACGCAACGCAGGCACGTAGGGCTCCTCGGCGCGGACGACAATACCCATCTCCCGCCACCGCCGTCCCATATCGTGTTGGCGCCTCAGTTCTGCAGCAATCGCCGTCACTTCCTGCGCCATACTGGCAGCTTCTATGTAGCGCCGTTGTGGTTCGGTCCGCCGCGCGAAGAATCGCTTTTCGGTGAATCCGCTCAGGCGCAGGGAGTGGATACAATCCGCGGCGCCGGGCCACTCCGGTAACGTCACGGCGATGCTCGCGTGCGCTGCCAAAGCGCTCAGCAAGTCTCGCTCAGCGCGATTGAACGTGAAAAAGCCGTCAAGAAAAACTCGCGAGACCCCACAGCCCGCTTCGCGGATCCTTCTCGCCACAGAAAGCAGGACCGGAACCCGAAGCCCCCGTCCGCCCTCGCGAAGCCGGTTCTCGACATCCTCAAACACTTCCAGAAACGACGCAAGCGGCTCCCCGCGCCACACGCCTAACTCGCGCAGGCCCGCAAACGTCAGCGCATCGCAACCCGCGTTCACCAAGTCTTCAATTGCCGAGGCAAGCGCGTTCCGAAAGCCCGGAAAGGCGGCCGCTTCGCCAAACGAGCGCCTTCGTTTCTCCGTAAGCACCGACTCCAGAAGCAGCGCAAACGCCGCGCGGGACACTCGCATCGGGTTGCGCTCGAATCTCTTTACGAACGCGCCCAGAGTTTGCACCGTTTGGGCTGGAAAGACATACCCATCGCGCGCCAATTGGTTCCGCAAATGCTCGCTCATGCTGGCAGTGGGTACAATGAGCCGGAAATCGTCGCCGCCACGCTCGAGGATCCGGCGCACCTGTTCCAGCACATAGCTGGTCTTGCCGGATCCAGGCGGACCGGCTAGAAGGAGTCGCTCACGATTGGAAGGACTCATGTGCGCAGCCGGGTCATCAAATAGCTGCCCGCCAAAACGAAAAGAGCGTCCGGCGACCATGCCGCAATCTGCGGCGGCAACTGGTTGACATTACCCAGTTGCTCGAACAACTGGTTCAGTGAGAAGTATGCGATGGCGATCCCAAAGCTGACGCCGACCCCCGTCATCGCTCCTCGCCCTCCGGTTAGGAATGCGAACGGAATCGAGAGCAGCGCCATCACGATCGCGAACAACGGCAGCGCGAACTTCTTGTGATACTGCACCTGCAGTGGCACGGTGTTGAAACCGCTTTGCTGCATCTCCCGAATGTACTGTTCGAGTTGCTGGTAGTTCATCTGTTTATACGTCTTCACTTCGCGCAGAAACCACTCCGGTCCCTCGTCCAGCATCGGGAACGTGGCTGTGCCTCCCAGGAACTCGCGATACTGGTCGCTGCCTTTCCGGATCTCCCGCGACCAGCCATCCTGGAATATCCAAGTCTTCAATCGCGGCTCCCAGCGGGCTCTCTCCGCAGCCAAGTGCCAGCGTACGCGGAACGTCGCCGGGTCAAGATCATAGACATTCACGCCGCCCATCACGTTCTCGGCCGGGTCGTAATACTTGTAGTAATAGATCCGGCTGCCGCGCCCGAAGATGACCTTCCGATTCGGGTCCAGGAAGGTTTGAATCGGCCGCCCCTTGATCTCGGCGCGCAGTCCGTCCTGAATAATGTTCGCTCCCGGCACCACATAATGGTCGAACGCAAACAGTCCTCCACTGAGAAATAGGCAGGCAATCAGAATCGGGAGCGCCAGCCGGTGCAAACTGACCCCGCAAGCTTTCATTGCCAGCACTTCGTTGTGCTTCGTCAAAACTCCGAACGTCACCAGCACGGCTACCAGGACACTGATCGGTGTTGCATCGTAAATCAACTTCGGCGTCAGAAAGAAGAGATACACGAAGAGCTTGCGGATCGGTATCTGATTGCGGTACACGTCGCCCAGCAGCTCGAAAAAGTTAAATAGTTCCGTCAACAGGACGAAGCTCGCCAGCAGGATGGCGAAATAGTACAGAAACGATCCCAGAACATAGGTATCCACGATCTGTGGAAGAAGCGGAAAGCGCCGCCCTCCCAAGCGCTGCCGGGGATCTTCCCGTCTCTGCGGCGGCCGCAGAAGGGGTAACAGTTTCTGCCACTGGATTGCGAGCCACGCACGGGCGCCTTCTACTACGTCCCGGTCGCCGGGAGCCTCGAGCCGCGCAAGCATTGCGATACCCGCCAACAGAAAGACGGCGTTCGGAGTCCACACCGCCACCTCCACCGCAACGCGCCCTTCCTGAGCCAGACTGATGAGCGAAACCATCGCCATGTAATACACAAACGCGATAAACACGGTAATCACGAACGCCGCGGACTTGCCGCCTTTCCGTGAGGACACCCCCAGAGGGATGCCGGTTAGCGCAAGCAACACACAGGCCAGCGGCAGCGCGAAGCGTTGATGAAACTCGATTCGCGCGTCGCGGGATTCGCGAATCTCCGCCATCAACGGAATGGTATCGGTTGCGATAAACAGCCTGGCTTTGATTTCGCCCCTGACTTTGGCTTCCAGAACCTGCTGGCCCGCCGGGTAGCTGACGTCAAAGTAATTCTTCGGATCTTTGCCTGCTTCATAGCTGTTGACG
>Ga0073934_10011701_pt1 | contig 10534 bp, 11 predicted proteins | sample LarsenN4metaG_FD_76834 | JGI IMG/M metagenome (GOLD analysis project Ga0073934, IMG submission 76834) | Hot spring sediment bacterial and archeal communities from British Columbia, Canada, to study Microbial Dark Matter (Phase II) - Larsen... ... | reverse complement strand
TCGCCCGGAAGTAGGCGATGGTCTTCTTGAGGCCCTCGGCCAACGGCACCGTGGGCTCCCACTTGAGATATTTCTTCGCCAACGTGATGTCGGGACGGCGCTGCTTCGGGTCGTCGGCGGGCAGCCCGGCGGTAGAAGGGGCGAGAAACAGTAGGCAACGGAGGAGCATGCACCTTTCTGTGCAAGCGATATGCCAGCGTCCAACTATCGGAGGGGGTTGACAGCCCACCCTAGGGTGAGGGGCAACCCACCCCACCTCCTGCCCGTTTCCATTCACCATGAAAACATCCCCCCGCTACCCCGCCAAAGCATATGTCCCACCCTCTCCTACCGTCTCCCTGCCTGACAATGCCCGCCTTGGACTTGAATTCGACCGGCAGGTCGCGACGCTGTTGGCCAAAGGCTACCCAAAGCTCTCCGGCCTGAGCGTCCGGGCCTTCCTAGCGCTGTGCGAACCACTGCGCACCCGCCTGCGAGCGGCAACCCGCTTTCCCCCTGATCCCGCCACCGGGCGGATTCCCTTTGTGCTTGTCGTTCAATCGCGCTGCGTGCGGCCTGCGGCGGCGATGGCACGGATCCGGCGCAAGGGACGGACGGGATTCGTGAGCATGCAGCCGGTTACCCCCGGCGACTTTCGGCCAATAACGTCACTCCGCGTGCCGCGATCCGCCGTTTATCTGCTGATCGACTTCGACCGCGGCGACCGCTTTCGCAACGTGCGCCCCGAGGATGCGCTCCGGCAAATCACCACCGACGGGCGATCCCCGCTCACTATCGAGGAAGGTGTCGCCGTGCTCACCCACTATCCGGATTGGCTCATCAAAAACCATTGTTTCTCGCTGCCGGGCTCACGGCGAGCCGATCAACGCGTGCCCGCGCTCTGGCTGAGTCAAAACCGTCCCAAGCTCGGCTGGTGCTGGGACCGCAACCCACACACCTGGCTCGGCACGGCCTCGTGCGCCCGACGCATGGGTGTCCGCCACTCTTGAAAGTGTCGGCCTCAAACCTTCGCCCGGAAGTAGGTGATGGTCTTCTTGAGGCCCTCGGCCAACGGCACCGTGGGCTCCCACTTGAGATATTTCTTCGCCAACGCGATGTCGGGACGGCGCTGCTTCGGGTCGTCGGCCGGCAGCGGCTGGTGGACGATCTTCGATCTGCTCTTGGTGAGCTTCAGCACCTGTTCGGCCAGTTCGAGCATGGTGAACTCGCCCGGGTTGCCGAGGTTGATGGGGCCGACGGTCTTGGTTTGGTTCATCAGGCGCACGAAGCCCTCGATGAGATCGTCCACATAGCAGAACGAGCGCGTCTGCAGGCCGTCGCCGTAGACGGTGAGCGGCTCGCCCTTGAGCGCTTGCACGATGAAGTTGGAGACGACGCGGCCGTCGTTGGGGTGCATGCGCGGGCCGTAGGTGTTGAAGATGCGCACGACGCGGATATCGACCTTGTTCTCGCGGTGGTAGTCGAAGAACAGCGTCTCGGCGCAGCGCTTGCCCTCGTCGTAGCAGGAGCGGCGCCCGATGGGATTGACGTTGCCCCAGTAACTCTCGGGCTGCGGATGGACGGTGGGGTCGCCGTAGATTTCCGATGTGCTGGCCTGGAAGACGCGGGCCTTCACGCGCTTGGCGAGGCCGAGGCAGTTGATCGCGCCCATCACCGACGTCTTGGTGGTCTTGATGGGGTTGTATTGATAGTGCGGCGGCGAGGCCGGGCAGGCGAGGTTGTAGATCTGCTCGACCTCAAACTTGAACGGATCGATCACGTCGTGCCGGACGAACTCGAAGGCCGGGTTCCCCGCCAGATGGGCGATGTTGGCCTTCGAGCCGGTGAACAGGTTGTCGAGGCACACGACCTCGTGGCCGTCCCGCAGCAGGCGGTCGCAGAGATGGGAACCGAGGAAACCGGCGCCGCCGGTGACAAGGATGCGCATGGCCCCAGTGAGCGCGACACCCGCCCGGCACTCAAGCCAGCAATGCGACCGGGCCCCGGCGGTCGCGGTTTGGACTCCCCTTGCCCGGCCCGCCGCGCCAAACTGCCGGCCTGATGCACCCCGGCCTCGACCTCCCCATCGGCACCATCTGGTGGATTGAGTGCGGGTTTGCCGCCCGTGCCGCCGAGCTGGGCCGGCCCGTGCCCGAGGTGCCGGCCGTGGCCGAACTGCCGTCCACCGCGCTGGCGCCCGGCGTCGAGGAGATCGCGCTGCCGCTCGGCCGCCAAACCTGGGAGCACGAGCTGCATCTCGTGGTCGCGGTCGGCCCGGAGTTGAAGATGGCGCCGGGTCTCGTCTTTACCGCAACGGGCCGACCGGTCTTCGGTGCCATCGGGGAATTTGTGCCCCAGCAATACGGCGTCCGCGCCGCACTCACGGTCGACGGCACTCTGCGCCAGGAGACCGATCCGGCGGCGATGCTCTGGGGCGTCGAACGCCTCATCGATTTCCTGCTGCACAAGCACGGCCTGCAGGCCGGCGACCTGGTCTTCACCGGCACGCCCGCCGGGGTCGGGCCGGTGCGCACCGGCGATAGGCTCACCGCCACGCTTGCCGACGGCTCCTGTCCGCTGCACGTGCGCGCGGATTGACCGCCGCGTCACCGCGGGCTTGCCTGCGCCCCCGCCGCGCCGCAGCATCAGCGCGCGTGATCCACTCCTTCATCTTCAGCGACGGCAAGCTGGTCGGCCGCGATCTCGAGCTCGAGGCCCTCCGCCTCGTCCGCGCCGACAAGGGCCTCATCGTCTGGGTCGACCTCGACAACCCGACCGACGACGAGATCAAGGCCGTCCTCGAGGGCGTTTTCCAGTTCCACCCCCTCGCCATCGAGGACTGCGTGGCCCCGAGCGACCTGCCCAAGATCGAGGACTACGAGGACTACCTCTTCATGGTCACGCACGCGGTGGATTTCTCGCGCTCGGACAAGTTCGCCACGACCGAGCTCGATATGTTCCTCGGCAAGGACTACCTCGTCACCTTCCACCGCCAGCCGCTGAAGTCCGTCACCGCCCTGATCGAGCGCGCCGCCAAGAACACCGCCCTCGCACCCCGCGGCCCCGACCGTCTCGCCCACACCCTGCTCGACCTGATGGTCGACCATTTCGCGCCCGTCATCGACGAACTGCGCGGCGAACTGGAGGAGATCGAGGAGTCCGTGCTCCAGCAGGCCGCGCAGCAGGACATCGTCAACCAGCTCATCCACGTCCGCGGCGACTTCACCAAGCTCCGCCAGATCATCCGCCCGCAGCGCGACGTCATCGAGCGCCTCGCCCGCGGCGACACCAAGATGATCCGCCCGAAGATGCTCCCCTACTTCCGCGACCTGCGCGACCACCTCGCCCGCTACGAGGACACCGTCGTCGGTTACCACGAGCGCCTGATGATGTCGTTCGACATCTACCTCAACAAGGCCGCCTTCGAGGCCAACGAAGGCATCAAGTTCCTCACCGCCCTCACCGCCATCACGATCCCCGTCATGGTCGTCGGCACCTGGTATGGCATGAACTTCGAGCACATGCCCGAGCTGCGCGGCCGCCACAGCTACTACCTCGCCCTCGGCGTGACGCTCTTCTTCACGACCGTCACCTACATCTACCTGAAACGGAAAAGATGGTTTTGAAGATGCGCGAACAGCGCATTTTCACCTCGCGCCGCACCGCGGTGCGGAGGCGGGTAGCGAAGATATATTCCCCGACGCTGTATCGCCCGCCCCCCACTCCCCGCTTGCCTGCGGGCGGACGATGATAAGCTTCACGTGATGCGCCTGCTCCCGCCGTTGCTCTGCCTCGCCATCGCGGTTTCCGCCCAACCTGCCCCCGAAACCGATGACGCCGCCCTGCTGCGGCGCATCTACGATGCCGCCCTTGTCGACAGCCCGGCCTACGCCCAGCTCCGCGAGCTCGTGACCCGGTTTCCCGGACGCCTGGCCGGCTCGGCCAGCTACGACGCCGCGGCCGAATGGTCGCGCGCCCTCCTCGCCAAACAGGGCGCCGACCGCACCGAGCTGCAGCCCGTCACCGTCCCGCACTGGGAGCGTGGCCCGGCGGAGAGTGTGACGCTCGACGGCCGGCCCCTCGCCGCCCTCGCCCTCGGCGGTTCCGTGCCGACCCCGGAGGGAGGCCTGACCGCGCCGGTCGTCGAGCTGCACACCCTCGACGCTCTCCCGACCACCGACGTCCGCGGCAAGATCGTCTTCTTCAACCGCCCGATGAATCCCGCCACCATCTCGCCGGGCAAGGCCTACGGCGACGCCGCCGACCAACGCACGCGCGGCCCGGCCGAAGCGGCGAAATACGGCGCCGTGGGCGTGCTCACGCGCTCGCTCACGCACGCGCTCGACGACGTCCCGCACACCGGCGCCACCGCCTACCTGCCCGACGGGCCCCGCATCCCCGCCGCCGCTCTCAGCACCCTCGCCGCCGACCGCCTCTCCGCCGCCCTCCAGGCCGACCCTTCCGCCCGCGTGGAAATGCGCATCCACTCCCGCTGGCTCCCCGACGCCACCGACCACAACGTCATCGGCGAGATCCGCGGCTCCGAATTCCCCGAAAAAATCATCCTCGTCGGCGGCCACCTCGATTCGTGGGACATCACCCCCGGCGCGCATGACGACGGTGCGGGCTGCATCCAATCCATCGAGGTGCTCCGCCTCCTCAAGGCCGCAGGCTACCGCCCCCGCCACACCATCCGCTGTGTCCTCTTCGCCAACGAGGAGAACGGCCTCCGCGGCGCCACCGAATACGCCCGCATCGTCGGCGAGAAAAAGGAGGGGCACCTCCTCGCCCTCGAGACCGACAGCGGTGGCTTCCGCCCGACCGGCTTCAACCTCGGCAATCCCGCCGGCGATGCCCACCTGAGGGCCGCGCGCTGGAAACCCCTCTTCGAGCCCTACGGCATCCACGTCTTCCAGCACGGCCGCGGCGGGGCCGACGTCGCCCCGCTCCTCCGCTACGGCTATACCGTCGCCGGCCTCATGCCCGACTCGCAGCGCTACTTCGACTACCACCACACCCGCATCGACGACATCGACAAGGTCAACCAGCGGGAACTCCAGCTCGGCGCCGCCGCCATGGCCGCCCTCGTCTACCTCGTCGACCGGCACGGACTTTGATCACCATGAAGACCCCCACGCGCAACCTCCTCCAACGCCTGGTCTGCATTCTCGCCATGGCCATGGCCGCCTTGCCCGCCCCGGGCAGCAATTCGTCGGGCTGGACCGCCGTCTACCGTCACGATCCCGACGGCAAGGCCGTCGAGGGCGACCTCAACCGCCTCATCGACGCCGTGCGCCAGGGCTACGCCATCCGCATCGGCTGGGGCTGGCAACGCCACCGTGACGGCCGCACCATCACGCTCGAGCACATCGCCACGCCCGTCTTCCTCACCGTCATCGACGAGACCCACGTCTCCGCCGTCATCGACCCGCACCCCTTGCTCGAAGGCTACGCCGACATCGCCCGCCAGAAGCCGGCCGACCCCGGCCAGATCTGGCAGTGTGTGCTCACCACCACCGGCGAGTTCAACGCGCGCGTCTTCAACTGGGAAACCGGCGCCGTCATCCGCGACTGGCCCCAACGCCAGCGCATGACCTGGTTCGTCGAATACCCGCCCGCCGGGCCACCCGCCCAGCCCGCACGCAAATTGTTCCAGTAGACGCGTCCCCGCTTGCACTCCCTCCTCCGCGACTCGCGCGCCCGGCGCCTCGTCATCGCCAACCTCTTCTCCTCGGTCGGCTCGGGCATCACCATCGTCGCCGTGCCGTGGATGCTGGTGAACCATGAGGGCGGCAACCAGACCTTCGGGTGGACGACATTCTGGACCACGGTCGTCCTCTTCCTCTTCATCCCCTACTACGGCGCGTGGGTCGACCGCCACTCGCGCAAGGCCATGCTGCTCTGGGGCGAGGTCTTCGGCTTCGGCGCCACCTTCTGCATGGCGCTCGTCGCGCTGGTCACGGGCCGGGTCGAGACCTGGCAGCTCGTCGTCACCTTCTTCTGCGGCTGGCTCTACTACACGCTCCACTATCCCGCGAAGTTCGCCTTCGTGCAGCAGATTTTCGACCGCAGCCAGTATCAGGCATTGACGAGCATGATGGAGGTGCAGGGGCAGATCGCCTCCATGGCCGCGGGTGGCCTCGCCAGCCTGCTCATCGGGCGGGTCGAGCTCAGCACCATCCTGCTGATCGACGCCTCCAGTTACCTCGTGGGCCTCGTGCTCATGGGCACGATTCCCTACGAGTCCACGCACCTGAAACCCGGCACTACCACCGCCGCCGCGTCCAGTGCGTGGCACGCCGTGGCCGAGGCCTGGCGCTGGCTCGCGCAGCGGCCCACCCTGCTCTGGTTTTTCATCTGCTCCTTCGTGCCCTTCCTCGCCGTGATGGTGAGCAACTACCTCTTCCCCATCTACGTCTCGCAGATCCTCCGCGCCAGCCCGGCTGTCTACGGCATCGGCGAGATGGCCTTCGCCGGCGGCGCCGTGCTCGCCGGGCTCAGCGTGCCCCTGCTCACCGCCCGCATCGGCCAGGCCAAGTCCACCGTCGCCCTCGCCGGCGTCTTCATCGCCGGCGGCGCGCTGCTCACCGTCTGGCCGGTCACGGGCGTCTTCTACGCGGCCCTCCTCCTCATGGGCCTCGGCAACGCCGGCGTGCGCGTCGCCCGCAACGTCATCGTGCTCCACCTCGTGCCCAACGCCATCATGGGTCGCGTCAACGTCTTCTTCGCCGCCTTCGAACGTTTCTGGCGCACCGTGCTCATCCTCACCATGACGCTCGGCGTCGATCACCTCGGCGCGCGCGTGTGCTTCGCCCTCCTCGTCGTCCTCAACCTCGGCGCCTTCGCCGGCCTCCTCGCCACGCGCCACGCCGCCGAGGACTCCGGCAATGGCTGAAATCAGAATTGCTCGCGGGCGGAGAGATAGGATCCCGGCCTTCCGCCTTCGCCCAGGCTATGGCGGACAAGCCGGACGGGTTCGAACGCGCTCCACCATCACGTGGTCAAAACAGATCGCCCTGGCGCAGGGCGTCGCGCTTGCCACCGTCGAGCGTGCTCATCTGCAGGAGCCACGGCAGGGTCGCCGCGGTGAATTCCGGCCTCGCCAGCAGGTCGAGCAGGAACAGCGCCCCGGCGAGGGCGTCGTAGAGCGCGGCGTGGTAGCGGCGGCGCGCGGGCGGGCAATGCTGCGCCCCGAGTTCATCCAGTCTGGCCTGCAAGCCCATCGCGGCGACGAGCGACTCCAATTTCGCCTCACCCGCCCGCGGAAAGAGCTGCGGCCACAACCGCCCCGTGTCGATCCACGGGCCCCACTCGTTGGTGGTGCCGCCCGGCCGCGCGAAATCCGGCGACTGCCGCGCGTAGGGCCACACCGACTTGAGCAGCGAGTTCTCCGCCGCCGCGAAGTGCGCCGCCAGCGGCCCGCTCGCGCGCAGGCCGGCGAAATACTCCCATTCCGCCGTGAAGGGCGCCTCGGCCGCCACGGCGCCGGCGCTCAGGCCGTGCACGGCGCTGTCCTCCGCGCTCACCCGCCCCGTCGCCGCGCAGCACCGCGTCCGCGTGGCGGCGATGGCGCCGCCGCGCAGCGTCACGACGCCGAACTCGAGGATGCCCGACGCGCGGCTGCCCTCGAAGTCGATGAAGTGGATCGGCGTGTCGGCCCAGTGCATGTGCCGCCACGGAATACGGCGGCGGCGCGGAAATCGACCCTGAATAATTCCGTGACCGCCGCGCCCCGGCGGCCAATGCTGCCGGCATGGATCTGACGCCCCACCGCGACTTCATGGTCGAGCTCGCCCGCGCCAGCGGCGACTTCATCCGCCCGCTCTTCGGGCAGCGCAGCCTCGCCGTCGAGGCCAAGGCGGACGACACGCCCGTGACGCTCGCGGACCGCGGCGCGGAGGAGCTGATGCGCCGGCTCATCCAAAGGAAGTTCCCCGCGCACGGCATCATCGGCGAGGAGCACGGCACGGAGCGTGGCGACGCGGAATTCGTCTGGGTGCTCGACCCGGTGGACGGCACGAAGGCCTTCGTCACCGGCGTGCCGCTCTTCGGCACGCTCATCGGCCTGCTGCACCGCGGCCAGCCCGTCCTCGGCTGCATCCACCAGCCCGTCCTCCGCCAGCTCCTGCTCGGCGACGGCACCGCCACGACGCTCAATGGCGCACCGGTCCGCTGCCGTCCGACCACCCGCCTTGCCGACGCAACATTGCTCGCCTGCGAGTGGCTCAGCGCGGAAAAATACGGCAAACAGCCGGGCTTCGACCGCGTGGCGCGCAGCGTGAAGCTCGCCCGCACCTGGGGCGATTGCTACGGTTACCTCCTCCTCGCCAGCGGCTGGGCCGACGTCTGCCTCGACCCCATCATGAACCCGTGGGACATCGCCGCGCTCGTGCCCTGCGTCCGCGGCGCGGGCGGGGTCATCACCGACTGGCAGGGCGGCCCGGCCTATCCGGCCAACTCGACGGTTGCCGCAGCTACGGCGCAATTGCACGCAGCAACCTTGACGGCGCTTGGTGGGTAGCCTGCGAATCGCAGCATGGCTCAACCCGTTTTGTCCGCCGCCGCCCAACGCCGTTTCTACCTCATCGGCGGCGGCCTGATGCTCCTGACGGTCTTCGGCGGCTTCGCCCGGACCTATTTCCTCAAAAGCCTCGGCGACTCGCCCCCGTTGGGCGGTTTGCTGCATCTGCACGGACTGTGCTTCAGCGCATGGATGATCCTGTTCGTCACGCAGTCTGCACTCATCACCGGCCGCCACCTGTCCTTGCATCGCAGCCTCGGCTACGGCGGCGCTGTGCTGACCGTGCTCATGGTCGTGCTGGGGGTGATGGTCAGCATCGGCCAGCTCCGCCACAGCCAGCCGGCGCCCGGTTTCGATCCGCGCGCCTTTCTCGCGGTGCCGCTGTTCGCCCTCGGGGTCTTCGCCGTGAACGTCGCGGGCGGCGTGTGGTGGCGGCGAGATCCCGCTGCGCACAAGCGCCTGATGTTCATCGCCACGACCGCCATGCTCGACCCCGCCATCGCGCGCCTGCCGCTAGACCTCCTCGCCTGGCACCCGCTGGTATCGTCCACCCTGGCCGACCTGTTCTGGGTCGCACTCGCGGTTTTCGACTGGAAAAGGCTGCGTCGCCTGCACTGGGCGACCGTGGCCGGGGGCGCGGTGCTGTGTGCCTCGCAACCGCTCGCCCTTGTCCTCGGGGAGACCGGCCCGTGGCTGCGCTTCGCGGAATGGCTGGCGAAGTGACCGCCGCCTACGGCTCCATCTTCGCGCCGGCCTTCACCCACGCGGCGAGCACGGCGCGCTCCTGGTCGGTCATCTTGGTGATGTTGCCGAGCGGCATGATGCGCGTGACGGCCGTCTGCTGGAACACGCGCTGCGCGTTCTGCACGAGGTCGGCGGGCGTGTGCAGGAGCACGCCGGCCTGCGGGGTCGTGTAACCGGGGAAGGTCGGCTGCGGCGAGTGGCACTGCACGCAGTGCTGGCCGACGATGGCGCGCACGCGGTTGAACGTGATCTCGCCCTCGACCGGCGGCAGCGGCTCGATGCGCGGCACCGTCCACCACGCCACCACGGCGAGCAGCGCGGCGCCGAGCGCGGGCCACTGCCACGCGTAGACGCCCTTGTGCTTGCGGTTGAAGAAATGCCGGATGGCCACGCCCGCGGCCATCATCAGCGTGAGGACCGCCCAGTTGTGCTTGTGCGCGAAGGTCGAGGCGTAGTGGTTGCTGATCATGATGAACAGCACCGGGAGCGTGAAGTAGTTGTTGTGCACGCTGCGCTGCTTGCCGCGGCGGCCGTCGTCGGGGTTGGGCGCGCGGCCCTCGCGCATCGCCGCCACCATGCGCTTCTGGCCGGGGATGATCACGAAGAAGACGTTCGCCGCCATGATCGTGCCGATGGCGGTGCCGACGTGGATGAACATCGCCCGCCCGCCCAGCGTGCGCGAAAGTCCCCAGGCCAGCGCGGTCAGGAGCGCGAACACCACCACGCCCAGCGCACCCTCGTGCCGGCCGAGCGGCGACTTGCAGAGCAGGTCATAGACGATCCACGAGCCGACCATGCTGCCCGCGCCGATCGCCACCGCCTCCCACGTCGCGAGCACGCGCAGGCTGGGGTCGACCATCATCGTCTGCGCCTTCAACCAGTAGACGAGCACGAGCAGCGCCGTGCCCGACAACCACGTCGTGTAGGCCTCCCACTTGAACCAGTGCAGCTTCTCCGGCAGCGCCGGCGGCGCGACCGTGTATTTCTGCGGGTTGTAGAAGCCGCCGCCGTGCACCGCCCACAGCTCGCCGCCGACGCCCCGCTTCGCCGCGTCCGAGCCGGGCGCGGGTGGCTCGAGCGAGTTGTCGAGCCAGATGAAGTAGAACGACGAGCCGATCCATGCGATGCCGGCGATGACGTGCAGCCAGCGGACGAGCAGGCTCAGGAACTCCAGCAGGTGGTGCGAATCCATCGGGGTAGGTCCGCACCATGGGCCGCGCGGCGGCGCCTGTCAGCGTTTCTTTTGCGGCTGCCCGCCGCTCAATACTCGCTGCGCCGGCCCTCACCGCG